>LNAP01004610.1_pt1 | contig 13325 bp, 12 predicted proteins | sample 602601 | NCBI WGS metagenome assembly LNAP01 (sample SAMN02440304, study PRJNA202911) | soil metagenome | biome: Subtropical and temperate rainforests or woodlands; isolation source: soil samples (1 kg each in a 20% v/v slurry with milli Q water) were... ...
AATACCCAAGCCTATGCTTGCACCATTAAATCCGGTCCATGCGCCGCCCAACAAGGCAATCAACATGAAAATAAGCTCGCCGGCAAACATGTTGCCGAATAACCGCATACCCAGCGAAACGGATTTGGCGGCGTATTCGATGCAATTCAACAGGAAGTTGAATGGCGCGAGCACGAGGCCGCCTAGGCCGTGGGCGTGAAACGGAGCAGTAAAGAGTTCTTTGACGAAACCGCCTGGGCTTTTGATTTTGATGCCGTAGTAGAACATGAGCAAAAGCACACCCATTGCCATGCCCATGGGCACGTTCAGATCGGCTGTGGGCAGAATACGGTGGTAATAGAGAACGTCGTGGTGTTCGTCGCCCAGGCCCGACCAGATGAAAACATTTGCCAGGAAGTCTACCGGCACCAGATCAAGCGCATTCATGAGGATGATCCACAAGAATACGGTCAGAGCCAATGGAGAGACGAAACGACGGGTGGTTGCGCTTGGAATGATGCTCTTGGCTTGCTCTTCGACCATGTCGACCAGCATTTCGATCGAAGCCTGGAAACGACCAGGCACACCGTTGGTGACCATTTTTGCGGCGCGCCACAGAAGGAACACAACAACCAGACCCATTAGGATGGACCAGAACAGGGAATCGTAGTTGACGATGTTGAAGTCGGCGACCGCCGACTGTTTTTCACCGACGCTGTTCAGATGGACCAAATGGTGTTGAATATACGCAGACTGGGGCGAAATGTCCTGAGCGGCAGCCATGTGAAACCTTCGGAGCAATAAGCTCGTGAATTAATCTGTAGCGCTACGGCAACTTGCGAAATGCAAGCAACAGCACGTAACCCTTCAATACGCACAACAATCCGAACAATAAAGCAGGCCATACTACCCAATCGCGGCCGAGCCATGCAACCAGGACCAGCACGGCAACTGCGGAACCAAGTTTCAACGCCTCACCAAAAAAGAAAGTGAGCGGATTTGATTTCACAGGCCCGAATATGCCTAACAACAACCGCAGCGCGAAGAGCGCATTGGGAACAAAGTAGGCAGCCGCACCAACCAGCGCGGAAACAGCGGCCATACCCCCCGACACAAGCCACGAAACCAGAACAGCAACTGCGGCCATGGCAGCCTGAGCAACGAGGGCACGAAGAATACCACTACCAGCCCTGCGGTTTATCACTGCGCGTTCGTGCTCGGTAAGCACGAGTGGCGTTTCTGTTTCCATACCGAAAAACATCCGGTTAGTTACGCGACTTCTTTTTGCAATAAAGTCAGTCGTAAGGGTTTGTACCGAATGCGGCAAACTGTGCGAGTATAACTTTATTTTTAAGCGCTAAGCAAGCTGCTGCAGCGCGACATTGTAAGCCCATCTCGTCGGGCGCGCGCGCCCTCCTGTGAATCAGGCCATGGCCGATTCACAGGAAATCCTCTGGCACGGGTGCTATTTATGCTTGAAATCCGGTTTGCGCTTTTCAACGAATGCGGCCATGCCTTCCTTCTGGTCTTCAGTGGCAAAGAGCGCATGGAAATTCCGGCGCTCGAACATCAGCGTGTCGTTCAGGGAGCCCTCGTACGCCATGTTCACGCATTCCTTGGCCATGATGACCGATGGCAGGGACATGGACGCAATAATGGCGGCCGCTTCCAGCGCCTCGTCCAGCAGACGCTCGGCCGGAACCACACGCGATACCAGTCCTGCGCGTTCGGCCTCCTGGGCATCCATCATCCGAGCCGTCAACACGAGATCCATGGCTTTGGCTTTGCTGATGGCACGCGGCAGACGCTGCGTTCCGCCATAACCGGGAATGACGCCCAGCTTGATTTCCGGCTGACCGAAACGCGCATTTTCGGCGGCGATAATAAAATCGCAAAGCATGGCGAGTTCGCAACCACCGCCCAGGGCATAGCCTGCTACGGCGGCAATAATGGGCTTGCGTATCCGCTTGAGCGATTCCCAGTCACCACCCAGGTAGTCCTGTTTGTACACATCCATGTAAGACCAGCCCTGCATGGCGCCGATATCTGCACCCGCGGCAAAAGCCTTTTCGCTTCCCGTAAGCACCATGGCTCCGATATTTTCATCGGCATCGAAGGCCCTCATGGCCGCGGCCAATTCGGCAATGACATCATTGCTGAGTGCATTAAGGGCCTTGGGCCTGTTAAGCGTCAACAAACCTACACGACCCCGAACCTCTGTTTTGACCAATGGCGCGTCCATGCCGTCTCCTCGTTGCAAAGTAATATATAGGGATGAAAAAAGAACCGATACTTTATAGCGTAATGCCTTTTGACCCGTCCGGCCATCGACTGAAGGTGAGCCTGACCATCCAGACTCCCGACCCGCGGGGACAGGAATTGTCGCTACCCGCGTGGATCCCAGGAAGTTATCTTATTCGAGATTTCTCCCGGCAAGTTGAAACAATAGAAGCAAGTACTGCCGGACAAGCTGTTGGCTTGCGGAAAACCGGCAATCACTCATGGTCTTGCGATCCATGCGCCGGTCCGCTGGTGGTGGAATATTGCGTTTACGCCTGGGATCTCTCGGTCCGCGGCGCACATATCGATGAATCCCACGCCTTCCTGAACGGGACGTCTGTCTTCCTGGCGGTCAGCGGGCAGACTGATGTGCCCTGCCATGTACAGCTCTGCCCGCCGCCTCACTCCAGCCAGTGGAGGGTCTACACCAGTCTTCCAGAATCGACTCGCCATCCCCTGGCGGCCAAGCGCCACGGTTTCGGGATGTACATTGCCCCTGATTACGATGCACTCATCGACCATCCCATCGAGATGGGCACGCCGCAGGTTGTGCAATTCTCCGCGCATGGCGCCTTGCACGAAATGGTCTTCACTGGGGTGATACCGAACCTGGATCTGGAACGCATCGCTTCCGACGTTCACGAGATTTGCGAAGCTCAAATCGCATTGTTTGAGCCCGATAGCAAAGCGGCGCCCTTTCTGGACTCTTCCGACCGATATGTGTTCATGACGATGGTAACCGGCGATGGGTACGGAGGTCTCGAACACCGGGCTTCGACTGCTCTGATGGCTTCGCGCCACGACCTACCGGTCGTAGGTCAGAAAGATGCCGGCGACGGGTACCAGACATTCCTCGGCCTGGTAAGCCACGAATACTTCCACACCTGGAATGTCAAGCGCATCAAACCGGTGCGCTTCGCCCCCTATGATCTAAGCCGTGAAGCGCATACCGAGTTGCTGTGGGTCTTTGAAGGCTTTACTTCATACTACGATGACCTGATGCTGCTGCGCTCGCGCGTCATCGCAGAAGCCGACTATCTGCGGCTGATTGGAAAAGTCATCAGCAATGTGCATCGCACAGCCGGCCGCTTCAAGCAAAGCGTGGCAGAAAGCTCATTTGACGCCTGGACACGCTACTACAAGCAGGACGAGAATTCACCCAATGCGCTCGTCAGTTATTACACCAAGGGTTCGCTTGTTGCGATGGGCCTGGACATCCTTATCCGCCGCGCGTCTGGCGATACACGGTCGCTGGACGACGTAATGCGTCTACTGTGGCAGCGATATGGCCGCGACTTCTATCGTGGCGGAAACAAGGGTATTCCGGAAGACGCCCTGCCCGGGCTGATACGCGAAGCAACTGGCGTCGACACGTCAGACTTTATTGCCCGGCATGCTTATGGCCGTGAAGATGTACCGCTGGAAACGTTACTGTCTTCGCAAGGCTTTTCGATATCATGGAAGCCCGAGGCAGGCGTCACGTCGCTGGATGCGCGCGTACAAACCAGTCACGGGGAAACCAAACTGGCCACGGTATACGAAGGCGGGGCCGCGCACACGGGCGGACTGTCCGCCGGCGATGCACTCGTTGCAATAAACGGCGTACGCATATCGGACAAATCGTCCCTGGAGCGCGCCCTGCGCGCCTACCAGCCTGGCGACGTTGTTTCCGTGTTCGTATTCCGGCGCGATGAGCTGCGCGCGTTTGATGTCATGCTCAATCCTCCTGCTGCGACGGAATGCGTCGTGCAACGGAAGGCCTGACTGCGTGCCCGGCTTCCGGCTTTCGGATCATAGTCCCGCTTCAATCCTGGCCTGTATGGCCTTGGCTGCCGTCACACCATCGGCCAAGGCCGTGACCACACAGGGATGCTGCCTCTGCGCGACCTCGCCTATGGCGTAAACGCCCGGGAAACTGGTTTGCGCCGTATGCATGTCGGTGGCGATGAACCCCTGGGCGCTGCGACGCAGGGCTAGCGTATCGACGAAGCTGACACTAGGCTCCCAGCCATGGAAGACCAATATCAAATCGTAGGTTTGGCCATTGACGCTACGCGCGGCCGTATCAACCTTATAGCTGCCCAACGTGACATCCGCTGTCGGGAATTTGCGCAGAAACTGCCGTTGCGCTCTGACGCTACGGGCATAGACATGCACTTGGGCGGCGCCGCGATCTTTCGTGTACAAGGCGTTCTCGAATGCATTGTCGCCACCGCCGAGAATGGCAACCCGCTTGTCGTGGAAATCCTGGGCGACGATATGCGCGCCGGGTCCCACAAGCAGGCCTGCGGCCAGCGACGCCGGCGACCCGTCCGGTTTTCGGCTTGCGGCTGCTGACACACCCAGACCGCGTGCCCGTACACCAGTTGCAAGCACCACATGGCGGCACTTCAATGGGGATTCCATCCCGTCACAGGCCACCGAAAACCCGTACGTAGCGGGCGCGACCTCGCGCACGGGGCACGAAAGCCAGAGCGGGACGGCCGCCCTTCGCAGGCTGCGGGCAAGGTTGTCGGCCACCCGGGGCCCGGTCATACCGGGCGAAGCAACATTCCATTCGTCGATAAACGGGTTCGTGCGACACAGCCCGCCTACCTGCGCCTGCAACTCGACGACGGCCGGCAGGAATCCAAGGCGCTTCAGCCAGACCGCGCAGGACACGCCGGCCGGGCCGCCGCCGACGATCAGTGCATCGTAAAGGGTACTGTTCGGGCTCATAACTTTCCCAACATGAATCTCATCTTTTCCAAAGGAACTACAATTCGAACAATTCTACAAGGCGATCTTATGCCCACCCGACGAATCTTCTTCAACCAGTTGTCGCTGGACGCACGTATCGGCATACTCGAGCACGAGCTGCGCGCAACACAGCCCCTGCATATCGACGCCGAATTCGATGTGGATATTTCTCAGGAAGTCCACGATCAGAATATTCAATCGGTGCTGGATTACCGTCAATTGCGCCACGCTATTGTGGACGAATGCACACGGGCTCATGTCAATTTGCTGGAGACGCTAAGCGAACGCGTCGTAACCAGGATACTGAATGAATTCTCCGATGTGCAGAGCGTGCGGATCCGAATCAGCAAGCCGCTGGCTTTCTCCGACTGCGCCGCGGTTGGGATCGAGCTATACCGCAACCGTTAGACTTTTTTCCTTATTGCCATGCAAGCCGACACTTTATCTTCCAATACGCGTCAGACCAGCACGAACGACACTGATCAGCACGTTCATAAGCGCAGTGTCAGCGAAAACAAGCTTGTCAAGCGACTGATCCGGGAAGCCGGTCGCGCCATCAGCGATTTCAACATGATCGAGAACGGCGACAAGGTGATGGTGTGTCTGTCGGGCGGCAAGGATTCCTACAGCATGCTGGACATCCTGCTTACGCTGAAGGCGCGCGCACCCATCGATTTCGACATTGTCGCGGTGAACCTCGATCAGAAACAGCCCGGATTCCCCGACCATATCTTGCCGCAATACCTCGAATCCATCAACGTCCCGTATCACATTGCCACCCAGGATACCTACTCGGTCGTGACACGCGTCATCCCGGAGGGAAAGACAATGTGCTCGCTATGCTCGCGCCTGCGTCGGGGAATCCTGTATCGCGTGGCCGGTGAGCTTGGCGCCACGAAAATCGCATTGGGCCATCATCGCGACGATATCCTGGGCACTTTTTTCTTGAATCTGTTCTATGGCGGACGTATGAAAGCCATGCCCCCCAAACTGGCGTCCGACGATGGCAAGCATGTTGTGATCAGACCCCTGGCCTACGTGACGGAAAAAGACCTGATTGCCTATTCCGCCTTGAAACAGTTTCCCATTATCCCGTGCAATTTGTGCGGGTCCCAGGAAAACCTGAAACGCAAGGAGGTCGGCCGCATGATTGCCGAATGGGACAAACGGTTTCCCGGAAGATCCCTGAACATTTTCGGGGCCCTGTCACGTGTGGTGCCTACGCATTTGATGGACAGGAATCTATTCGACTTTGCTGGCCTGCAAGCCACGGGCTTGCCCGACGAGATGGGCGACAAGGCGTTTGATGCGGAAGAATTCGACCTTCCGGCAGCGTTCGGGCAGGCGGACCTTGACGCCGAAGCGAACCGCGATCGGGGCGAGCACATGCCCACGGTGGTGACAAGGACCGATCTGCGCACCCTTCGGTAAGCACACGTATCCCACCGCTGACAAGCGGCCACGGCGGATGTTACCCTTTTGCGAAAGCACGTTGAGCGACGTGCTTTTTCATTTGCACGCCCAAAAGGAAATCCGCCGAGTGACTACCAGTACGGCCCCCAAGATTCTGACCTCTCATTTTTTTCGACATCTGTCGGCCACTCTTTTACTGCTGACCGCCATGCTTGCGTTCAGCGGTCATGCGAAAGAAGCCGCCGGCGTGCCGCCGCACACCGACGCGTCCTATGCCATTCTGGCCGACCTCCTGGAGAATGATCAATCGCGCAAGAAGCTGATTGAACAACTTCGGGCCTTGGCATTGCAAGATGAACCTAAGCCGGCATCCGCCCCTGCGACCGCCCGGACCGAACCGCAAAGCAGCGTCGATGCCAGTAATGGAAGCGGGACTGCACCGACTGCGAACGGGCCCGTCTCGCAGAAGCTGGCCGTGTCCCTCGAACGATTCACCAACGGTCTTGCCTACGGTCTCTCGGATGTTGCCGCGGTCTTCATGGCATTGATAAAAGGCGAGCCGACATCGGATGGCGCCGCGCGACAATGGTCTGCCCCCTTGAAGACGTTGTCTATTGCTCTGCTGACTGTACTTGCGAGCTATATCGTTTTCCGGATGCTGGCCGGCATCGGCTTCGCCAGGCTGAATGCCTGGATCGGGAAAGATAGTCCCACTCCGGCGATATCTCAAATGCACGGCCCCGAACGGCCCGTGCGCCATGGTCCATGGCAGCCAGGATTTGCCGCGCAGACATTGAGCCGCAAACTGCTGGGCGTGGCTGCCGCACTGGTTATCGACGTGGCGGCGACGCTGTTGGCAGCGGCAGCCGGCTACATTGCCACGCTTGCCGCCGCAGGACAGAACCCCGGCACTTCGTTTTTCGCCCTTCAGTTCCTTAGCGCGTTTGTGATGATAGAAGTTGTCAAGGCGTTCTCCAGAGGCATATTCGCCACGCGTTATGAAGAATTACGCCTGTTGCCGTTGTCGCCGGAGGCCGCCAGCTATTGGAACCACTGGTTGACCTTCCTCATTGGAGTTATCGGTTATACCCTGCTCGTCATTGTTCCGCTGGTTGCTGCCGTCTTCCGACCCTCCATCGCCCAACTGCTTGGCCTGGTCGTCATGCTCGGAGTTTACCTCTACGGGGTACGGGTGATCTGGAAGAATCGCAAGGCGGTGAAGGCCAGTCTCATCGAATTCGCCGGCGATTCAAACGCCGCCGTATTCGGAACAGTGATTCGCGTGCTGTCGCGTACTTGGCACCTGATTGCAATCGCCTATTTCACCGTCCTGCTGGTGATCAGCCAAACCGCGCAGCAACAGGCGCTGGCGTTCATGGTGCGCGCCACTGCTCAAACCGCGGCAGCAGTATTGATAGGAATTATGCTGGCCAGTGCACTGTCGGGACTGCTGTCACACCGCATCAAGCTTCCCGGTAAGTGGCGGCAGTCATTCCCTACGTTGGAATCACGCATCAATACCTACGTTCCCGTGATACTGAAGGGCCTACGCCTGCTCATACTGATCGCCGTGACGCTGGTCGTGCTGGACGCCTGGCATGCGTTCAATCTGGTCGGCTGGCTGCAGTCCGATCATGGCCAGGCCACCATCGCCCTACTGCTGCACTTGGGTGTCATCCTGCTCATTGCCGCGTTAAGCTGGACGGTCATTGCCAGCATCATCGAGCACCGGCTGGATGCGTCAAGCAGCAATCCGAGCGAACGTGAGAAAACCTTGCTTATGCTGTTTCGCAATGCAACGGCTATCATCATTGCGACCATGACGATTCTGGTCGTGCTTTCGCAGATAGGCATCAACATCGGGCCGCTTATCGCCGGAGCCGGCGTGGCGGGTCTTGCCATCGGTTTCGGAGCGCAAAAGCTGGTGCAAGACGTGATTACAGGCGTATTCATACAGCTGGAAAATGGCATGAACCGCAACGATACGGTAGAAGTCGGAAGCCTGTTTGGAACCGTCGAGAAAATTACCATTCGCTCTGTCGGCATACGAACGCTGGACGGTGGCTACCATATGGTGCCTTTTTCCAGCATCGATCAATTGACCAACCATACGCGCGACTACGGCTACCATTACGGTGAATACAATATTGCACACCGCGAAAGCGTGGATGATGCCACCGAACAGATGAGGCTGGCTTTCAAGGATTTGATGCAGGACCCTGAACTGGCCCGCGAGGTAATGGAAGATATCTCCATACCCGGGGTCACTGCATTGAACCAGAATGGATTCACCATACGGGTCTTGATCAAGACCACGCCGGGTAATCAGTGGATGATACAGCGCGGTTTCAACAAGCTACTCAAGCAACGTTTCGACGAAGCCGGCATTGAGCTTCCTTACCCTCACACCGTGCTGCAGTTCGGCCGCGACAAATCGGGTGTAACGCAGCCGGTGGACGTACGCTTTATTGACACGCTGAAAGAAGTCACCGAGACGACATAACCTTAAGGCTGTCGATGGGCCGTGCCTTCCCAATGCGGGCCCGGCACTTCTATACCTAGCAGCTCCAGTACGCGGGCCACGGTATGGTCGACCATTTCTTCAATGCTCTTCGGGTGATGGTAGAACGCCGGCAATGGCGGGAAGATTATGCCCCCCATTTCGGTGACCGCTGTCATATTGCGCAAGTGCGCCAGGTTCAGCGGCGTCTCGCGCACCATCATGACCAGTCGACGACGTTCTTTCAGTGTTACGTCCGCCGCCCGGGTAATCAGGTTATCGGACAGCCCATGGGCAACCGCCGCCAGCGTACGCATGGAGCACGGCACAACGACCATGCCCGCCGTGTCGAAACCGCCACTGGACAAAGCAGCGCCAACATCGCGAAAGCTATATACCTTGTCCGCCAGGCAGTGAACATCCTGGCGGACAAGATCCAATTCGTATTTGATGTTGAGCACGCCAGAGGGCGACACCACCAGATGCGATTCCACATCGTCCACGGACTGCAATGCCTCAAGCAGACGGACCGCGTAGATTGCACCGGTGGCGCCCGTAATGCCGACAACAAGCCGGCGTTTGGCCTTCACGCAAGCGCCCCAGCCTCTTTCAGAACATTGGTCAGTTCACCGTTCTCGTGCATTTCGGCGATGATGTCCGAGCCGCCGATGAATTCGCCAGCGACATAGAGCTGTGGAATCGTGGGCCAGCTTGAGTATTCCTTGACACCTTGACGAACAAGTTCGTCATCCAGCACGTTCACCGTGACCAGCTTGGTGACGCCTGATGCTTTCAGGATCTGAATGGCGCGACCGGAAAAGCCGCACTGCGGGAACTGTGCAGTACCCTTCATGAACAATACAACCGGGTTGGCTGTGACGGTTTCACGAATAAAATCTTGAACTTCGCTCATGATGCTCTCGTATTCCAGAAAAGATTAATTATAAATTCCGCCAGTAACCCGGTCGATACCCGCCAGGTCTGGCGCACTCGCGACCCGTTTAAAACCGGTCGATTGCAAAAGCTGCCGAACGTCCTGCGATTGATCCCAACCATGCTCAACGAACAAGGCTCCACCCGCCAGCAGGCGCCCGGCGGCCCCTTCGATAATGACCCGGAGGGCGGATAAACCGTCCGAGCCGTCGGTCAGGGCGGTGACAGGCTCAAACCGCAAGTCGCCTTCCTTCAAGTGCGAGTCAGCCGCCGCAATATAAGGGGGATTCGAGACAATGAGGTCAAAGTCCTTACGTCCAGCCAGGGCATCGTACCAACCACCTTGTAGGAAATCGACCTGTGCGCCCAGGAGCCTTGCGTTTGCACGAGCTACCTCTAGCGCCGCGCTGCTGAGATCAGTCGCCACCACCGTGGCGCCAGGACAACGCAAGGCAATGGACACCGCCACGGCGCCACTGCCAGTACCCAGGTCGAGCACCCGTGGAGACCGCTTTCCCTTGAGATAGTCTAACCCAGTCTCGACAAGCAGTTCTGTTTCAGGGCGTGGGATCAGCACCGCGGGCGAAACAAGAAATTCATATTCCATGAATTCACGATATCCAACAATATAAGCCATAGGCTCGCCCGCCAGGCGTCGCGCCTCGAGTTCACGGAAGCGAACGATGGCGGTATTGGCAAGCGGGTCGGTATCATGGGCGATAAGCCAGGAACGTGGCACCTGTAACACATGCCGCCACAACATCTGCATTTCCAGACGTGGCAGCTTGCTGTCCCGCGACATGGTGCGCAGGGTGTTCATCCGACTATTCCTGTCCGAGCATGGCCAGCTGTTCGGCCTGATGCTCGGCGCGCAAGGCGCCCGTCAGTTCATCCAGGTCGCCTTCCATGATTTGCGCCAGCTTGTACAAGGTAAGATTGATGCGATGGTCGGTAACCCGGCCCTGCGGATAATTGTAAGTGCGTATCCGCTCGGAACGATCTCCGGTACCCACCAGGCTCTTGCGCTGCGCGGCTTCCTTATTATGCTGTTCCTGCTGCTGCTTGTCTTTCAAGCGCGCCGCCAGCACTTGCATGGCCTTGTCTTTATTGCGATGCTGCGACCGATCCTCCTGGCATTCCACCACCAATCCGGTCGGCAAATGCGTTATACGCACTGCGGAGTCCGTTTTATTGATGTGCTGTCCGCCTGCCCCGCTGGCACGGTAGGTGTCAATACGAAGATCTGATGAATTGATGACAATATCGCTCTGGGCATCGGCCTCGGGAAGAACGGCAACGGTGCACGCAGAAGTATGTATCCGCCCCTGCGTTTCCGTCGCCGGGACGCGTTGCACCCGATGCGCGCCCGATTCAAATTTGAGCTGTCCATACACGCCGTCGCCATCCAGTCTGGCGATCACTTCTTTATAGCCGCCGATTTCGGATGCGCTTTCGGACATCATCTCGACCTTCCAGCCCTTGTTTTCAGCGTAACGCGTATACATCCGCAATAGATCGCCTGCGAACAAGGCGCTTTCGTCTCCCCCCGTGCCTGCACGGATTTCAAGGAACACACTGCGTCCATCGTCAGGATCGCGCGGCAATAACAACACTTGCAGATCGGAGGCCAATTCTTCCAGCCGGTCCTTGGCAAGCTTGTATTCCTCTTCCGCCATGTCGCGCATCTCAGGGTCGCTCATCATGTCCTGGGCGGCCTGAATATCGTCCTCGGTGCCGGTATAGGCGGCAAACGCGGCGACGACCGGTTCGAGGTCCGATCGTTCGCGCGACATCTTGCGATACCGGTTCATGTCATTGGCAATTTCGGGTTCGGCCAACAAGGCATCGACTTCAACCAATCGACGAGCAAGTTGCTCGAGCCGATTGCGTATGGAACTTTTCATAATTCAGGGGATAAACAGTAATTGAAAGGAAGCGCGCGCGACAAGACCGGCAGAGCTTCGCTAACGATTACGTTCGGAACGGGGAAGCAGGCGCGGCAGCAGGCTTATCAGTTGCTGGCGCTCTTCGTTCTCGCTGCGGTTGAGCACGGCCATGGGACCATGCAGATATTTTTGCGTCAGGCCATAGGCCAGTTGCTCAAGGACAAGCTCGGGATTGTCGCCACGCGCCAGCATTCGGCGTGCGCGATCGAGTTCGTGCTGTCGAACCTGATCGGCCGCTTGTTGGAAGTCGACAATGACCGGTACGATCTTGCGATTCTGAAGCCAATGCATGAAATTCTGCACGCGCGTTTCAATGATGGCTTCGGCTTGCACGACAGCCGCGCGGCGCGCGTCGGTACCGCTTTGAACCATACGACCCAGATCATCGACGGTGTAGAGGTAAACGTCGGCAAGCCGGCCCACCTCGGTTTCAATGTCGCGCGGCACAGCCAGGTCGACCATCACCATCGGCCGATGACGGCGCGAGCGGGTAACCCGTTCGACCATCCCTAATCCCAGGATGGGCAAGGAGCTTGCCGTACAGGAAACGATAACGTCAAAATCGGCCAGCCTATCGGGAATATCGGCAAGCATCATGGTCTTGGCGACAAACCGCGAGGCAAGCCCTTCGGCACGCTCGAGCGTGCGATTCGCCACAACCATTTGCGCCGGATTCAGCGCGGCGAAATGGGTCGCACAGAGTTCGATCATTTCGCCGGCGCCTATGAAAAGCACACTGGCCTTGGACAAATCACCGAACACGCGCTCGGCCAGGCGCACCGCAGCAGCGGCCATGGACACTGAATGCGCGCCAATGGCGGTTTGGGAGCGGACTTCCTTGGCGACAGAAAAAGTGCGCTGGAACAATTGATGCAGCAAAGTGCCCAACGAACCCGCTTCGTTGGCCGCGCGCACGGCGTCTTTCATCTGGCCGAGTATTTGCGGTTCGCCCAGCACCATGGAGTCCAGGCCGCTGGCCACGCGGAAAGCGTGCCTTACGGCATCGTTCTGCTGGTACTGGTATAGGTGCGGCTGAAGACTGCCGGTTTCAAGACGATTGAAGTCTGCTAGCCATGTGGGCAGATGCTCTGACACCTGCGGGTCTGCCGCGCAGTAGATCTCGGTGCGATTACAGGTTGAAAGTATGGCGGCTTCTTTGACTGACTGTCCAAAGGTGGCGCGCAGGCCATCAAGCGCAGGTTTCAGGACGTCGATCGGGAACGCCACACGCTCCCGCACCGAAACTGGAGCAGAAACATGGTTCAAGCCGAAAGTTAATACGTCTAGAGACATTTGGGAGAAAGCGCACAGGGCCATACTTCAATCCCTTGATTATAATCGCCCCTGACGTTTTCCTGAAATATCTGCTTGTTTCAGCGCAAAGTCGGGTCAATTTCCGGGTCGTTCAGTGGTGCAAAGCACACATTCGGAATATGGTGTACTATTTCGCCTTCTTGATGATGGCCTGGTAGCTCAGTCGGTAGAGCAGAGGATTGAAAATCCTTGTGTCGGTGGTTCGATTCCGCCCCAGGCCA
>LNAP01014285.1_pt1 | contig 13324 bp, 15 predicted proteins | sample 602601 | NCBI WGS metagenome assembly LNAP01 (sample SAMN02440304, study PRJNA202911) | soil metagenome | biome: Subtropical and temperate rainforests or woodlands; isolation source: soil samples (1 kg each in a 20% v/v slurry with milli Q water) were... ...
CCATCAGCTGCGACAACGGCGCGCGCATCCCGGTGAAGATCACCGTCAAGGGGGGCGGGCTGACCGTGGGCAAATCCAAGATCGTCGATGGCAAGGGCAAGTTCTCCGGCGCCTATTCGGTCAACGACCTGATCGGCTCCTATGCCTCGGTGGAAGCCCATGCGGGCGCCGACAAATCCAGCAATGCGCAGGTCATGACCAAGGGCGATGTGTCGCTGGCGCTGGCCGGTACCGGCAAGGGCTGGGACCTCGGCGTGGGCCTGGGCAAGTTCACCATCGAGCGCCGCTGAGGGTAGAGCCACCCCATGGGTGGCTGCACCATCGTCCGGTATGACGCGCAGCCACCCATGGGGTGGCTCTACCGGATGCCTCCTGATGTTAGCGGCGCGACCTACGCGCTGATCGCCACGGGATGCGCGTTCTGCCAGCCGATGCGGATGAAATAATCACTCTCGCTGGTCGTCAGACGCTCGGCTTCGAAGCGCGCAGCACGGGCCGCGCTGATGACTTGGTCTACCTGGGTTTCGCTGACGAACATACGTTTGAAACCGAAGGTGATCTCGCGTAGACCAAGCTGCGAATTGACTTCGATCGCGTAGTTCAGGTCGGCGTAGTACTGCGCGAGAGTGTACTGCGCCGCGTCGGCGTTGGCGCGGGCTTGTTCGGGGCTGAAGGTAAAGGACATGGTGTTGTGCCGGTAAGTAGGACGGCGGAAACAATAGATGCTCGCCACCGTGAACTTCTGTGCGCGCCGGCACAGCCGACGTCGGTTGCAACCATTCCTAGGTCGTCCGGTAGGACGTGCAGCCACCCATGGGGTGGCTCTACCGGATTTGGCCGGAGGTTGATGGCGCAAGGGTGCACACGTAGAGCAGGGTAGAGCCACCCCATGGGTGGCTGTACCAGTCGGCACAACGCGCGGTCAGCCCCCATAAAAAAACCCCGGCCGAAGCCGGGGTTTTTTGATCTCAGGGTATCAGTGATCAGCCGCCGCGCGGGCCGCCACCACGGTGACCGCCGCCGCCCGGACCGCGGCGTCGCGATTTGGCCGGGTTCTACGCTGGCCTGCTCGACGGCAGCCTGCTGGAAAGCAAAATGCTCAATGAGCTGACCCGCGAGCACAGCCTCGGCGAGGACAAGACCTTACTGACCCGGACCCGTTTCGGTCTGGGTTGCATGCTCGATCAACCGGACGTTGCCAATGCCACCTTCGGCCTTGGCCCGCGGGCGTTCGGTCATCCGGGTGCCGGCGGCTCCATCGGTTTTGCCGACCCGGAGCACGACGTGGCTTTCGGATTTGTGACAAATACCCTGGGGCCTTACGTCTTGATGGACCCGCGTGCGCAAAAGCTGGTGCGGGTTCTGGCCACTTGTCTGTAAAAACGGCTATCGGGTTCCAGGGCTGGAACCCGATAGCCTTTTCAGTTTCAAAGCGTCAGTTTGTGCGGGCCGCTGTGGCCAGATTTTTTTGACTTCATTCTTGTGGATATCCAATGTCATCCAATAAAACCCTCGCCTTGGCCCTGTGCTTTGCTATTACCGGTTGCGCACAGACTCCACAGAGAGATGCGACAGCCCCCGTTGCCAAGACTGAAAGTGGCAGCCATTGGTACTGGCCATTCGGTTCCGACGAGAGCGCCGGTAAGCCTGCGGCCAAGCCGGAGGTGAAACCTGAAATCAAACCCGTTGCGGTGGCCAAGGCCGAAACCGATAGCGGCAGCAAGTGGTGGTGGCCGTTCGGCGGCAGCAAGCAGAGCGCCGCCAAGGCTGTGCCGATGCCCGACCCGAAAGTCACTCAGGCCTGGCTTGACGACTATGAACCGCGCCTGCGGGAGGCGGTCAAGGGCAGTAACCTGCAACTCGAGCGCCGCGAAAACGTGCTGGTGGTGACTGCGCCGGTCGAAGGCTCGTTCAACCCTGATCGTCCGGCCATGCTGCTGCCTGTCACACTCGGTCCGTTGACCCGCGTTGCCAAAATCCTTGAAGCCGATCCAAAGTCCGCTGTGTTGATCCTCGGCCACAGCGATACGTCCGGCGCTGCACCTGCCAACGTCAAACTGAGCCAGGAGCGTGCCCAGGCCGTTGCGGCGATTTTCCGTCTCAGTGGTTTGCAGCGTGATCGCCTGATGCTGCGTGGCTTGGGCGGTGATGCGCCGCGCGCCGCCAACGACAGCGTGGAAGGGCGTGCGTTGAACCGCCGCGTGGAGCTGCTGGTGACCCCGCAAAACACCATGGCCGCACTGCTGAGCAAGTACAATATGCCGGCGCCGGCCCCTGTGACCAAGGTCACTGCTGCTGAGGTCAAGCCGGTCGCCAAGCCTGTGACACCGGCCCCGGCGGCTAAAAAGGCTGCTGTTCCAGCGGCGAAAAAAGCCCCCGCGAAAAAAGCACCGGCCAAGAAAACACCTGCGAAAACCGCAACGCCGGCGAAAAAGACCACGCCAGCCAAAGCCTCCGCGGCTGACAAGAAAGGCGCAGCCACCGATACTGCAAAGCAGTGATTCGTTAACCAAAAGGAATGCGCCATGACCCAGGGCCTGGCTGATATGCGTCGTGACTACACCCGTGATGGCTTGACCGAGGCACAAGCCCCGGCCGAGCCGTTTGCGTTGTTCCACCAATGGTTCGCCGACGCGGTGAAAACCGAACAGGTGCCGGTGGAAGCCAACGCCATGACCCTGGCCACCGTTGACCAGGACGGTCGACCGCACTGTCGCATTCTGTTGCTCAAGGGGCTGGATGAACTGGGCTTCACCTTTTTTACCAACTACGAAAGCGCCAAGGGCCAGCATCTGGCCGCGAATCCGTTCGCGGCCATGACGTTTTTCTGGCCGGCGCTGGAGCGCCAGGTGCGCATCGAAGGGCGGGTGGTGAAGGTGACGCCCGAAGAGTCCGACGCCTATTATCAGGTCCGTCCACTGGGCAGTCGCCTGGGGGCCTGGGCGTCGCCACAGAGCCGGGTGATTGCCGATCGTAGCGAACTCGAAGCGCTGCTCAAGGACACCGAGCAACGTTTCAGCGACACCCAGCCCCATTGCCCGGAACACTGGGGTGGTTATCGCCTGCTACCGGAGCGCATCGAATTCTGGCAGGGTCGCCCAAGCCGCCTGCACGACCGCCTCAATTACCGCCAGCAGGGCGCCGACTGGATCCTTGAACGTCTGGCACCCTGAGCAGTCTACCGATCGGGATAGCCTGCCGCAGCGGCCTCCAGCCACTTCGGCAGGTCTCGACGCTTGATCTTCTGCGCCTGAGCACTCGTCAATCGTTCGAGCATGAAGGCTTTTTTCTGCTCGTCCTTGCCCGCCAGCGCTAGCGCCAGGTCGCGGTCCATCCAGCGTTTGATCCGCACGTACAGCCACCAATGGAAGTACAAACCGGCAACAGTCGTGACGACGATGATAAAGTAATCCATAGAAATCCTTGGCCAGTGGGGCAGCTTTGCGAATTTGCCGCTACTGTGTTGGTTCGTGGAGGCGCCTTAACGGAGCCTGAATCAAACCAATTTTACCCGGGCGATGCCGTGACAGGCGTCAAGTAGCGGAGTTTAATGAACAACTGTTTTTTTGGAGTTGATGCTATGCGTAAGTCTGTTCTGCTGGTTGCTTCCTTTTCCACGATGGCGATGTTGCTCACTGGTTGCCAATCGAGCCTGACCGGTGACTCCTACTCCCGTGACGAGGCGCGTCGCGTGCAGACCGTTCGCATGGGTACCATCGAAGCATTGCGCCCGGTGAAAATCGAAGGCACCAAAACCCCGATCGGCGGTGCTGCAGGTGCAGTGGTCGGCGGCGTTGGCGGCAGTACCATCGGTGGCGGCAAAGGTAGCGTCGTTGCAGCGGTTATCGGTGCCGTGGCCGGTGGCCTGCTCGGTTCAGCGGCTGAAGAAGGCCTGACCCGCACCCAGGGCGTGGAAATCACCGTGCGCGAAGACGATGGCAGCATGCGCGCCTACGTTCAGGAAGTTCAGCCGAACGAAGTGTTCCGTGTCGGCGAACGTGTGCGCATCGCCAGTGTGAATGGTACCAGCCGCGTTTCGCACTAAGCGCAAACACCGGATAAACAAAAAAACCGATCAGGTGACTGATCGGTTTTTTGTTTTTCAGCTCAGGTGAGTCCTGATTGATGCCAGGCGTTATGGCGGTTTATCAGGAGGCCAGCGCGCTGTTCTTGCGGCTCGCCATCGCCGTCACCACATAACCGATCAGCGCAGCAAGAATCGAACCGGTCAAGATCCCCATGCGGTCCATCCCGGCGAAATCACTCACGCCTGGCTCGAAGGCCAGCGAGCCGACAAACAGACTCATCGTGAAACCAATGCCGCAGAGAATCGCCACCCCCAGTACCTGACCCCAATTGGCGCCCTGGGGCAGGGCGGCGATACCGGTTTTAACGGCCAGCCAGGTCAGGCCGAAGACACCGACGGTCTTGCCCAGCAGCAGCCCGATGGCGATGCCCATGGGGACATGGTGAGTGAAGCTTTCGACGGTGACGCCGCTCAGGGACAGGCCGGCGTTGGCGAAGGCGAACAGTGGCAGGATGCCGTAGGCGACCCACGGGTGCAGGGCATGCTCCAGGGTAAGCAGTGGCGAAGGTTCGGCATTTTTTGTGCGCAACGGAATGCAGAATGCCAGGGTCACGCCGGCCAAGGTGGCGTGGACTCCGCTCTTGAGCACGCAGACCCAGAGGATCAAGCCAATGATCATGTACGGCCCTAGCTTGACCACGCCAAGCCGATTCATCCCGATCAGCGCCGCAATACAGGTCGCGGCCAGCGCCAGAGACAGGGTCGACAGCGCGCCGGAATAGAAGATCGCAATGATGATGATCGCGCCAAGGTCGTCGATGATCGCCAGGGTCATCAGGAACAGTTTCAGCGATACCGGAACCCGTTTACCCAGCAGTGCCAGTACGCCAAGGGCGAAGGCAATGTCGGTGGCGGTCGGGATTGCCCAGCCGTTCAGGGCAGCTGGTGTGTCGCGATTGAGGTACCAGTAGATCAGCGCCGGCACCACCATGCCACCAATGGCGGCGGCACCGGGCAGGACGATTTGCGACGGTTTTGACAACTGGCCGTCGAGGACTTCGCGCTTCACTTCCAGGCCGATCAGCAGGAAGAACAGCGCCATCAGGCCGTCGTTGATCCACAGCAGCAAGGGCTTGGCGATTTTCAGTGCGCCGATCTGCGCCACAACGGGGGTGTCCAGCAGACCGTTGTACAGCCACGACAGCGGCGAGTTGTTGATGATCAGAGCCAGAACGGCAGCGGCGATCAATAATAGACCGCTGGCAGCTTCCAACTGAAAGAAACGCGTGAAAGTGCTACGCAGAGGCAAGGTCGCTCTCCATCCGTGAATTCAAAAGGTGTTACACCCTAACAAGTACCGTTAGTTGTTAAAACAAAAGTTATATTCTTTTTTGTTATATGCCGTTACAGAGTGATCCCTCGGCACCGACCTGAGCCTAGCAGTTGCCCGGCGTATTGGATTTCATCTGTACCTGTGCTGGATGCAGGATTTTTCCTAAGCTTGTTGGCTGAGCCTTGTCAAAAGGCCGACTCCTGCCCGATACAACGAGAAAACCATCATGAGCGACAACCGACAGTGGTCCCGCGAAGCGATCCGGATCATCGAAGCCGATTTCCAGCGCCACTTGATCCCCTTGCCGCTGCCGGGTTTTCCAGGCATCGAGTTGTACTTCAAGGATGAGTCCAGTCACCCCACGGGCAGCCTCAAGCACCGTCTGGCCCGTTCGCTGTTCCTGTATGCGCTGTGTAACGGCTGGCTCAAGCCCGGTGCGCCGGTGATTGAGGCATCCAGCGGTTCTACGGCGATTTCCGAAGCGTACTTCGCGCGCATGCTGGGCTTACCCTTCATTGCGGTGATGCCGGCGACTACGTCCAAGGAGAAGATTGCGCAGATCGCCTTCTACGGTGGCCAAAGCCATCTGGTGGACGATCCGACCCAGATTTACGCCGAGTCCGAGCGCCTGGCCCGTGAACACGACGGGCACTTCATCGACCAGTTCACCTACGCCGAGCGCGCCACCGACTGGCGGGCGAACAACAACATTGCCGAGTCGATCTTTCAGCAGATGCGTTTCGAGCAGCATCCCGAACCGAGCTGGCTGATTTCCAGCCCCGGTACCGGCGGCACCACGGCCACCCTGGGCCGATATGTGCGTTATCGCCAGCATGGCACCCGCGTGCTGTGTGCCGATGCCGAGCGTTCGGTGTTCTTCGATTACTACCAGACCGGCGATGCCAGCCTGCGACTGGACCACGGTTCGCGTATCGAAGGCATCGGCCGGCCGCGCGTGGAAGCGTCGTTTCTGCCCAAGGTGATCGACGCGATGGTCAAGGTGCCGGATGCCTTGTCGCTGGCGGCCATGCACTACCTGGCGGAGCGTTTGGGACGGCATGTGGGCGGATCGAGCGGGACCAACCTGATCGGCGCACTGATGGCCGCCCAGCACATGAAGGCGGCAGGGGAGACGGGGTCGATGGTGGCGATTCTGTGTGACGGCGGCGAGCGCTATGCCACGACCTATTACGATCAGGGTTGGCTCAAGGCTCAGGGGTATGAACTGAGCGGTTTGATGGCTGCGGTGGCAGCGACGGTGGAGCGGGGTGAGCCGTTGCCGGACTCGGTTTTGCGCGCCAATATCTGAGATCTTTCAGACATTGAATACCCCTGTGGGAGCGAGCAAGCTCGCTCCCACAGGGTTTTGCATTATTTCCGGGATCGCGTATCAGGCTTCCAGGCCAAGGATGTCCCGGGCCACCGCTTCAGCAATGCGAATCCCGTCAACACCCGCCGACAGAATTCCGCCCGCATAACCGGCCCCTTCACCGGCCGGGAACAAGCCCTTCACGTTCAGGCTCTGCAACGACTCGTTACGGGTAATGCGCAGCGGCGACGAGGTGCGGGTCTCGATCCCGGTCAGCACTGCGTCGTGCAGCGAGTAACCACGAATCTGCTTCTCGAATGCCGGCAAGGCTTCGCGAATTGCTTCGATGGCGAATGCCGGTAGTGCCAGCGCCAGATCACCCAGGGCAACGCCCGGCTTGTAGGACGGCTCGACGCTGCCCAGTTCGGTAGAAGGTTTGCCCGCGATAAAGTCGCCGACCAGTTGCGCCGGGGCTTCGTAGTTGCTGCCGCCCAGCACGAATGCGTGGGACTCCAGGCGTTCCTGCAACTCGATACCGGCCAGCGGACCGCCCGGATAATCGACTTCCGGGGTGATGCCGACGACGATCCCGGAGTTGGCATTGCGCTCGTTACGCGAGTACTGGCTCATGCCGTTGGTGACCACGCGGTTCGGCTCGGAAGTCGCCGCCACCACGGTGCCGCCCGGGGCTGTAGACCGAACGGCCGTTCTTGGCGTGGTGCACCAGCTTGTAGTCGGCGGCGCCCAGTTTCGGGTGGCCAGCGTATTTGCCCAGCCGCGCACGGTCGATCAGCGACTGCGGGTGCTCGATGCGGAAACCCACCGAGAACGGCTTGGCTTCCATGAACACGCCACGGCCGTGAAGCATGCGGAAAGTGTCGCGGGCGCTGTGGCCGAGGGCCAAGATCACGTGTTTGGAGAGGATCTGTTCGCCGCCATTGAGTTCGACGCCGACCAGTTGGTCGCCTTCGATCAACACGTCGGTGACGCGCTGCTGGAAGCGCACTTCACCGCCCAGAGCGCGAATCTGCTCACGCATGTTTTCCACCACGCCGGTCAGACGGAACGTACCGATGTGCGGTTTGCTGACGTAGAGGATTTCTTCCGGAGCACCGGCCTTGACGAATTCGTGCAGGACTTTACGGCCGAGGAATTTCGGGTCCTTGATCTGGCTGTAGAGCTTGCCATCGGAGAACGTCCCCGCGCCGCCTTCACCGAACTGCACGTTGGATTCCGGGTTGAGCACGCTTTTGCGCCACAGGCCCCAGGTGTCCTTGGTGCGCTGGCGTACTTCGGTGCCGCGCTCGAGGATGATCGGCTTGAAGCCCATTTGCGCCAGCAGTAGCCCGGCGAAAATCCCGCACGGGCCGAAGCCGACGACGATCGGTCGCACGCTCAGATCGGCCGGCGCCTGGCCGACTTCCTTGTAGCTGACATCCGGCGCCACGTTGACGTTACGGTCATCGGCAAACTTGTGCAGCACCCCCGCCTCATCGCGAACTTCAAGGTCGATGGTGTAGATGAAGCACAGTTCGGAGGACTTTTTGCGCGCATCGTAGCTGCGCTTGAACAAGGTGAAATCGAGCAGGTCATCGCTGGCAAGCCCTAAGCGCTGCACGATGGCAGGGCGCAGGTCTTCTTCGGGATGGTCGATCGGCAACTTGAGTTCGGTGATTCGTAACATGGCGGGATCCGGTTCGCGGGGCGCACAACTGCGCCAGGGCGTTTGAAGCCCGCGATTATAAGCCTCAAAGCCGCAGGCCCGTGAGGCTTAAACGATCAGTCGTCGCGCGATCCGCCGAAATACCCGCAGCCGCGCTGTACCTGACCGTCGATGCGCAGCTCGGCGCTCATGTGCTGGATGCTGCCGGTGCTGCTGTCGACGCAACGTTGCGGTGCAACCCACAGTTCGATGTGCTGGTTGTTGGCTTCGGTGCTGAGGTTGAAACGGCCATCGCCCAGTTGCTCCTCGACGTAAGGCACGGCCAACGGCGGCTGGCCGGCCCGGTCGAGGACCATGCCTTTGCCGCTGACTTTCACGCTCCACTCCGGGGTGTGGCCGGCGGCGCGCAGGATCAGCAGCTTGAAATTCGGATCGTCGCACGCGGTGCCCGAGCGCTCGACGCGGTACAACTGCTCCAGATCGAGCTGGCCGTCACCACCACTGCCGGCCACAACCCGTCCGCGCACGTCGGCAAACAGCTTGCCCTGCTTGTCCGCCAGGTTTGCGGCCTGCTGCAGGACGCTGGTGCCGCCCGTGTCGTTGACCACGTAGCGGTTTGTCTGGTTGCACGGCTGGAACAACAGTTTGCCGTCCGCCGCGGTCAACTGGCCTTGCATGCGTGTCTGGCCAACATGGGAGGCGTTCTGCCGCTCACCCTCGAACAACTGGCAAGCGGCGAACAGCGGAAGCAGGGCAACGAGGACTAAGGAACGGGCAACACGCATCTTGGGGTCTCCTGACAGGTGCCGGGCTGACCGTTCATCACAACCGGTTATCGTCTCCACTTTGTATTGGCGCGGACGCCGGCTGCGATTTTTCATCTTCAGATGTGAAAGGTCTGACCTGTTTGCAGGCCTTCCACACTCTTGGCGTAGGCCAAGGCTACATCCGCCGCAGGAACCGGCTTGAAGCCACGGAAGTACGGCGCGTATTTGCCCATGGCTTCGACCAGGACGTTCGGGCTGATCGAGTTCACCCGCAGGCCGCGCGGTAGCTCGATGGCGGCGGCGCGGACAAAGCTGTCCAGTGCACCGTTGACCAGCGCCGCCGAGGCGCCACTGCGAATCGGGTCGTGGCTGAGAACGCCAGTGGTGAAGGTGAACGAAGCGCCGTCATTGGCGAAGTCGCGGCCGATCAGCAGCAAATTGACTTGGCCCATCAGCTTGTCTTTCAAGCCCAGGGCAAAGCTTTCTTCGGTCATCTCGTTGAGCGGTGCGAAGGTCACGTTACCGGCGGCACACACCAGTGCATCGAATTTGCCGGTCTGCTCGAACAGCTTGCGAATCGAGGCGCTGTCACTGATGTCCACCTGAAAGTCGCCGCTGGTGCGACCGATGCGGATGATTTCGTGGCGTTGCGACAGTTCCTTGTCGACTGCCGAACCGATGGTATCAAAAGAATTTTCATGGGGGCTGATCCTCGTATGGGTTGAACGAGGTTTCAGTTTAGGGTGGTTTTTTCTCCGGATAAGCGCACTAATAGGCAACCTTTGGTTTTCAGATGGAAACAATCCATGAGCGAGATGGATGACCTGGCGGCGTTCGCGGTGTTGATCGAAGCGGGGAGTTTTACCCTGGCGGCGCAGCAGCTTGGTTGCAGCAAAGGCCAGCTGTCCAAGCGCATCAGCCAGTTGGAAGCGCAGTTTTCCGTGGTGTTGTTGCAACGTACCACCCGCCGCTTGAGCCTGACGGCCGCCGGCGCTGCGTTGTTGCCCCAGGCCCAGGCGCTGGTAGTGCAAGTCGAGCGGGCCCGCCAGGCCCTGGCGCGCCTGAAGGACGACATGGCCGGCCCGGTGCGGATGACGGTGCCGGTGTCGCTCGGGGAAACCTTCTTCGATGGCCTGTTGCTGGAATTCTCGGCCAAGTATCCCCAAGTGCAGATCGAGCTGGAGCTCAACAACAACTACCGCGAACTATCTCGCGACGGCTTCGATCTGGCGATTCGTTCCGAGGTGGCCATTGATCAGCGACTGGTGGCGCGTCCACTGCTGGCATGGCAAGAACTGACCTGTGCCAGCCCGGCTTATCTGGAGCAATACGGTGAACCGCAAACCCCCCAGGCGCTGGCCGAGCATCGCTGCCTGCTCAACAGCCATTACAGCGGCCGCGAAGAATGGCTCTATCACCAGCAGCACGAGTTATTGCGGGTGCGGGTGTCGGGGCCGTTCGCCAGCAACCACTACAACCTGTTGAAGAAAGCCGCACTGGTCGGCGCCGGTATTGCGCGCCTGCCATCCTATTGTTTGCCAACAGAGCTGGCGGACGGGCGCTTGCGATGGCTGCTGCGCGATTATCAGACCCGCAGCATGCCGATGTACCTGGTGCATCCGTATCAGGGCGGTTTGCCCAAACGCACGCAGGTACTGGCTGATTACTTGATCGGGTGGTTCAAGCGCAGTGGGGAGGCGTTGGACAGGCTGTAAATGTCCTTTGGGAGCGAGCTGGCTCGCGATGGACGTTAACGATGACGAGGGCTGTCTGAATGAACGCGGCGCCCTCCATTTTTTCGCGAGCAAGCTCGCTCCTACAGAAGAGGGTCTGTGTAGCTATAGTGGGGGCATAAAAAAACGGCCCGCGAAGGCCGTTTTTCATTTACCGCAAAGGATTAGCCACCGAGGTACGCGTCTCGCACTTTCGGGTCGGTCAGCAACGCTTCACCGGTGCCTGTCATCACCACTCGGCCGTTCTCCAGAACGTAGGCTCGGTCAGCGATCTTCAGCGCCTGGTTGGCGTTCTGCTCGACCAGGAACACTGTCACGCCGTCCTTGCGCAGCTGTTCGATGATGTCGAAGATCTGCTGGATTATGATCGGTGCCAGACCCAGCGATGGCTCATCGAGCAGCAACAGCTTGGGCTTGCTCATCAGTGCACGGCCGATGGCGAGCATTTGCTGTTCGCCGCCGGACATGGTGCCGCCGCGCTGGTTGAAGCGTTCTTTCAGGCGTGGGAAAAGTCCGAGAACCTTGTCCATCTGTTCCTGATAGTCGCCCTTGGCGGTGAAGAAACCACCCATGGACAGGTTTTCTTCAACGGTCAGGCGGGAAAATACCCGACGACCTTCCGGCACGACAGCGATGCTCTTGCGCATGATCTGCGAAGAGTCCTGGCCGACCAGTTCCTCACCCATGTAGCGGATGCTGCCGCTGTGGGCGCGCGGCGAACCGCAAAGCGTCATCAGCAGCGTGGACTTGCCAGCACCGTTGGCACCGATCAGGGTCACGATCTCGCCTTGGCGGACTTCGACGTTGACGTTGTGCAGGGCCTGGATCTTGCCGTAGAAGGTGGAAACGTTTTCGAACTGCAGCATTTACGCTTCCCCCAGGTAGGCTTTGATCACTTCAGGATTGTCGCGGATCTGTTCCGGCGTACCGTGCCCTGGTTGATCACGACAATGTGATCGGAAATGCTCATGACCAGCTTCATGTCGTGTTCGATCAGCAGCACGGTGACGTTGTGCTCTTCACGCAGCATGCTGATCAGCGCCTTGAGGTCCTCGGTTTCCTTCGGGTTCAGGCCGGCAGCCGGTTCGTCGAGCATGAGGATCCGCGGGCGGGTCATCATGCAACGGGCGATTTCCAGACGACGTTGCTGACCGTAGGCCAAAGTGCCGGCCGGACGGTTGGCGAACTCCTTGAGATTGACCTTTTCCAGCCAGAATTCGGCGAAATCCATGGCCTCGCGCTCGCTTTTGCGAAACGACGGGGTCTTGAACAGGCCGGACAGGAAGTTGGTGTTCAGGTGACGATGCTGGGCGATCAAGAGGTTCTCGACCGCCGTCATGTCCTTGAACAACCGCACGTTCTGGAAGGTGCGCACCACGCCTTTGAGGGCAATCTTGTGGCCGGGCAGGCCTTCGATCGCTTCGCCGTCGAGCAGGATGCTGCCGCCGCTCGGCTTGTAGAAGCCGGTCAGGCAGTTGAACACGGTGGTCTTGCCGGCGCCGTTGGGGCCGATCAGCGCAACCACTTGTTTCTCTTTCACGCTCAAGGCTACGCCGTTGACCGCCAGCAAGCCGCCGAAGCGCATGCTCAGGTTTTCTACTTTAAGGATCTCGCGGCTCATTTGCGCAGCTCCATGTGAGGACGTTGCATGAGGGCGCCAGATCATCATCAGTACCATCAAGGCACCGAACATCAACATGCGGTACTCACTGAACTCACGCATCATTTCCGGCAGCAGGATCATCACCACTGCAGCGAGGATCACACCCAGCTGCGAGCCCATGCCACCCAGCACCACGATGGCGAGGATGATCGCCGACTCGATGAAGGTGAAGGACTCTGGCGTCACCAGACCCTGACGGGCAGCGAAGAAGCTACCGGCGAAACCGGCGAAGCTCGCACCCAGGGTGAAGGCTGACAGTTTGATGACGGTCGGGTTCAAGCCCAGGGCACGGCAGGCGATTTCGTCTTCACGCAACGCTTCCCAGGCGCGGCCCAACGGCATGCGCAGCAATCGGTTGATGACAAACAGCGCAGCCAGTGCCAGGAACAGGGCAACCAGGTAAAGGAAGATCACCTTGTTGATCGAGTTGTATTGCAGGCCGAAATACTCGTGGAAGGTTTGCAGGCCTTCCGCGGCTTTACGTTCGAAGGTCAGACCGAAGAACGTTGGCTTCTCGATGTTGCTGATGCCGTTCGGACCACCAGTGATATCGGTCAGGTTACGCAGGAACAGACGAATGATCTCACCGAAGCCCAGGGTCACGATCGCCAGGTAGTCGCCACGCAGACGCAGTACCGGGAAACCGAGCAGGAAGCCGAAAGTGGCCGCCATCATCCCGGCGATCGGCAGGCAGATCCAGAAACTCAGGCCGTAGTAATGCGACAGCAGAGCATAACTGTAGGCGCCGACGGCATAGAAACCGACGTAACCGAGGTCGAGCAGACCGGCCAGGCCGACCACGATGTTCAGGCCGAGGCCGAGCATCACG
>LNAP01004263.1_pt1 | contig 13323 bp, 11 predicted proteins | sample 602601 | NCBI WGS metagenome assembly LNAP01 (sample SAMN02440304, study PRJNA202911) | soil metagenome | biome: Subtropical and temperate rainforests or woodlands; isolation source: soil samples (1 kg each in a 20% v/v slurry with milli Q water) were... ...
TGCCGGTGCCCAGCGCCAGCGGCAACGCACCGAGCATGGCCGCGGCGGTGGTCATCATGATCGGGCGGAAGCGCAGCAGGCAGGCGCGGCGGATCGCGTCGCGCGCGTTGAGGCCGGTGCGCCGTGCCTCGATCGCGAAGTCGATCATCATGATCGCGTTCTTCTTCACGATGCCGATCAGCAGCACGATGCCGACGATGCCGTCCACCGACAGGCTCATGCCACAGATGATCAGCGCCAGCAGCGCGCCGACACCGGCCGGCGGCAGCGTGGAGATGATCGTCAGCGGGTGGATGTAGCTCTCGTACAGCACACCCAGCACGATGTAGATCACCACGATCGCGGCCAGCAGCAACAGCACCTCGTCGCCGAGCGAGGAGGTGAACTCGGCGGCCTTGCCGACGAACTCGCCGCGCACCTGCGGCGGGAAGTCCAGCTGCTGCTCGACCTGGTGGATCGCCGCCACCGCGTCGGACAGCGAGTAGCCCGGCGCCACGTTGAACGCCAGCGTCACCGCGGGCAGCTGCTGCTGGTGGCTGACCACCAGCGGCGCGCTGGTGACCTGGGCGCTGACCAGCGAGGACAACGGAATGGTGCCACCGCCGCCGATCTCGAAGCCGACGTTGCCGGCGTTGCCGATGCCCGACGGGGTCGCCGAGTTGCTCGACTTCAACTGGCCGAAGCTGGTCGCGTTGCTGCCGGTGAGCGCGCCGTTGCCGTTGCCGCGCACGGTGAGCTTGTTCAACAGGTCGTCGCTGGTGCGGAACTCCGGCGCCACTTCCAGCACCACGCGGTACTGGTTCAACTGGGTGAAGATGGTGGAGATCTGGCGCTGGCCGAACGCGTCGTACAAGGTGTCGTCGATGCTCTGCACCGGCACGCCGAGGCGGCTGGCCTTCTCGCGGTCGATGGTCAGCTTCAGCGCGTTGCCGTTGTTGGCCAGGTTGTTGTCGACGTCGGCCAGCTCCGGCCGCTGGCGCATCGCCTGGGTCATCTGATTGGCGTAGCCGGCCAGCTCGACCGAGTTCACGTCGGACAGCGAATACTGGTATTCGGTGGCGGCGACGCGGCTGTCCAGGGTCACGTCCTGCACCGGCTTCAGGTACAGCGCCACGCCCGGGATGCCGGCCACCGCGTGCTGCAGCCGCGGCAGCAGTTCGTCCAGGCCGTCGCGGTCGCCGCGATCCTTCAGCACGATGCTGAGCTGGCCCTGGTTGAGCGTGGGGTTGATCGTGCCGGCGCCGATGAAGGCGGCCACGCCGGCCACCGCGGGATCCTTGCGCAACGCCTCGGCGACCGCCTTGGTGCGGTCCTCCATCTGCGGGAACGCGATGTTGTCGTCGGCCTGCACCACGCCGGTGATCAGGCCGGTGTCCTGCTCGGGCAGCAGGCCCTTGGGGATCACGATGTACAGGAATACGGTGAGCACCACCGCGGCGCCGGCCACCAGCATGGTCAGGCGCTGGTGGTCGAGCACCCAGTCCAGCGAGTTCTCGTAGATGCCGACCGTGCGCGACCACACCGTGCGCTTGCCGGCCGCGGCATGGCGCTCGTGCGCGTCGTCGCCCTCGGGCAGCTGGTCGGGCTTGAGCAGGTAGGCGCACATCATCGGCGTCAGGGTCAGCGACACCAGCATCGAGATGGTCACCGCGATCGTGAGCACCCAGGCGAATTCGTGGAACAGCCGGCCGGTGACGCCGGGCATCAGCAGCAGCGGCAGGAACACCGCCACCAGCGACACGGTCAGCGACAACACGGTGAAGCCGATTTCCTTCGCGCCGACCTCGGCCGCCTCCTTGCCGTCCCTGCCCTGCTCGATGTAGCGCACGATGTTCTCGATCATCACGATCGCATCGTCCACGACGAAGCCGGTGGCGACCGCCAGCGCCATCAACGACAGGTTGTCCAGCGACATGCCGGTGAACGCCATCACGCCGAACGTGCCCATCAGCGACAGCGGCACCGCCACCGACGGGATGATGGTGGCCCACAGCCGGCGCAGGAACACGAAGATCACGCCGATCACCAGGAACACGGTGAGGATCAGGGTGAACTCGACGTCGTGCACCGAGGCGCGGATGGTCACCGTGCGGTCGGCGAACACGTCCAGGTGCACGTCGGCCGGCAGCGCGCTGCGCAGTTCCGGCAGCACGTTGCGGATCTGCTCCACCGTCTGCACGATGTTCGCGCCGGGCTGGCGGCGCACGTCCAGCAGCACCGCCGGCTGGCCGTTCGCCCATGCGGCGAGCTGGTCGTTCTCGACGCCGTCGACCACCTTGGCCACGTCGGACAGCCGCACCGGCGAGTTGTTCTTGTAGCTGATGATGGTGCTCTTGTACTCGGACGCATCACTCAGCTGGTCGTTGGTGCCGATCGAGTAGCTCTGCGTCTTGCCGTTCAGCGTGCCCTTCGGCGCGTTGACGTTGGCCTGGGTCAGCGCGCTGCGCACATCCTCCAGGGTCAGGCCGAGGTTGGACAGCTGCGCCGGGTTCACCTGCACGCGCACCGCGGGGCGCACGTTGCCGGCGATCGAGACCAGGCCCACGCCCTGCACCTGCGACAGCTTCTGCGCAATGATCGAATCGGCCAGGTCGTTCACCTCGCGCAGCTGGCGGCTGTCGGAGGTGAGCTTGAGGGTGAGGATCGGCGCGTCGGCCGGGTTGACCCGGTTGTACACCGGCGGATACGGCAGGTTGCCCGGCAAGGTGCCCTTGGCCTGGTTGATCGCCGCCTGCACGTCCTGCGCGGCGATGTCGACGTCGCGATCCATCGAGAACTGCAGGATGATCGTGGACAACCCGGCGGCGGAATCCGAGCTCATCATGGTGAGCCCGGAGATCTGCCCCAGGTTGCGCTCCAGCGGGGTGGTGATCAGCGCCGCCATGGTGCTGGCGCTGGCGCCCGGATACTGCGTGCTCACCACCAGGCTGGGCGCCTCGATCTCCGGCAAGGCGGACACCGGCAACTGGCGGTAGCCGAGGATGCCGAGCAGCAGCACCGCCACCATCAACAGCGAGGTGGCGATCGGCCGGCGAATGAAGAGGGTCGAGAATCCCATGGCTATCCGTAACGTGTAGGTGCGGGTTCAGCCGCGATCATGGCCGGAGCACGGCCGGGTTCGCACGACTGCGGTGGCGTGGCACAGGTCGGCACGCGGCCGCTCAGCCGCGACGGCGACCGCCACCCTTGCTGTTCTGCTTGGCTTTCTCCAGTTCGGCCGCGGTCGGCGCCGCCGGCACTTCGCCCGGCTTCAGCGCGTTGACCTTGCTGCCCGGCTTCAGCCGGAACTGGCCTTCGGTGACGACGCGGTCGCCGACCTTGAGGCCGCTGCCGATCATCACGTGGCTGTCGCCCACCTCACCGGCGATCGCCACCGCCTGCATCTTGACCGTACTGTCGGCCTGCACCTGGTAGACGTAGTCGCCGTCCGGTCCACGCTGTACCGCCTGCGCCGGGATCACCAGGCCGCCGTCGACCGTGTTCACCAGCAGCTGCACGTTGACGAACTGGCCCGGCCACAACTCGTTCTTGCTGTTCGGGAACTCCGACTTCAGGCGGAACGTGCCGGTGCTGGTGTCGATCTGGTTGTCGATCACCTTGAGCACGCCGCCGCTGGCGATCGGATGCGCATCGGTGCGATCCAGTGCGGTCACCTGCAGCGAGGCGCCTTCCTGGGCGGCGGCGGCACGCACCAGGTCAAGGTTCTGCTCGGGCAGGGTGAACATCACGTTGATCGGATGCAGCTGGGTCAGCGTGACGATGCCGGTGCTGGTGGTCACCACGTTGCCCGGATCCACACCGCGGATGCCGGCCAGGCCGTCGATCGGCGACAGCACCTTGGTGTAGGCCAGCTGTACCTGGCTGTCGCGCACGCTGGCCGCATCGGCGGCCACCGCGGCCGCATACTGGGCGGCCGTGTTGCGCAGAGTGTCCAGATCCTGCCTGGAAATGTAGCCCTTGGCGGCCAGGTCCTGGCTGCGCGTCAGGTTGCTCTTTGCCGTCTCCAGCAGCGCCTGATCCTGACGCTGCTTCGCCGCAGCCTGGTCGTAGGCGGCCTGATAGGTGCGCGGATCGATCTGCGCCAGCAGCTGGCCCTTCTTCACCGGCTGGCCCTCGGTGAACTCCAGGCTGAGCAACTGGCCACCCACCTGCGGGTTCACGGTGACCGTGTTGAGCGCCTGCACCGTACCCAGCGCGGTCAGATAGACCGGCACGCTCTGCTTGACCACCGGCACCACAGTGACCGGCACCGGCGGCGTTTCATCCTTGCCATCCTTGCTCTTGGTGGCGGACTGCGCCGACGCGGAACCGGCCGGGGTGGGCTTGTGCAGCAGGCGGAAACCTACCGCTGCCACGACGATCACGGCAATCACGATCAACGCGATCTTCCAAAAACGCGACATGTAAAACTCCTGGACTGAACGGTGCGCCCCACCGGCACACGACTGCGTGGCATGCGTCTGCAAAACGACGGACGCCTGCCGGGCCATGCCGGCACGCGTCTCTTGAGATGAAAGCATAGGGGCAGATCAACGAACTTGAACAATGCCGGTTGACATGGGTACAGCATGACCGATGGCAGGGGCGCCGCCCGCTGCAGGGCCATCCGCAGGCACCGCGCGGGCTGCCGCGGCAGGCACGGTCGCCGCGACGGGTCGCCGCGGAAGCCTGAAACTTGCCGCGCGCTTCGTTTATAATCGCCGACTGTTGCCTGTCCGACCCCCGAATCCGGGTCGAACGGCAAGCGTGATCCGTGCCGTGCACTTGTGCACGGCAATCCACACCGGGATGCGTCCATCGGGCCGGTGCGACAGCAACAGGCAATTCAGGCAGGTCGGAACAGCCATCGTGGCGCTCCGCCCTGCCCACTGACAGGAGTACGTGCGTGAGCGGTCCCATGAGCAAATCCGATCAGAGCGTCTTGCGCCAGTTCTCGATCATGATCGGCGGCCTGGCCGTGCTGACGGTGGTGCTGATCCTCGCGGCGCTGGCGATCCACGACCACGAGCCGAAGGAAACCAATCCGGCCCAGCCGGCCAGGGTTGCCGCGCGGATCGCGCCGGACGGCGCCGTCTACGCCGGCAATACCGGCCGCGCCGCCATGCAGGCCGCCGCCGATGCCGCGACCAAGGCCGCCGCGTCGCAGGTTGCCTACGGCGGCACCACCGACGGCAAGGCGATCTTCGATCACCTGTGCACCAGCTGCCACACCTCCGGTGTCGCCGGTGCCCCGAAGGTGGGCGACAAGGCCGTGTGGGGGCCGCGCCTCGCCGAAGGCATCGACACCCTGGTCAAGCACGCGATCGAGGGCTACCACGGCCCCGACGGCAATTTCATGCCGCCGAAGGGCGGCAACCCGGCGCTCACCGACGAACAGGTGACGAATGCCGTGCACTGGATTGCCGACCAGGCGAAGTAACGCTTCAATGAAACGAAACCAAACGCCGCCCCTCCCGGGCGGCGTTTTCGTTTGCCCCCTGGTCGCAGAGCGCGCCGACGCTCACTCCGCGTGCATCTCGATCCACGCCCGCGCAAACCCGCGCAGCTCCGGAAAGAACGCCTCGAAGCGCCCCTGCAATTCCGCTTCCCGCTCCAGCAGCACCGGCAACGCCGAATCCAGCGGATTGACGCGGCTCAGGCGCTGCCCGACACCACCCAGCGCCTCGCCCAGCACCGCGTCATCGGCGTAGCCGGCCGGCAAGCCATGCGCTTCCATGTAACCACGGAAGCGCCGCAGCGCCGGCGGCAGCAGCGTGTCCTGCCGCCACAGCAGGCTGCGCAGGGCGGCCGAATACTCCGGCAGCGGCTGCGCACTCCAGCGCGGAAAATCGCGCGCCAGGCAGCGGTCGAACCACATGTCCAGCAGGATCCCGGCATAGCGCCGATACGGCGATGGCAGCAGCGCCTTCGCCGCCAGCACCTCGGGATGGGCGTCGGTGTACACGTCGATCGCCCGATGCAGGCGGATGCCGGCGATCACCCGCGACGGCAGCGCGACCGGGTCCGGTTGTCCGTGCACGAAGTCGCCCAGCATCCCGCCGAGCCGCAGGGCCTCGTCGTCGCCGGCCAGCAACGCATGCGCCAGGTAGTTCATCCGGAGTGTCCGCGGCAGCCGATCCGGCCGGCGGTTATCATCGTGCACATGAATCCCACCGAGCTCTCTGCCGAACCTGCCAGCTTTCCGGACGTCGCCGCCAGTTTCATGCTCGACGGCCCCGCCGGCAAGCTCGAGACCATCAGCGACGTCGCCGAACCGGCCTGTGCGCGCCGCGGCGTGGCCGTGCTCTGCCATCCGCTCACGATCGAGGGCGGCACCATGCACAACAAGGTGGTGACGATGGCCGAGCGGGCGCTGCGCGAATCCGGGCTGGATACGGTGCGCTTCAATTTTCGCGAAGCCGGCAATTCGGCGGGTAGTTACGACAAGGGTCATGGCGAAAGCGACGACCTGGCCGCGGTGGTGGCCTGGGTGCGCCGCACACGCCCGGACGATGCGTTGTGGCTGGCCGGTTTCTCGTTCGGCAGCTACGTGACCATCGCCAACGCGGTGCGCCTGCGCGCCGATGCGTTGATCAGCATCGCGCCGCCGGTCGGGCGTTGGCCGTTCGAGGCGATCGCGTTGCCGACCTGCCCGTGGCTGATCGTGCAGGGCGAGGCCGACGAGATCGTCGAGCCGCAGGCGGTGTTCGACTGGGTCGAGACGCTGGAGCACCGGCCCGAACTGGTGCGCATGCCCGAAACCAGCCACTTCTTCCACCGCCGGCTGATGGACCTGCGCGGCGCGATCAAGCACGCGGTGCGCGGCTGGCTGCCGCCGAAGCGGCATGGCTGACGCCGGCCCATCACCCCTTTCCAAGACCCACGCTCCATGAGTGAAACCCCCTCGCTCGCGCCCAGCGCGCGCTACCTCGAAGGCGTCGCCGCGCACCGCTGGGAGTCCGACCCGACCCAGCTGGCGCTGCTGCCGGAGTTCGACCGCATGCACGCGGCGCTGTGCGCCGCACCCGCGAACGGCAATGGCAACGGTTTGTTCGACCGCCTGAAATCGCTGCTCGGCAACGATCCGCCCGAGGCGGTAGCGGGGCTGTACCTGTGGGGCACGGTCGGCCGCGGCAAGACCTTCCTGATGGACCTGTTCGTGGCCAGCCTGCCGCACGGCGTGGCACTGCGCCGGCACTTCCACCGCTTCATGGGCGAGGTGCACGAGAGCCTGCGCGCACTCGGCGAGCGGCAGAGTCCGCTGGTCGAGGTCGCCGCCGGCATCGCCGGACGCTGCCGCGTGCTGTGCCTGGACGAGTTCCTGGTCAACGACATCGGCGACGCGATGATCCTGTCCAACCTGCTCGACGCGCTGTTCGCACGCGGCGTAAGCCTGGTCACCACCTCCAACACCGCGCCGGCAAACTTGTACAAGGATGGCCTGCAGCGCGCGCGCTTCCTGCCTGCGATCGCGCTGATCGAACAGCGCTGCCACGTGGTCGAGATGGCCTCTTCGCGCGACTGGCGCCTGCGCGCGCTGACCCAGGCGTCGGTCTACCTGACCCCGCCCGGCGCCGAGGCGCATCGCGCGCTGGAGCGCATCTTCGCCAGCCAGGCCAGCGGCGCCGTGCTCGAGGACGGCACGCTGCACGTCAACAGCCGCGACATCCCGTTCCACAAGCGTGCCGACAACATCCTGTGGTTCGACTTCGCCGCGCTGTGCGAAGGCCCGCGCGCGGTGGCTGACTACATCGCACTGGCCAAGGCTGGCCCGGCGATCATCGTCTCCAACGTGCCGCAGTTCACCCTCTACAGCGAGGACGCGGCGAAGCGCTTCGTGCAATTGGTGGATGAGTTCTACGACCGCCACGTCAAGCTGGTGCTGTCCGCCGCCGCGCCGATCACCGAGCTGTACGACGGCGAGCGCCTGCGCGCCGAATTCGGCCGCACCGAGTCGCGCCTGATCGAGATGCAGAGCGAGGAATACCTTGCGCTGGAACATCGGCCCGAATGAACTGCTACCGTGCCCGCACGGATCGATACCGGAGCCACCCATGCCTCTCCCGCTTGCTGTCGCGCTGCTGTTGGCCGCCACCGGTCTGCCGCCCGGCCAGGATTTCAGTGCGCGCGTGACGCAGGGCAGGCTGGCCGAGGCCGCCGCCACCGGGCCGGCCTACCAGAAGCAGCTGTGGAACAGGATCACTGGCCCCACTGCCACGGCGCTGAAGGGCTGCATCGCCAGCCACGCGCCGGCCGACAAGTCGCCGTTCACCCTGGTCGCCGACATCCAGGCCGACGGCAAGCCGATCCGGATCGAGGTGCTGCCGCCGACCGCGGTCGCCACCTGCATGGCCGGCCAGTTCGTGGGCTGGCCGCTGCCGCCGCCACCGGCCACGCCGGCGCCTTATCCGATCGAGATCGACTTCAGCATCGTGCCCTGAACCGGCCCCGCGGCGGCCGCACTCCCGGCCACCGCGCGCTAACATCGACCATCCCCGCCACGGAGACGCCCATGTACCGCACTGCCCTCGCCCTGGCGCTGGCCGCCGCCGTCATCGCACCGCTGCACGCCACCGACGCTTCCAGCGCGCAGGCCATGGCGCAGCGGGAACTGCCGCAGGTCACCGCGTGGCGGCGCGACATCCACCAGCATCCCGAACTGAGCAACCGCGAGGTGCGCACCTCGGCGCTGGTCGCGCAGGAGCTGAAGAAGCTGGGGCTGGAAGTGCATACCGGCATCGCGCACACCGGCGTGGTCGGCCTGTTGAAGGGCGACCTGCCCGGGCCGCGGCTGGCGATCCGCGCCGACATGGACGCCTTGCCGGTAACCGAGGAAGTGAACCTGCCGTTCGCCTCGAAGGCGAAGGGCGAATACCGCGGCAAGACCGTCGGCGTGATGCACGCCTGCGGCCACGACGCGCATACCGCGATGCTGCTGGGCATGGCACAGGCGCTCAGCGGCATGAAGCATCGGCTGCACGGCTCGGTGCTGTTCGTGTTCCAGCCGGCCGAGGAAGGCGCACCGGACGGCGAGGAGGGCGGCGCCTCCCTGATGCTCAAGGATGGCCTGTTCCGCGACTTCAAGCCCGACGCGATGTTCGGCATGCACGTGGTCAGCGCACTCAACGTCGGCACGGTGGCGGTGCGGCCGGGGCCGACGATGGCCGGTTCGGACTGGTTCCGCATGGTGGTGCACGGCCGCCAGACCCACGGCGCGATGCCGTGGAACGGGGTCGACCCGATCGTCACCGCCGCCGAGATCATCAGCACGGCGCAAACCATCGTCAGCCGCAAGCTGGACATCGGCACGCTGCCGGCGGTGCTCAGCTTCGGCATCGTCGAGGGCGGCTCGCGCTACAACATCGTGCCGGACCGGGTCGAGCTGCAGGGCACCCTGCGCACGTTCGACGCCGGCATGCGCCAGCAGGCGATCGACAACCTGAAAAGCATCGCCGAGCACATCGCCGCGGCGAACGGCGCCACCGTGGAGGAGCAGATCCCGCTCGGCGAAAGCAACCCGGTGCTGGTCAACGATCCCGCGCTCGCCGCGCGCGTGCGCGACAGCCTGCGCAAGGTGATCGGCAGCGAGCATGTGATCGAGGCGAAGCCGTGGATGGCCTCGGAGGATTTCGCCTACTTCGCGCAGAAGCTGCCCAGCGTGTACTTCTTCGTCGGCGCCACGCCACCGGGCCAGGACGCGTCGAAGGCGCCGGCCAACCACTCGCCGAAGTTCTTCCTCGACGAGGACGCGCTGAAGATCGGCATGGAGTCGATGCTGCAGGCCAGCCTGGATTATCTGGACGCGCCGGCGTCCTGAGCGGCGCACCGTCCGCATGAGCCGCATGCTGATCCCGCCGCCGCGGGCGAAGCCATGGCCGGTCCGGCGGATCGGCCCGCCGCGGCCTACAGCTCGGCGCTGCTGACCGGATGCGTTTGCTGGAAGCGGCGGTGGTGGATCAGCAGGCCGCTGAAGTAGACGATGTAGTAGCCGACCAGCAGGCCGATCACCAGCATGGTCAGCGGACTGGCGGCGTAGCCCATCGGCGGCATCGCATCGGGCGGGGCCGACGCCTGCTGCATCTGCGGCCACGCCACCAGCATCCGCCAGGCCAGCCGGCCCAGCAGCAGCACGGTGAGCAGCGCGCCGATCCACGGATTCGGCACGTAGCAGTCGCCCTTCGCCGGGTCGACCTCGAAGCGGGTCAGGCGCAGGCCGAGCAGGCCCAGCGCGCCACCGAGCAGCACGCCGCCGACGAGACCCTCGGCCAGCGCGACGCGGTGGAATCCGCCGAGCGCAAGCAGGCCGCCGATAATCGCGAACACCACGATGCGGAAGATCATCCGCTTGCGCCGGATCGGCTGGCGACCGAACTGGCGACTCACCCGCCTCCATACGATCCAGGCGAGCAGCGGCAGCATCACGAGGTATTGGGTCAGGTGCGCAGGCATCGGCTTGGACGCATGATGGTCTGCAGCAAGCTTAGCCGCCCGCGTGGTCGCTGACGACTGACGGTTGTCACCCCCTTCATGCCGGGTCCCGCCATGGGATCAGTCGCGGCGCAATTGTTCCGCCAGCGAACGCGTCCATGCCGTGGTCCGGCTGCCGCTGTGCCGGGTCGACTTGCGCTCGACCAGCATGATCAGGCATTCCGCCGCCGCGACCGGATTGTGCCGCACGCCCTTGGGCACCACGAACAGCTCGCCTTCGCCCAGATCGACCGCGCCGGCTTCCAGCTCGATGCGCAGCTGACCGGCGAGGATCAGGAACAGTTCGTCCTCGTCCTCATGGCTGTGCCAGCCGAACGTACCCAGCACCTTGGCCACCTTGAGGTAGCAATCGTCGAGTTCGCCGATTACCCGCGGCGACCAGTATTCGGTCAGCGCGGCAGCAGCCTGTCGGGGTGAAATCGCCTGCGGCATGGCTACTTCGCCTTGCCCTGGTTCGCCACCGCGGCCATCTTCGCCGCGATCGCGTCGGCGTCGCCGAGGTAGTAGCGGTTGAGCGGCTTCAGCGCGTCGTCGAACTCGTACACCAGCGGCACGCCGTTGGGGATGTTCAGCTCGACGATCGCCTCGTCGGAAATGCCATCGAGGTACTTCACCAGCGCGCGCAACGAATTGCCGTGCGCCGCCACCAGCACGCGCTGGCCGGACCTGACCGCCGGTGCCAGCACCTCGTGCCAGTACGGCAGCACGCGGGCCACGGTGTCCTTCAGGCATTCGGTGTCGGGGATGTCCTTCGGATCGAGCGCCGCGTAGCGCGGATCGTGCACCGACTCGTTCGCGGCCCGATCCAGCGGCGGCGGCGGGATGTCGTAGCTGCGCCGCCAGACCTTCACCTGGTCCTCGCCGTACTTCGCCGCGGTCTCGGCCTTGTTCAGCCCGGTGAGGCCGCCGTAGTGGCGTTCGTTGAGGCGCCAGTCGGTGAGCACCGGGATCCACATCAGGTCCATCGCGTCCTGCACGCCCCACAGCGTGCGCACCGCGCGCTTGAGCACCGAGGTATGCGCCACGTCGAAATGGTAGCCGGCTTCCTGCAGCAGGCGGCCGGCCTCGCGCGCCTCGGCCATGCCCTGCTCGGTGAGATCGACATCGGCCCAGCCACTGAAACGGTTGTCGAGATTCCACTGCGATTGGCCGTGGCGGATCAGGACGAGCTTGTGCATGGGGGCGCCCAACAGTGAGGAGTAAACCGGGAATGGTGCAGGCGGGGCCCGGCAGCGTCAAATGCGGCCCCTGCCACAGGTCATGTCCAACCCTTGGCCCGCTGGCTGCATCCTAGTGCGTGTACCCATCCACTGAAGACTCAAGGAGATTGCCATGCGTCGATTCCCGACGATCCTCATCCTGGCCGCACTGGCGCTGGGCCTGGGCCTGCCGCCGCTGGCCAGCGCGAGCGACAACGACATCGACAAGGTCAACGGCTCGGTGCAGGTCGCGGCCGGGCAACAGGCCGGCGACGTCAGCACCGTCAACGGCGCGGTCCATGTCGGCGATGGCGCCAGCGTGCACGAGGCCAGCACCGTCAACGGCGAAGTCGAACTGGGCGACAAGGCGCAGGCGACCGAACTGGGCACGGTCAATGGCGCGATCAGCCTGGGCGGCGCCAGCCGGGTCAGCGGCAAGGTGAATGCGGTCAACGGCAGCATCCATCTGGCTCGCGGCGCCGAAGTCGGCGGCCGGCTGGAGAACGTCAACGGCGCGATCGTGCTGGATGGCGCCCACGTCGCCGGCGGCATCGGCACGGTCGGCGGCGACATCACGGTCGGTGCCGACTCGCGCGTCGAGGGCGGCATCCTGGTCGACAAGCCGAACAACGGCTGGTTCCACTGGGGCAGCGAGCGCAAGCCGGTGATCGTGATCGGCCCGCACGCCGTGGTGCAGGGCACGCTGGAGTTCCGCCGCGAGGTGGTGCTGAAGGTCAGCGACAGCGCGCAGATCGGCCCGGTCAAGGGCGCCACGGTGGAGAAGTTCAGCGGCGCCACGCCGTAAGACGAGATGCCTGTAGGAGCGCACCCTGTGCGCGAATGCTTTTCCGTTCACGTGACGGAAGAGCATTCGCGCACAGGGTGCGCTCCTACACCCAGTCGCGCGGCTTCAGGTACCCGGCCAGCTTCGCTTCGGCGGAGCCGGCTTCGGGTGTGTACGCGTACTCGAAGCGCACCCGCGGCGGCAGGCTCATCAGGATCGATTCGGTGCGCCCGCCGGACTGCAGGCCGAACAGGGTGCCGCGGTCGTAGACCAGGTTGAACTCCACGTAGCGGCCGCGCCGGTACAACTGGAATTCGCGCTCGCGCTCGCCGAACGGCGTGGCCTTGCGGCGCGCCACGATCGGCAGGTAGGCATCCAGGAAACCCTGGCCCACGTCGCGGGTGAACGCGAAGCAGCGTTCGAAGCCGCCCTCGTTGAGGTCGTCGTAGAACAGCCCGCCGACGCCGCGGGTCTCGTCGCGATGCTTCAGGTAGAAGTACTCGTCGCACCACTGCTTGTAGCGCGGATAGACGTCCGCGCCGTACGGCTCGCACAGGTCGCGCGCCACCGTGTGCCAGTGCCGCACGTCCTCGTCCACCGGATAGAACGGGGTGAGGTCGAAGCCGCCGCCGAACCACCACACCGGTTCCACGCCTTCCTTGCTGGCCTCGAAGTAGCGCACGTTGGCGTGGGTGGTCGGCACGTGCGGATTCTTCGGGTGCAGTACCAGCGACACGCCGGTGGCGATGAAGCTGCCGCCGGCCAGCTCCGGCCGATGTGCGGTGGCGCTGGGCGGCAGCTGGTGGCCATGCACGCGCGAGAAATTCACCCCGGCCTGCTCGAACACCGCGCCGTCGCGCAGCACGCGGGTGC
>LNAP01004264.1_pt2 | contig 13320 bp, 13 predicted proteins | sample 602601 | NCBI WGS metagenome assembly LNAP01 (sample SAMN02440304, study PRJNA202911) | soil metagenome | biome: Subtropical and temperate rainforests or woodlands; isolation source: soil samples (1 kg each in a 20% v/v slurry with milli Q water) were... ...
TACCGACAACCCGCATACGCACGTCGTTCTGCGCGGCAAAGATGATGGTGGCCGCGACCTCATCATTTCCCGCGACTACATCAGCCAGGGGATGCGCGAGCGGGCCTCGGAACTGGCGACTGAATGGCTGGGGCCGCGTACCGAACTGGAGATCCAGCGCGGCATGCAGCGTGAAGTGGATCAGGAGCGATGGACGGGGCTGGATCGCACTTTGCAGCGCGAGGCCGTGGATGGCGTGGTGCGCACCGCGCGTTTGGAGGCGGAACCCCGACTGCAACGCCAGCGCCTGCAGCTGGTCGGCCGCTTGCAACGCTTGCAGCGCATGGGGTTGGCAAGTGAAATGCAGACCGGCGTCTGGGCCGTCCATGCTGATGCCGAATCCACCTTGCGGGCGATGGGGGAGCGCGGCGACATCATCCGCACCATGCAGCGCGCCATGAGCGGCAAGCCGCGCGATCTGGCCGTGTTCCAGCCTGGCGAGGATGGCCGCACCGTTGTCGGTCGCGTGGCCGGCAAGGGACTGGCTGACGAGCTGTACGACAAGGGCTATTTGATCGTCGATGGCACCGATGGCAAGGCGCACTATGTGGCGCTGCCAGCCAGGACGGAACTGGAGCAGTATCCGACGGGGGCTGTCGTGGAAATCAAAGGCTCAACTGCGGTGCGTGCGGCGGACAAGACCATCGCCGCGTTGGCCGTCGATGGCATCTACCGCACCGATCATCACCTAGCGGTTGCCAGCATCCAGCCACACCCAGACCGCCTCCCGCATGAAGTCGTTGAAGCGCATATCCGGCGGCTGGAAACCTTGCGTCGCGCAGGCCTGGTGGAACGATTGGCCGAAGGCGTCTGGCAAGTGCCCAACGACTTGCCCGAACGTAGCCGCCAATACGATGCACAGCGCCTGGGGGGCGTGGCCGTGGAACTGAAATCACATCTACCCATCGAGCGGCAGGCCCACGTGATCGGCGCGACCTGGCTGGATCAGCAGTTGATCGGCGGCGGCAAGGGACTGGGCGAGATGGGTTTTGGGAGCGAGGTCAAGGATGCCTTGCAACAGCGCGCCGACTTCCTGGTCGAACAGGGACTGGCCGAGCGGCGAGGCCAGCGCGTAATCTTGGCGCGCAATCTGTTGGCAACGCTACGCAACCGGGAACTGGCGCAGGCCGCACAGGATATTGCCGCCGAAACCAGCCTGGAACATTGCCCCGTGGCCGACGGCGAGCGTGTGGCCGGTATTTACCGGCGTAGTGTCATGCTTGCCAGCGGGCGCTACGCGATGCTTGATGATGGCATGGGGTTCAGCCTAGTGCCATGGAAGCCGGTGATCGAGCAACTGCTGGGGCAACAGATTGCCGCGACAGTGCGCGGCGGCGGGGTGTCTTGGGAGGTCGGGCGGCAGAGGGGGCCTGGCGTTTCGTAAAAGCCTATGATTTGACCAACAACCCACGCAGCAGCAATTCCAGCGCAGCAACACTTCGCGTCAGCCGCGCATTGCCGTCATCGCCGTCTGCGACCCAGAACGCGGCCTCGGCCAGACTGCCGTAGATCAGCGACGTTAGCGCCTGTGGGTCGGCCTCGGCCACAACGCCTTGTTGCATGAGGTTGTCGATCAGCCGCTGCATCGAGTGGATGCATGGCGCTGCGAGTCCGGCGAGGCGCCGCCCAGCACGGCCCTGGCGTCGCGCAGCACGATGCGCTGGAATTCCGGCTCCAGTGCCATCTCCAGATAGGCACGACAGCGGGTGCGAAAGCCCTCCCACGGATCCTCGGCAGTGCCGGAGATGGCTTGCAGGCGCTCAGCCCATGACGTAATGCCACATCCACCCGATCTCGGCGCATGTCCACCACGGCCGAGGTTGCCTCGACCCGTACCTCGATGTGCGGGTAGCGCTGGTTGAACCGGCCCAGGCGCGGCACCAGCCACGATGCGGCGAAGGTGGCAGCGCATCGGTTCATTGGAGGAAAACAGGATGATTATCAACAACCTGGATCGAAGCGAAGATGCCATCACGACGATCAGAGCAGTTGAGCCGGGCGACCGGGATCAGTGGGAACGGCTCTACCGCCAGTATGCCGAGTTTTATCGCGTGTCGATGGACGATGCGATTCAAGAAAGCACATGGTCATGGCTGATGGCGCCGGAACGCTATCCGTTGGTGATGTGTGATCCGCTTGTTTTCCTTCATGGCTTTCGCCCCCAGAACGCGTCCTAAACCGCCGCAGGATCAACTTTTCCAATGTCTATCCCATAGCGCTGGATAGCCTCGCTGACCCGCTGGCGAGGCAGCGCACCTTCATCGGCTAAGGCCTTCAGTGCCGCCAGCACGATGAAGTGGCGATCCACCTCAAAGAAGGTGCGCAGCGACTCACGTGTGTCCGATCGACCAAAACCATCGGTGCCCAATGCGATGAACCGGCGATTCTCGATGAAAGGGCGAATCTGGTCGCCGAAGATCTTCATGTAATCGGTGGCCACCACCAACGGTCCGGTCCGATCCAGAAAGCATTGCTGTACATACGGGATGCGCGGTTCATCTTCGGGGTGCAACATGTTCCAGCGCTCCGTCGTCAGTCCTTCGCGACGCAATTCGGTCAGGCTCGTCGCACTCCAAATGTCACTCGAAACCCCGAAGTCCTGTTCCAATAGATCACCCGCCGCAATAACTTCGCGCAAGATCGAGCCGCTTCCCATTAACTGTACATGCGGCTTCTGATTGTGCTCGCGTTTTTCGGCCGGCGTTTGCCCGTCACGCAGCAGGTATAGCCCCTTGAGGATTCCCGCCTCGGTGCCTTCCTGCATGGCCGGATGGGGGTAGCTCTCGTTGAGCAAGGTGATGTAGTAATAGATGTCCTCTTGCTCCACGTACATCCGACGCAGACCGTCCTGGATGATTACCGCCAGCTCATAGGCAAAGGTCGGATCATACGAGATGCAGTTGGGAATGACCGAGGACAACACGTGGCTGTGGCCATCGTCGTGTTGCAAGCCCTCGCCCATGAGTGTCGTGCGCCCGGAGGTTGCGCCAAGGAGGAATCCGCGTGTACGGGCATCCCCGGCGGCCCAGGCCAGATCTCCCACGCGTTGCAAGCCGAACATCGAATAGAAAATGTAGAAGGGGATAGTCGTCAGGCCGTGATTGCTGTACGACGTACCGGCCGCGATCCATGACGAGATAGCCCCGGACTCGTTGATGCCCTCCTGCAGGATTTGGCCATCTTTGGCTTCTTTGTAATAGCTTAATTGGCCGGCATCTTGTGGCGTGTAAAGTTGCCCCACATAGGAATGGATGCCAATCTGGCGAAACAGGCCCTCCATGCCAAAGGTGCGCGATTCGTCCGGCACGATGGGTACGATCAGTTTGCCCAGGTCTGGGTCCTTCAGCAGTGTGCCCAGGATGCGAACAAATGCCATGGTGGTGGAAGCGCCGCGTTCTCCTGTGTCCTTAAGTTGTGTGGCGAAAGCCGAAAGCGGCGGTATAGGTAGGGGCTCAACCTTGCTGACACGAGCAGGGATATACCCACCCTGTATCGTCCTGCGCTCGGCGAAGTAGCGGGCCTCTTCGCTGCCCGGCGCGGGCTTCAAATAGGGCATCTCTTCCAGCTGCTCGTCGCTTACCGGCAGCGCGAAACGGTCGCGAAACGCTCGCACGGCATCCGTGCTCATTTTCTTCAGCTGATGGTTGATGTTTTGTCCTTCGCCAGCCTCGCCCATACCGAAGCCCTTGACCGTTTTAGCCAGGATTACAGTCGGCCGGCCCTTGGTACGCATAGCCTGTGCATAGGCGGCATGAACTTTTTCCGGATCGTGACCACCTCGGGCCAATGCCCAGATGTCATCGTCAGACAGGTCTGCCACCAATTCCAGAAGCTGCGGATACTTGCCAAAGAAATGCTCGCGTACGTAGGCTCCGCTTTGCGACTTGAAGGTCTGGTAGTCGCCATCCACGCATTCCATCATGCGCTGGCGCAGCAGCCCGGTTTTGTCGCGCTTAAGCAACTCATCCCAGCCACCGCTCCAGAGTACCTTGATGACATTCCAGCCCGCCGCGCGGAAATTTCCTTCCAGTTCCTGAACAATTTTACTGTTGCCGCGCACGGGACCGTCCAGACGTTGCAGATTGCAGTTCACTACGAAGATCAGGTTATCGAGACGCTCGCGCCCGCCCACCGAGATAGCAGCAAGAGATTCGGGCTGATCCATCTCGCCATCCCCGAGGAATGCCCAGACCTTGCGGCCCTGATGTTCCTTTAATCCCCGGTATTCGAGATAGCGCATGAAACGCGCTTGGTAAGCGGCGGTCAATGGCCCAAGCCCCATTGATACAGTGGGAAACTGCCAGAAATCCGGCATAAGGCGCGGATGCGGATAGGACGACAAGCCCTCACGACCGGCTTCGCGGCGGAAGTTGTCCAATTGCGCTTCGGTGATGCGTCCTTCCAAGTAGGCGCGTGCGTAGATGCCAGGCGCAGAATGGCCCTGGATATAGACCAGGTCTCCGCTGAATTGCTCCGTGCGTCCTCGAAAAAAATGATCAAAGCCGACATCGTAGAGTACTGCGGCCGATTGATAGGTTGCGATATGCCCGCCCACATTGGAATGTTTGCCAGCGCGCAGCACCATGACCATAGCATTCCAGCGGATGTAGGCGTTCAAGCGGCGCTCAACGCCAAGGTCGCCCGGATAGGCCGGCTGTCGCTCCGTTGAGATGGTATTCACGTAGGCGGTGGTGACCCGACCATGCAGGTCACCGTGCCGAGCGACATCGAAATCCGTTAACTGGTCGATCAAATAATGCGCGCGCGGGCGACCTTCGACCGCCACGACGGCTTCCAGCGCCTCCAGCCACTCTCGTGTTTCTTGTGGATCGACATCTGGGAGCGTGAGGGGTTCAGTCATGGCATATCTCCTGGCAAAAACAGCAACATTGAAAAAGTTTGGCGAAAACTCACATGGCGGTCAAAGCGCCGCAGTAGGCTCGCATTCAGAGAAGAGCTCCTAAATGAATTGCAATTGCAATCATAGCTATTGCAATTGTATCCTTGTAGAATTCAAATGCAACTTCAACTTGAACATTAGGGAAACTTGACATGACAACAAATGAACCTGATCTCTGGTTCTCTTTTGTGCGCGCGCACCGCTTGATGATTCGCGAGGTTGAGCGTCGGCTGGCGGCTGCTGGCTTGCCTGCTTATTCGTGGTACGACACGTTATGGGGGCTGGAAAGCGGAGCGGGTGGTACGCGGCGGATGCACGAACTGGCCGATGCCCTGGCGATAGAGCGCTATAACCTGACCCGGCTGGTGGATCGCCTGGAACAGGAGGGTCTGGTCACCCGCACCCGATCCGCAACGGACGGTCGGGCCGCGTATGTGTCCATCACAAAGGCGGGGCGTGCGCTGCGCAAAAAGATGTGGAAAATTTACGAAGCGACCGTAGCTGAACTGTTCGTTAATCAGTTCGGCGCAGGTGAGCAACAAACGATGACTGATGCGCTTGATCGGAGCGCCGCTGCCGTACGCGCGTTGCAGGCGGGTTCTGACGCATAAGCATATGCTTGCTTCCTGCTCCCGCCATTCAGCTAACACAGCGGCAGCTTCTTCAGACCAGTGCATACCGCTTCAATGCATCTTCGACCCAGCGAATAGGAATAATCCCCTCATCGGCGAGGGCCTTGAGCGCGGTCACCACAATCCACTGTACGCGTGAAGAACGGCTACCCATTCCATGGGAGTCTGCCCCAAGTGCCACAAAACGAGCCGGTATGAAGGCACCGATTTGATGGGCAATATGCTGGGTATACCCGGTCACTGCGACAACAGGCGTCTGATTGTTCTCCAGGCAGCGACGAACATGTGGTTTGCGAGTCGCTGACATGGGATTAAGCATGTTCCAGTCCTCGGCCGCGTAGCCGTCTCGTGCCAAGCGTGTATAGCTCGGACAACTCCAGAGCTCGCACATCACATCCCAGTCTTCCTGCAAGAGCTTGGCCGCATCCATCACATGCGCCATGGCCTTACCGGCACCAAGCAATCTGATTTGTCTGGCGTCATTGGGGCTTGGGCTGGCCATGGTCCGATACATACCGTTGAACGCGCTTTGTGCATCAGTTGGAGACAAGGGATGGGCTTGTTCGTCACGGTCATCGTGTACCGCCAGATAGAAAAAGCCCGATTCGCCTTCCACGTAAAGGGCATGTAAAGCCGAACGCAAGATAGCGAGCACCTCTTGACCGGATGCGGGATCGTAAGGAACACAGTTTGAATCGGTAGACAGCCAGAGCGGGACCGCAGGCTGCACGCCCTTGGACCATCTCGACGCAACCGTTTCAGCATCATTGAAAAAGATGCCGTGGTTCGCCGCTTCGAGCGAGGCTGCGCGAAGCCCCGCAACTGCCTCAGACCGCAGCCAATACACCAGCGGCCGCTCGAAGCGATTTGTGCCACTGCGAAACCAAAAGGGCCAGGCGCTCAGGTGCGTGCTCTTGGTTCCTGCATCGGTAGGGTCTCGCGGTTCATCCGCTATCTCTCTTGAATTCGTTCTGACGATCCAGACCTTATTCACCGTCATCTCGTCCTGTTCGAGATGGTCGACAATCTTGGCGACAGCTCCAAGTGGGGAGGTCGTCAGACAAGACGATTTCAAGTTATCTGCGGCAAGGCTATCGATGCACGCAGCGGCGGCACGACGAGTCTCCCTGGTTGGCTGGGGAGGATGAAAGCGTTCTAAATTCATGGCAGGTCTCCGACCAAAGGTAGCTTGCACGAAAGGTGAACACCCGTTACGATTGCAATTGCAACTAGTTTAAGTGTGATTCAATTTGATGGCAAGGATGGATATGACAGACGCTAGCACTCTCGCGTTCTACACCGCAGATACGCCCAATGGGCATAAAGTGAGCATCTTCCTGAAGGAAGCAGGGCTCGCCTACGATCAGTTCGATCTCAGCCTTTCCGAGGGCGACCAGCATAGAGCGGACTATCTGAAAATCAACCCGAACGGCAAGATCCCGGTCATCGTTGACCGCGAGACCGGTCTGACGCTCTTTGAGTCCGGGGCCATCCTCTCCTACCTCTCGTCCAAAACGGGATGTCTCGTGCCCTCGACGGACGCCGAGCAAGTCGCCGTACAGCAATGGCTGCATTTCCAAATCGGCGGAATTGGTCCGATGCTGGGCCAGTTGTGGTGGTTCCTGCACGGATCGAAGACGGTCAATACCGAAGCGATCCAGCGATATCGGACCGAAGCGCTACGGCTTTATGGTGTAGTGGAAACGCGTTTGCGCGAGTCGGTATTCATCGCAACACCAAGCTATACCATCGCGGATATCGCCGCGTTCACCTGGTTGAGAACCTGGGATGAACTGAATCTTGATATTTCGTCGTACCCGCACGTTCGGGATTGGCTGGAGGTGATCAGTGCTCGTCCAGCCGTGAGAGAAGGACTTCTGGCTACCAAAGTTCTGACCCCACTCGTGGACGGAGAATCAGAATCTGTTGAGGATTAGGGCTATGGCATGGACTTACCTATTTTTTGCCGTAGCGCTGGAGATCGTCATGGGCCTTTCCCTCAAGCTGAATGCCGGTTGGACCCGGTTGACACCAAGTGTTCTCGCTGTGGCCGCTGGGTTGGGCAGTATCTATTTGCTAGCGCTGGCGCTGCGCTCGCTTCCTGTCGGGACCGCTTATGCAATATGGACTGGCAGCGGCACCATTGGTCTCGTCATTATCGGTATGGTAGTGCTTCACGAAGATGCGAACTGGACACGCATTTTCTTTTTGGGGTTGGCTCTCGCTGGAATTGTTGGTTTGCGATTTTCTGAATCGTCTACATGAGGAATATGCGTCATCTAGACTGGGGTTCGTATTGTTTTGGAGTGAATATGGAGTTACGCGTCCCTCATTGTTTCGCTGCTATTGCTGAAAAATTGCACTTCGCCCATGCCACTGAGCGGTTGCACATCGCTGGTATGGGTCATGGCTCCATTGAATCGAAGTCTTCCTGATAGGCAATGGAACTACGTCACCTGCGCTGCTTTGCCGCCGTCGCCGAAGAACTACATTTCGCCCGCGCAGCCGAGCGGCTTCATATCGAGCAGTCGCCGCTGTCCCGGGCCATCAAGGAACTGGAGGAAGAACTGGGTGTTTCGCTGTTCGCACGCACTACTCGGAGTACGCGGCTGACCCGTGCCGGGAAGCTGTTCTTGGAGCATGTGCCCCGCGTTTTCGCAGCACTTGAGCAAACGCGTGACAGCGTAAGGGCTGCGGCCAATGGCTTTCATGGTCAGTTACGCATTGCCTTGTCCGACGGCATTTCGCCATCGCGCTTGCCCGCCTTGTTGGCACAGTGCCGCCTGGACGAACCCGAGGTCGATATTCGTTTGTTCGAGGTGCCATTGTCGCAGCAGATCAAGGGTCTGAATGATGACCTGTACGACGTGGGGTTCGCGCAGTCTGACGAGGTAGGTGATGGCATCTTCGCTGAGCCGGTATGGCGTGATCCGCTGATGGTCGTGGTGCCCGCTCGGCATCCGATCCTAAGCCACAAACGCATTCCACTGGACGAGGTGCTGCGCTATCCGTTGGTGATGTGTGATCCGGTCGTATGCGAAGGCCATGCGCGCCAGATCGCCCGCGTGTTGCGCACCGTAGATATAGAGCCACTGGTGGCCGAACAGGTTACATCGTTGGATTTGATGATGGCGCTGGTGTCGGCAGGTTTTGCCCTGGGACTGGCGGGTGCCTCACAAATTGCCGCCAACCGTGAGCCGGGAATCGTGGCTCGGCCGTTGGCTGGGCGTTCGCCGATGTTGACCACCTATCTGTTGCGCTTAGATGGTGAGCTGTCGGAAACCCTCTCGCGCTTCATTGAGCGGGTCGGTGTCATTGACTCAACCAGCGGCAGCAAGCACGCCATATCTGCCAGACCTGATACCCCGGAGGAAGTCGAGTCGTGAAGAATATCATGCCGCTTTTGTTCGCCGCAATGCTGGCAGCCTGCGGCCCATCCGAGCCGACCGCCACCGAAATGGTGGAATCACTGGCGGCCGACCCCGAGCGGCTGAAGGAGTTGCGTCAGCAGTGCAAGCTGGATCGCGCGACGTTGGGCGATGAGTTGTGCAACCGAGTGGCAGAAGCAACCCGTAAGCGGTTTTATGGCGACGGCAAGGTGCCGTACACGCCACCGGAGAACCCACCTAAGTTCTGATTGTTGGCAGTTCGCCTCAAATTTTCTGTTTTCTCGCCCAACACGCCGCAACGCGCCTTCGCTTGCGGCATTTTTCCTGCTTTCGCCCCTGCGCGAACTCATACCTTTTTCTCGACCTTTGTCCCGATAACGGTCTTTGACCGGCACTGACCCGGCACCGATCCTGACGCCTAAGGCACGTTGTTGTGCCGACTTTCTGCGGAGTGCTGCGCAGCGGAAATCGGAGGCGGGGAATGCAAGGGACGAGCGTGCTGTTCGGGCAGATCGCCGTGGTATTCGGCATCGTGATCGCCGGTGTGTGGAGCGCCACACAATGGACAGCCGCCGCCCTGGGTTACCAACTACGTCTGGGTTCGTCCTGGTTCGATTTTTTAGGCACGCCGGTTTATCACCCTTGGAAGTTGTTCGAGTGGTGGTTTTTCTTCGATGCCTATGCGTCGCATGTGTTTGACATCGGGGGTGCCATCGCTGGCGGCAGCGGTCTGGTGGCTGTGGTGGTAGCCATTGCCATGTCCGTGTGGCGTTCGCGCCAGTCCAAACTGGTCACGACCTACGGCTCCGCCCGCTGGGCTGAAGCCGCTGAAATCCACAAGGCCGGGTTGATCAATCCGGCAGGCGTCTTCCTCGGCCTGCATGACGGTCAGTACCTGCGCCATGAAGGGCCGGAACACGTCCTGACCTTTGCGCCTACGCGCTCGGGTAAGGGCGTGGGCCTGGTCGTTCCCACGTTGCTCTCCTGGCCCGCCTCTGCGGTCATCCACGACATCAAAGGCGAAAACTGGGCCATCACTGCCGGTTGGCGCTCGCGCTTCTCGCACTGCCTGCTGTTCAATCCCACCGATCCCCAGTCCGCCGCTTACAACCCGTTGTTGGAAGTACGGCGCGGCACGCATGAAGTGCGCGACGTGCAGAACATCGCCGACATCCTGGTCGATCCCGAAGGCGCACTGGAAAAACGCAACCACTGGGAGAAAACGTCGCACGCGCTGCTGGTCGGCGCCATCCTGCATGTGCTGTATGCGGCCGAAGACAAGACGCTGCGCGGCGTTGCCAACTTCCTGTCCGATCCGGCGTGTCCATTCGAGCTGACGTTGCACCGGATGATGACCACGCGCCATTTGGGCGAGAGCATCCATCCTGTTGTCGCATCGGCCGCCCGTGAGGTGCTTAACAAGAGTGACAACGAGCGCTCGGGCGTGCTGTCCACGGCCATGTCCTTCCTTGGCCTGTACCGTGACCCCACGGTGGCCGAAGTCACCTCACGCTGCGACTGGCGTATCGCCGACCTGATTTCCGCCGAGCATCCGGTATCGCTATACCTGGTGGTGCCGCCTTCGGACATCAGCCGCACCAAGCCGCTGATCCGGCTGATCCTCAATCAGATCGGGCGGCGGCTCACCGAATCGCTGGATGGCAGCGATGGCGTGGAGCGCCGCCACAAGCTGCTGCTGATGCTTGACGAGTTCCCTGCACTCGGACGGCTCGATTTCTTCGAATCCGCGCTCGCCTTCATGGCGGGCTACGGCCTGCGCGCCTTCCTGATTTCGCAGTCGCTCAACCAGATCGACAAGGCCTACGGCCAGAACCATTCGATTCTCGATAACTGCCATGTGCGCGTGACGTTCGCCACGAACGATGAGCGTACCGCCAAACGGATTTCCGAAACGCTGGGCACCGCCACCGAACTGCGCGCGCAGCGCAACTATGCCGGGCATCGGCTCGCGCCGTGGCTGGGCCACCTCATGGTGTCGCGCCAGGAAACGGCGCGTCCGTTGCTGACGCCCGGCGAAGTGATGCAACTGCCACCCGATGAATCGGTGGTGATGGTGTCGGGTCATGCACCGATCAAGGCCAAGAAGCTGCGCTATTACGCCGATGCCAATTTCAAGCAGCGGGTACTGCCGCCGCCGATGCTAGCTGACGGTGGCTATGCCGATATGCCTCCCGCCCGGCGCGACGACTGGAGCGGACTGGCGATTCCCACCGTGCTTGCCACAGCGGCCACCGCATCCGTCGATGGCGTGGGCAGCGCCGATGACGGCGGCCCGCGCCAGCAGCCTGAGTTGTCTGACGTCACGACCTACAGCCCCGAGCCGGAACACCCGGCCAGCGACCTGTCGCTGCTCGATGACGACGACGTGCCACCCCTTTTTCCCAGCCAGCTCGATCCGACCTTGCAACGCACGGCGCGGCTGGCATCTCTCGACCCTGACGACGGAATCCAGCTATGAGCCAATACCGCTTGAACCTCTTTATTCAACCCGAACATGCCAAGCGTTTGGACGAGTTGGCCGCGAAGAAAGGCGTCTCGAAATCCAGCATCGTTGCTGCCGCCTTGGCGTCCTGGCTGTCCCCCGACGCCGGGGACCAGCGAGAGGCGGCCATCGCCAAACGGCTGGATCGCCTGTCGCGTCAGACCGAGCGCCTGGAGCGTGACCAGAACATCCAGATCGAAACCCTGGCGCTGTTCATCCGCTACTACCTGACCGTCAGCACGCCGGTGCCAGAAGCCCACCAGGATGCTGCCCGTGCTCACGGCAAGGCGCGCTTCGAGCAGTTCGTCGAACAGCTTGGCCGCCATCTGCTGCGCGGCCGCAGTCTGGTGCGGGACGTGGTGGAAGAGCTACACCCTGACCCGATGCGGATGGATGACGCCGCCATGTCGGCTGAAGCCAAGGAGCGTAGCTCATGAGCACCGTGCCGCAGTTGCCGCCCGAGCCGCGCTCATCCGCTGCGACGTCACTGGATCGCCGCATTCAGATGCTGCGCACGGCGATGGGGCCGCTGATCGCCGCCGCGCTGGAAGACCCGGACGTGGTGGAAATCATGCTCAATCCCGACCGCACGCTGTGGGTGGATCGGCTGTCGTCGGGCCGTGCGCCGTTGGGCGTGGAACTGTCCGAGGCCGATGGCGAACGCATCATCCGACTGGTGGCGGCCCACGTCGGCGCGGAAGTGCATCGCGGTCAGCCACTGCTCAGCGCCGAGCTACCTGAAACCGGCGAACGCTTCGAGGGTATCCTGCCACCAGCGGCACCCGGCCCGGCCTTCGCGTTGCGCAAGCGTGCTGTGGGCGTGATTCCGCTGGAGCGCTACGTCACCGACGGGATGATGACCTCCGCGCACGCGGACTTTCTGGTGCGCGCCGTGCACGAGCGGCAGAACATTCTGATTGCCGGTGGCACCAGCACCGGCAAGACCACGCTTGCCAATGCCTTGCTGGCCGAGATCGCCGCCACGGGCGACCGCGTATTGGTACTCGAAGACACCATCGAGTTGCAATGCACGGCGCGCGACCATGTGCCGCTGCGCACCCGTGCCGGGGTCGTGACCATGCAGAAACTCGTGCGCGCCACGATGCGCCTGCGCCCGGATCGGGTAGTCGTCGGCGAGGTGCGCGGCGGAGAGGCGCTGGATCTCATCAAGGTGTGGGGCACCGGCCATCCTGGCGGTATCGCCACGATTCACGCCAGTTCCGCGCTGGGCGCGTTGCTGCGCCTGGAGCAACTGATTCTCGAAGTCGCCGTGAACCCGCCGCGTGCGCTGATCGCCGAGGCGGTGAATGTCGTCGTTTACATCGCCGGACGCGGCCGCAAGCGCCGCATCGACACCATCGCTCGCGTCGTTGGCTTCGACGGTGCGGGCTACCGCCTGGTGGATGCGCTGGAAGCGTCGTTTCCTGAGCTGCCGCCTGTTTCAGATCTTCCTACCTCAACTCCCCACCACTCTGGAGAACTGCCATGACGCACGTTGATGCTTTCCGTCTTTCTGCAAATCCGCTTTTCAATTTGGCACGGCTGTGCCGTCTGGCCCGCCCCGCGAAGCACGGTTTGCTGCTCGCGGCTTTGATGTTGTTATTGGTCGGCACGGCGCAAGCCGCCGGTTCCAGCATGCCCTGGGAAGGGCCGCTGCAATCCATCCTCGACTCCATCCAGGGGCCGGTAGCACGCATCGTCGCGGTCATCATCATTATCGCCACGGGTCTGGCACTGGCCTTCGGCGACACCAGCGGCGGCTTTCGCAAGCTGATCCAGATCGTCTTCGGCCTGTCGATCGCCTTTGCCGCCTCCTCATTCTTCCTGTCGTTCTTCAGCTTCTCCGGCGGAGCCATC
>LNAP01004265.1_pt1 | contig 13319 bp, 15 predicted proteins | sample 602601 | NCBI WGS metagenome assembly LNAP01 (sample SAMN02440304, study PRJNA202911) | soil metagenome | biome: Subtropical and temperate rainforests or woodlands; isolation source: soil samples (1 kg each in a 20% v/v slurry with milli Q water) were... ...
GGGCGATATCCTGAGTCTGGTTGAAGAAGCCCACCGCACGGTCGATCACGAAAAAGCGCAAGCCTTTGCCAAGAAAATGAAAACCGGCAAGGGTTTTGACTTGAACGACTTCAAGGAGCAAATCGGACAGATGAAAAAAATGGGCGGCATGGCCGGTTTGCTGGATAAATTGCCCGCCCAGCTAAGTCAGGCCGCGCAACAGGCGGGAGGTGCGGTCAATGACAAGGCCATGAACCGCCTGGAAGGCATCATCAATTCCATGACGCCCATGGAGCGTACCAAACCGGAAATTATCAAGGCTACCCGCAAACGCCGCATCGCCGCAGGTTCGGGCGTGTCGGTGCAAGAGGTGAATCGCCTGCTCAATCAGTTCGAGCAGACGCAAAAAATGATGAAGCAGTTTTCCAAGGGTGGCATGATGAAAATGATGCGCGGCATGAAGGGAATGCTGCCGGGGATGCGGTGACATCATCAACGTGCGAAGCAGAATCTAAGCGCACAAAGCGCCCGCAATGCCAAAAAACTTCTCCTCTCGCCGTATATCACCAGCGCGCTCCGCAGGCTTGGGCCCGTCTCTGGAAAGTCCCCTTGGGATGCCGACCTTTTCCTTGTCAAATCTGGTTCGCCCCTTGACTGTGGGCGAGAATCAGGTTGTGCCGCTGGTCGAACCTGAAAACCTCCGTTTTCCGCTTCGAATGCCGGTGCATCGCTGATGGATACTGAACTTTTCCTCTTTTGCGCTCCTTACCTGCCGGGTAGTCCCGCTACGCACCCGCTGGCGCGCCCAACCGGGGTTTCCAGGTTCAAAGCTTTCATCACCCACGGCACGACTTGGGCGCTGAGCTGGTCGCTCGCTTGTCCAAAGGTTTGGACGACTTGTGGCACGGCTTCGCTTGTCACGGGTTGTTGTATGTCAAAGCGGCGTGCGGCGAGGATGCGATGGGCGCTAGTGCTGGTTAGCAGGGCGTCATAACGGATCACAATCTCGGCTTGGCCGTTGCGGTATTCGCTTTGAAAGCTGCGTAGCGTGCCGGTGAGTTCGAAGTCAGCATGGACATTGTTTTCATCGAGGCTCAGTGCGCTGATTTTGCCGGTGGCATCAAACGCATCATAGAGTTGATTGCGTAGCAACAAAGGCGCACGTTCGCTCCAACGTACGCCTTTGTAGCTGGTGAGCTGGTCTGCGCTGGGTATGACGGCGATGCGCGAGCTATCAAGGTAGGTGGTTGCATCGGGCGTTGCGATGCGCAGGGAAATGCCGTGCGGGAAGGTTTCTGGCGCGGTGTGGGTGGTCGCGGCGGCTGAGGCTGGCAGGCTGGATGGCAGGCGATAAATCGTGGGGGCTTCTGTTGCTGGAATGATGGCGCAGGCGCTCAAAAATATCAGGCTGAACCAGTAGACCGAGCGCTTGAGGTGGGTTGTCAAATGAGCTTTCATGTCGCGCTGGGTCATGGGGTAAACTCCTTGGTTTTTTGTCGGCCCAGCAAATAGCCGGAGGGGTTGTCGTTCAGGCGGCGCGTAATGGCGCGCAAGGATTCGAGCGTTTGCCGTAGCTCACGGATGGCCGGTCCGAGTTCGCTCAAGCCTTGCATGCCGGACTCCAGCGACGGGCGGTTGCTTTGTAGCAGCTGATCCAGGGTGGCGGTGGTGCGCTCTAGCGACACCATACTGGCGCGGCCTTGGTTGTTGACCAGATCATTGGTCTGCCGCATGAGTTGTTCTGTTTGTTGCAGTGTGGTATTCGCGCTGCGGCTGGCTTCGGCGAGTTGGTTGAGCAGTTGCCGAATGTCGTCGCGTTGCTCAGCGATCGCGCCAGTGGCTTGTTCGATGTGAACAAGGGTGCGCGTGATGCGTTGCACATTCTCGTCAGAGAGTATCCGGTTAAGATTGGCGATCATCTGGTTGATGTTGAGAATAATGTCTTCGCTACTGCCCAACAGTTTGGTGAGCGGGGAAGGCTCAGTTGGGATGGTGGGTAGCTGGCCGGGCTTGACAGTTAGTGGCGGCGAATTGGGCGAGCCGCCACTGAGCTGGATGATGGCTAGGCCCGTGACGCCCGTCATGGTGAGCTTGGCGCGCGTGTCTGCACGCACTGGGGTGTTGGCATTGAGTCTTACTCGCGCGAGCACTTGGCGCGGATCATGTGGGTCTAGCATGAGCTTGGTGACCGCGCCAACCTTGATGCCGCTGTAACGCACGGCTGCGCCTTCGGATAAGCCTGTGACGGCTTCCTGAAAAACGATTCCATAGTCGCGATAGGCGTCAATGCTTTCTGAGCGTGCCAGCCACAAGCCGAACAGCAAGGCGGCTACAACGCTCAGCACGGTAAATAAGCCAATCAACACATGGTGTGCCCGGGTTTCCATGTTGCTATATCCTTATCTGGGTGGTTGGTTGTTCATGATTGTCTCCCACCTTGGCAGCGGCTGGGTGGGCGAGCCTATCGCGCGCGGGGTATTTGATCTCATTCGCCTCGTTGTTGCCCTGAATGCCACTCTCTGGTTGCCGCTGCTTGTGCCGCCCGGCCGCGCGGCCCATGGAAATATGCCTGTATCCAGGCATCATCGGTGTCGGCTACGGTATCCAGACGGCCCGCAACCAGTATTTTTTTCTGTGCCAGCACGGCGACGCGATCGCAGATGGTGTACAGCGTATCCAGATCGTGCGTAATCAAAAACACCGTCAGGCCGAGCGCATTGCGCAAGGTGAGCAGGAGCTGATCAAAAGCGGCTGCACCGATAGGATCCAGACCTGCGGTGGGCTCGTCAAGAAACAGGATTTGCGGGTCGAGTGCCAGGGCGCGCGCAAGCGCTGCGCGCTTGATCATGCCACCCGAGAGTTGGGCCGGGTATTTATGCTCGGCATCCGGCGGCAAGCCTGCCAAGGCAAGTTTAAGTGTGGCAAGTTGTTCGGCTAAGGGGCGGCGCAGGCCGATATGCTCAATCAAGGGCATGGCGACGTTTTCCAGCAAAGTTTGCGAAGAGAACAGGGCGCCCCGTTGGAACAAGATGCCGCAACGGCGTTTGATGCGGATGTGCTGCGCAGGGGGAAGGGTCAGCACGTCCTCGCCCAGAATCTCTATCCGGCCAGCTTGCGGACGGCGCAGGCCGATGATGGTGCGCAATAAAACTGATTTGCCTGTGCCGGATCCGCCGACCAGGCCAAGAATTTCGCCGCGCTGGATATTCAGATCCAGCCCCTCATGCACGGCTTGCGCGCCAAAGCGGTTGCATACGCCGCGAATCCGGACCACAGCTTCGCTGTGGGTATCAATGCGTGGATCAGTGGGCGTATTCACCAGCCTGCCTGCATGAAAAAGAGGGCTGCCAAGGCATCGATCAGGATGACCATGAAAATGGATTGCACGACGCTGGATGTTGTGTGTTCGCCGACGGATTGTGCGCTGCCGGTGACTTTAAAGCCTTCAGCGCAGCCAATGACGGCGATCATAAAAGCGAACACGGGCGCTTTGACCATGCCAACCAGAAAATGCCTTACCGCGATATTGTCCTGCAGCATGCTGAGGAACATGGTGGGCGAGACATCCAGCGTCAGCGCGCAGACCAGGGCGCCGCCAACGAGACCCGAGAGCATGGCCACCAAAGTGAGCGCGGGCAGGGCAACCAAGAGGGCGAGCACGCGGGGCAACACCAGCAACTCGACGGGGTTCAGGCCCAGCGTGCGAATGGCATCGATTTCCTCATTGGCCTGCATTGAGCCGATTTGCGCGGTAAATGCGCTGGCCGTGCGACCGGCAAGCAAAATGGCGGTCAGCAGCACGCCAAATTCACGCAGGAAGGAAAACGCCACCAGATTGACCGTATAAACGCCTGCGCCAAAACCTGCCAGCACGGTCGAGCCCAAAAACGCCACCACGGCACCGACCATGAAGGTGAGCAGTGCGACAATGGGAATGGCATTCACGCCGGTTTCCTCGATCTGTGCAGCCAACGGGGTGAGCCGCCAGCTGCGCGGATGCAGCAGATCCTGCGCCAGGGTGGCCAGCGTTAACCCGACGAAGCCCAGCAGCATCCATTGTTGCCGTGCGACGGTTTCAATGGCTCGGCCAAGGTGCGCCAGAACGCTGCGGATAACGCCTTCTTCCGGCAGTGGCGCTGGTTCGGCACGGGACAGCAGGGCATCGCTCACGGTTTGCAGCAGGGCGCGACGGGCAGCGGGCAGACTGGGCTGCGCAGGTGTTTTTGTTGAGGACTGCGTTGGGGTTTGTGTTTTCAGCCAGTCGCTCAGCCGTTGCGCGCCCAGCAATGCTGCGAGCAATGCTGTACCGGCTGTGTCCAGCTCTCCCAAGGCCGCCATGTCGATGACAATGGCGTGATCGCGGGGAAGCGAGCTTTTGAGCGCGGCAACATCGCGCTGCAACTCGGCGTAATGCGTCAGCGTCCAGTTGCCGGTAATAAACAGGCAAGCCGGGTGGTTGCTGCTATCAAGATGCGCCTTGCCTGCGCTATCCAGCGCAGTCGGTGTGGCAATCGTTTTCATGCGTTAATTGTAGGGCTTCGCGCGACGGCATGAATGGGGATGGAATATCTTCATTCACAGGGCAGGCTAAAGGCAGCAGGCGTTGCTCCTTTTTTCGCTTAGCCAAAAGTGGCCAGTCAAGGTTGCTCCCGATCCGGCACGATGAAGTTTTAAGTTTTTTCCAGGCCCACTTTCTCTCGTCCATACTTTAAAGCGCCGGATCATCAATAGCTCAAAAACGCCGTCAGAAAGTCGGCTTTGGCGAGACGGCGTTTGCGCTTTAGCGACGTGCCTGAATGATGCGTGCGCCGGGAACCCAGTTTCTCTCCCATGCGGCGCGCACCATATTCGGGTATTCAGGGCGGCCCAAGCTGCCGTTATAGCGGCCCAGTGCGCGGTACAGGTCGCCTTTTTCAATATCCAGATAATGACGCAGGATGGTGCAGCCAAAGCGCAGATTGGTGCGCAGGTGAAACAGGTTGCTGTCTGGATTGCCGATGAGATTGACCCAGAACGGCATGATTTGCATGTAGCCGCGTGCGCCAACGGATGAGAGCGCATATTTCCTGAAGCCGCTTTCCACTTGGATCAAGCCCAGCACCATGTGCGGGTCGAGTCCGGCGCGTTTGGCTTCGTAATACACGGTTTTCAGAAAATCCAGCCGTTCGGCCAGGTCGGGCATGCGCTTTTCCAGGCGCTGCGACATTTCATTTAGCCAATGCGTTTTTTCTTCCAGAGAGGCAAATTGCGGTTCCGGCGCGGCTTGGTCGGCAATGGCGGCATGCAGCGCGGCTTGCACGCTGGCCGCCAGCGGCTCGTACTGCTGCGTGCCGGCCCAGACGCCGTGGGCATTGAGCAGGGCGGTGCCAGTGATCGCGAGGAGAAGTGTCAGGCGCACAGCTTTTGTTGGATAAAACTCAAGATGTCGTTGGCATTTACTATGCTGGCCTCACTATCCGTGCGGCCTTTGTATTCCAGCTTGCCTTCTTTCAAACTGCGTTCGCCCACGACGATGCGATGCGGCACGCCGATCAGTTCCCAGTCGGCAAACATGAAGCCGGGGCGCTCGTCGCGGTCGTCCAGCAGCACGTCAATGCCTGCGGCAGTGAGTTGCGCATGGAGTGCATCTGCCGCAGCTTTGACCATCGCTGATTTTGCATAAGCCATGGGCACAATGACCACGCTAAAGGGGGCGATGTTTTGCGGGAAAACAATGCCGCGCTCATCGTGCCCTTGTTCAATCGCCGCGCCCACAATGCGCGAGACGCCAATGCCATAACAGCCCATTTCCATGACTTGATCTTTGCCTTGCTCATCCAGATAGGTGCACTTGAGCGCCTCGGCATATTTGGTGCGCAACTGGAAAATATGGCCGACTTCAATGCCGCGACAGATCTCCAGTGTGCCCTGGCCATCGGGCGAAGGGTCGCCTGCGACGACGTTGCGGATATCGGCGATCTCTGTCGGCAATGGCAGGTCGCGGCCAAAGTTTGTGCCGGTCAGATGGCCGCCCTCGGTATTCGCGCCGCAGACGAAGTTGTTCATCACAGCCACCGCGCGGTCAGCCACCACTCTGCCGTTAAAGCCTACCGGGCCGATGTAACCCGGTTTGCAGCCCAGCGCAGCCACGATTTCCTCGTCCCGCGCAAAGCGGAATTCGCCGATATGTTTTTGTGCCTTGATTTCGTTCAGGTCGTGGTCGCCACGCAAGAGCAGGAGGGTAAATTGGGGTTCGCTGGCAGCGCCTGCCATCACTGCGATAGCTTTGACCATGTGCGTGATGGGCACGCCAAGAAACTCGGCCACATCAGCGCATTTGGTCTTGCCGGGTGTGGCGCGTTGTTCCATAGCCGCCGTCTCGCCAGCGCCGACTATTTTGGGTGCAAGTGCCTCAGCCAGCTCCACGTTCGCCGCATAGTCCGACGCCGGGCAAAAGGCGATCGCATCTTCGCCGGAATCGGCCAGCACATGAAACTCGTGCGAGCCGGTGCCGCCAATCGAACCCGTGTCCGCCGCCACAGCGCGGAACTTCAAGCCCAGGCGGGTGAAGATGTTAGTGTAGGCGGCGTGCATGGCTTGGTATTCGCGCTGCAAATCGGCAAACGAGGTGTGAAAGGAATAGGCATCTTTCATCAGGAATTCGCGTCCGCGCATGACGCCAAAACGTGGCCGGATTTCGTCGCGGAACTTGGTTTGAATCTGGTAAAAGTTGCGCGGCAACTGGCGATAACTTTTTACTTCACGGCGCACGATGTCAGTAATCACTTCTTCGTGCGTGGGGCCAATGACAAAGTCGCGCTGATGGCGGTCTTTAAAACGCAACAGTTCCGGGCCATAGCCGGGGCCCCGGCCGGATTCTTCCCACAATTCAAAGGGCTGTACGGCAGGCATGAGCAACTCGACTGCGCCGGCGCGGTTCATTTCTTCCCTGACGATGGCTTCGACTTTGCGCAGCACGCGCAGTCCCATCGGCATCCAGGTGTAAATGCCGCCCGCTAAGCGACGGATGAGTCCGGCGCGCAGCATGAGTTGATGGCTGATAATTTCAGCGTCGGAAGGGGCTTCTTTCAGGGTAGCAACGAAAAACTGGCTGGCGCGCATGGGGGAAGACAGGTTAAAAATAACAAGGCGGTTATTTTACCCGCGCGGCGGCCATGTGCAGGTGGCTTTCCAGTGGGGCGCGATTGTGAAAGAATACCGACCAGTTAATTATTGGAAGTTAATCATGCTAGATCGTGAAGGGTATCGCCCAAACGTCGGCATCATTCTGACCAATCAGCGCAATGAGGTTTTTTGGGGCAAGCGTATCCGTGAACACTTCTGGCAGTTTCCTCAGGGTGGCATTGATAAAGGTGAAACCCCGGAGCAGGCGATGTTTCGCGAGCTTTATGAGGAGATTGGCCTAAAGCCCGAGCATGTGCGGATTATGGGCCGTACCCGCAGCTGGTTGCGTTATGAAGTGCCGCAACACTGGGTTCGTCGCGAAGGACGGAACCATTATCGTGGCCAAAAGCAGATTTGGTTTTTATTGCGCTTGACCGGCAGGGATAGCGACGTTCACTTGCGCGCCAGCAATAAACCAGAATTTGACGCTTGGCGCTGGAGTGATTATTGGATTCCCCTGGATACTGTGATCGAATTCAAACGCAGCGTGTATGAGTCGGCTTTGCAAGAGTTGTCGCATATTCTTTTCCGCCATCATCCTGCCCATGTCAATGCCAGGGTGGAAAGTGATCTGGTCGCAGGGTTGGTCGAGACTGGCAGTGCTTCCAGCATAACCAGCACTGCGTCAGTTAAGGTTGTGTGCATCGAAAGGACAAAATCCAGATGAGCCAACAACATCCCTTGGCCGTGGCGTGTCTTGCGCTGGCCTTGGTGGGCAGTGCATTGTCTGCTGCGGCAGGAAGCGCGGGCGGCTTGATCAGCGCGGATAAGGAAATTGAGTACGTCGAGGAAGAAAAGGCGGATTGGGTAGAGGTGGATCCTCCCCTGCCACCGCCGCCTGTTGCCGCCTCGCTGCAGCCGATTTATGTGAGCGCTGCGGCCAGCAATCAATACCTGATCGACAGCAGCACGCTTAGCGTCGGTAGCGACGGCGTGGTGCGGTATGTGTTGGTGGTGCGCACCGCCCGTGGCGCACAGAATGTCAGTTTTGAGGGCATACGCTGTGAAGAGGATACATGGAAACTGTATGCCACCGGCGCTGTAGATGGACAATGGAAGAAGGCGCGGATTAGTGAATGGCGACCGATTGAAAACAAGCCAGTGAATCGCTATCACCTGGTTTTAAGTCATGAATTCTTTTGTCCCAATGGGTTTCCCATTGCCCATGCTGACGAAGGCCGTCGAGCACTGCGCATGGGGCATCATCCGGATGTCAGGTAGCGGTTACTGATGCCATCTTCTGGTATGTTGGATTAACTCCAGTTAACTTTTGAAACTAACCCGCTGCCAAAAACGCCATGCTAGATCGCCTTATTCCTGAAATCGACAAAGTCCTGCGCACTTTATTTGCCCCTGCTGCCACCCTGCGTGCCATGCCCGGCGAGGATTTGCCCGAAGCTGATTTAAGCGATGCCGTGCGTCGTCATGCCGCAGCTTTGATGCGCATTAACCATTGCGGCGAGATTTGCGCGCAAGCCTTGTATCAAGGCCAAGCCATCACCTCGCGCCAGCCTGCCGTTAAAACAGCCCTGGCGAAAGCTGCGCAAGAAGAAACCGAGCATCTGAACTGGACCGAGCGGCGCATCGCTGAACTCGGCGGACGCAAGAGCTTGTTGAATCCGCTCTGGTACGCAGGCTCGCTAGGCTTGGGCCTGATTGCTGGCAAGCTCGGTGACGAATGGAATCTCGGCTTTTTGGCGGAAACGGAGCGGCAAGTTGAGCAGCATCTGGAAAGCCATAAAACGCAACTATCGCCCGATGATCAAAAGTCCTGGGTGTTGTTGGAGCAAATGAAGGCGGATGAGGTAAATCACGCGCACATGGCTGTAGCCCATGGTGCGCGCGAGTTGCCGCTGCCTGTCAAAATGGCGATGAAGCTGTCATCCAAAGTGATGACTAACACGGCGTATTACCTCTAACACTCATGGTTGGCAGGTCATGGTAGGTAAATGCCACCCGCTGATAATCAAACATCCAGGCCCGCCCTCGCCCAGCCGCGAGGGGAGACACGGTCGGCTTTACGCAGCCAGCCGACTGCGGCGGCACGGCACCAGGTGTCGCGAATTAAGTACAGCCCATTGCCGAACGGCTTGCTCGCTCAGCCTTCCACTAGTTCAAAGCTGTGCGTGATTTCAGCGGTTTTGCCTAGCATGATGGACGCTGAGCAATATTTTTCTGCCGATAAATTCAGTGCGCGCTCAACTACTTCCGGCTTTAAATCCTTACCGGTCACCGTGTAATGCAAATTGATGCGCGTGAATACCTTGGGGTCGGTTTCAGCACGCTCGGCCTGCAGTTTGACGGTGCAGCCGCTGATGGCATGGCGGCCGCGTTGCAAAATCAGCACCACATCAAACGACGTGCAGCCACCCATGCCGACAAGCAATAACTCCATCGGGCGCGGGGCTAAATTGCGCCCGCCAGCATCTGTTGAGCCATCCATGGCGACCAAATGACCGCTGCCGGTCTCTGCGATAAAGCTCATGCCCTCGTGCCAACGTACTGTGCATTCCATATCATCACTCCTTGAATAACCTTTATATTCTATCCTTTGCACCCTGCCTGTTTTGACGGCGTTCAACCTGGAAACCGCCGTTTCCCGCTTCCAATGCCGTTGAACCGCTGATGAATGCTGAACTTTGCCTCTTTTGCGCCCCTCTCCTGCCGGGGGGATCCTGTTATGCATCCAATGGCGGTTTTCAGGTTAAACAACACGTTAAAGAACCATACGATGACAACACAAGATACCTTGCAGCAAGAAACGTCGCCCAACGACATGTCCGCAGAAGGCATGGACATCAAAAAAGTCGGCGCTGGCAACACGGCGGCAATAGACGCGGCAGAAGTTACCAATGCGGTTACCAATGCGGTTACCAACGCGGTTGCCAACGCAGTTACCAATGCGCCGCCCCTGCGCTATCGCGTCAAACTGACGCAAACCAGTGAAGTCTATGACTGCATGCCAGAAGAGAGCATGCTGCAAGGCATGGCGCGGCTTGGCCGGCGTGGGATTCCTCTGGGTTGCCTGAACGGCGGTTGCGGCATTTGCAAAGTCGCTGTGGTGTCTGGCGAGTGGCAAAAAACCGGGCTGATGAGCCGCGCTCATGTGAGTGAAGAAGAAGAAGCGCGCGGCGTTGTGCTGGCGTGTCGTGCAGCACCCGGTTCAGACGTGGAAATAGACGTGCTGGGCAAAATGCAAAAGTCGGTGTTCAAGGGTTGGGGGCAGCATTAACGGCGCGATAAACAGGCGGGTATTCCGAACCGTTTGAGGTGATCTATTGCTTGACCAGGCAGCCGTTTTCGATGAAACTAGCCGGATGATTTCCGCCCTTGATTCCCTTGAACGCAAGCTTGAGCAATTGCTCGCCGTGATGCAGGATTTGCGTGACGACAATGCCCGTTTGCGTTTGCAAGCCGCATCGCTGGATGCCGAAAAAGCATTTTTGAAAAACAAAATTGAGGTGGTGTGTGAACGCCTTGCCGTTTTGCGCGATCAGATCCCTGAAGGGCGTCCTGACATGAGCGAACATGAATGAGATGAGTGAGACACTGGATATTCAATTGCTCGGTAAGGATTACCGGGTTGCCTGCGCACCCGCTGAGCGGGAAGCGCTGGTCGCCGCCGTGGCTTTTTTGGATGAGAAACTGAAAAGCATCGGCGGCAAAAGCCTTGCTGGCGCAGGCAATGCACGGGGTAACAGTGAGCGTGTGGCGGTCATGGCGGCATTGAACATTGCGCACGAGTTATTGCAGTTAAAAGACGCTGCGCCTGAACTTTTTTCTTCGGATGGCCATGGTGAGGCACTCAGCAAAAGGCTGCAGCGCATGGAAAGTCGGCTGGATGCAGCGCTTGATGAATATCAAGCGGCTGCATAAAAACTGTAAAACTGCGCCTTAAATTTTTGCGTTGGAGTAGTATTCACAACAACAAAGCTTTTCCCCTGCGGTGTGCGCCAAGGCCATCATTCTTTGAGCCAATACGCATGTGCGCTGGTTACCGCCCCTTGATGCTGCTGTTGTGATCGCTCTGCGAGTGAACCTGATGCGGCTGGAACGTAACCTCCCTGAACTTAGGTTCAGGATGTCGGCCAAACGCCATGCGCGGGGGAACCCTATCGAGGTCCGGATGCTCGGGCCTGGATTCAAGCAGCCAGCCAGAAACCCCAAGAACGCACATTCCATCGCGCTCTTGGGGTTTGTTTTTGGTTGTCGTGCGGGTTATTGTTTTGCCAAATGGGTTTGAGGTTTGCTCCATGGTTTGGTTTTGCAAAACCGCTTGTTTTAAACTGCGGCGAATTCGACTCAGACGCCACTTGTCACTTAGGAGCCACTTGGTATGCCGCGCTACTGGTTAATGAAAAGCGAGCCTTCGGTGATCAGCATTGATGATGTGCTGGCCATGCCGCACCAAACGGTGGACTGGTGGGGGGTGCGAAATTATCAGGCGCGCAATTTCATGCGCGATCAAATGGCGGTGGGTGACGGGGTGTTTTTCTATCATTCCTCTTGCCCTGAGCCGGGTATTGCAGGCCTGGCGACGGTTGCGCGGCAGGCTTATCCCGATCGCACGCAGTTTGACGCTGAGAGCCATTACTTTGACCCGAAAGCGACTTCAGAGAACCCGCGCTGGATGAATGTGGATGTGCGCATCGTGCGTAAAACGCGGCTGATTGGCCTGGATGAATTGCGCACGCATCCTGAATTGGCGGGCATGCGCACCTTGCAAAAAGGCAATCGCTTATCCATTACGCCGGTGGATCCGGCCGAGTGGAAATTCATTGTTGATCACTTGATCAGCCAAGCATGACCTGGTTTTTGGCTTATCTGGCCTTGGGTGCCGTGGCGGGTTTTTTTGCGGGCCTTTTGGGCATAGGCGGTGGCGCGGTGATTGTGCCTTTGCTGGTGATGATGTTTTCCGCGCAAGGATTTGCCGATACGCATTTGATGCATTTGGTCTTGGGTACGTCAATGGCGACGATTATTTTTACCTCGCTGTCCAGCATGCGCACGCACCATCAGCATCAGGCGGTGAATTGGGCCGTGGTGAAAACCTTGAGCCCGGGCATTATTGTCGGCACTTTGCTGGGCGCGCAACTGGCGTCCCATGTGGCGACAAGGCCGCTGGCAATTTTCTTCGCAGCGTTCATGAGTTACGTGGCGGTGCAAATGATCATCAATGCCAAGCCATCCCCTGCGCGTGAGCTGCCGGGGCGGGCGGGCATGCTGGGTGCGGGTTTTGGCATCGGTGCGATCTCGGCGCTGGCGGCAGTGGGTGGTGGTTCGCTGACGGTGCCATTTTTGTTGTGGTGCAATGTCAAAATGCATCACGCCATTGGCACGTCCGCCGCCGTGGGTTTGCCCATTGCCTTGGCAGGTACGGTGGGTTATATGATCTCAGGCTTGAGCGCTACGGGTTTGCCCACAGGCAGTTTTGGCTTTATTTATTTACCCGCGCTGGCAGGTACGGTCTTGGCCAGTGCGCTTGTTGCCCCGCTGGGCGCGCGGCTGGCGCATCGTTTGCCGGTGGCCACGCTCAAGAAGATTTTTGCCGGAGTGATTTTGTTATTGCTGGCCAAGATGCTGCATGGCTTGTTTAGCCAGTGAACATGGGCGGCAAAACTTGCTTGCCGCATCTCAAGCCATTGCGTAAAAAGTCGGCGCTGGCGAGACGGCGATAGAGGTGCTGATCAAGTGGGGAAGATGGGCAGCAACTGCGAAAAATCATCAATCGCCGCGTAATCCGCCGTGTGTTTTTCTGGCTGTCGGGTGTCTGGTTTTTTCACCGCGACCAGATGCGCGATACCGTAAAGCCGCGCTGAATCCAGCACTGACAAGTTATCATCCACCAGTAAGGTGCGCGCAGGATCAAAGGGTTCGATGTCATTCAAGCGCTGCCAGAAGGCCTGCGCTTCCTTTGCGGCACACAGGGCATGCGAGCTGATGATGGCGTCAAACTGGGCGGCAAGACCTGTGCGCTCCATTTTCAGATCGACGCTTTTTTGATGCGCATTGGTGGCCAGCACAAGGCGTCGGCCGCTCTGCCGCACGGCGGTTAAAAAGTCGATGACATGCGGGTGAATGGCAATTAAGTGCGCGACTTCCGCCTTTAATTGCATGATGTCCAGCCCCAGCTCGGTTTGCCAGAAGTCCACTGAATACCAGTCCAGCGTGCCTGC
>LNAP01004266.1_pt1 | contig 13317 bp, 11 predicted proteins | sample 602601 | NCBI WGS metagenome assembly LNAP01 (sample SAMN02440304, study PRJNA202911) | soil metagenome | biome: Subtropical and temperate rainforests or woodlands; isolation source: soil samples (1 kg each in a 20% v/v slurry with milli Q water) were... ...
GTGGACGGCGGCGCATAGATGCCGTACCAGCTGGTCGCGTCGTAATTGGCCGCGCCGCTCTCCGCCGCCGTGGGCACGTCGGGCAGGCTGGGCGAGCGCACCTTCGAGGTCACGGCGATCGCGCGCACGCTGCCCGCCCGGATGTGCTGGATGGCCGAAGGCATGGTTTCGAACATCATGTGCACGTTCCCCGCAATGATGTCGACGATCGCCGGCGCTGAACCGCGATAGGGCACATGCATCATCTGCGTGCCGGTGACGTTCTTGAAGTATTCGGCCATCAGATGCTGCATGGTGCCCGCGCCCGGCGTGGCATAGCTGTACTTGTCCGGATTGGCCTTCAGCAGCGCCACCAGTTCCTGCACGTTCTGCGCGGGCAGATCCTTGTTGACGATCAGCGCATGGTTGACGCGCCCCAGAAAGCCCACGGCGCTCATGTCGCGGATGTCGTATCCCAGCTTCGGATACACGGACTGGGCGATCGCATGATGCACCGCGCCGAACAGGATCGCGTACCCGTCGGGACGGGCCTTGGCCACGGCGTCCGCTCCCAGCGTGCCGCCGGCGCCGCCACGGTTTTCCACGATGACCGATTGGGCCAGGCTGGCGCGCATCGGCTCGGCCAGCTGCCGCGACAGGATGTCCACGGTACCGCCCGGCGCGTAAGGCGCAACCAGCCTGATGCTCTGCGACGGGTACTTGCCTTGCGCAAATGCCCTGCTCAATGGCGTCAATGCAGCAAGCGCCAACAACTGTCTCCTATCCATGCCTCTCTCCTCGTGTATCCGCCCTCGTCCGGGGCGGTGTTGTCTAAGGTGTGTGACGTCGACCCTGCTGACTGGCGCCCGACCAATCGGCCAGGATCTGCTGCGCGTGCTCGTCCAGGCGGGGCGGCGGCCTGCGGTAAGAGACCGGCGTGGCGGACAGCTTCAAGGGGTTCGCCAACAGGTTCAGCTCGCCGCCTTGCGCCCATGCGCAAGGCATGCGCAAATGCGCGCCGCGGGCCTGAACGTGCGGATCATTGAACACATCGCGCAAATCGTTGACCGGGCCGCAAGGCACGCCCACGGCTTCCAGCTGTTCCAGCCAGGTTTTTCTGGGGCGCTGGGCCAGCGCTTCCTGTACCCGCTGGCAAAGTTCGGCGCGATGGGCGACCCGGGCAGCGTTGGAGGCATAGCGCTCGTCGTCAGCCAGGCCGGCGACTCCGGCCACCTCGCAGAAGCGCCGGAACTGCGCATCGTTGCCCACGGCAAGAATCATGGGGCCGTCCGCGGCGTCGAACACCTGGTAAGGCACGATGTTCGGATGGCCGTTGCCCAGGCGCGCAGGCGGCTCCTGCGTGGCAAGATAGTTCGTCCCCGCGTTCACCAGCCAGGCAATCTGGCTGTCCAGCAGCGAGATGTCGATGTGCTGCCCCAAGCCGGTCGCGTCCCGATGGCGCAGCGCCGCCAGGATGCCGACGGCGGCATACATGCCGGTCATGACGTCGGCAATGCCTACGCCCACCTTCATCGGCGCGCCCTGGGGCTCGCCGGTAAGGCTCATGATCCCGCCCATGCCCTGGATCAGGAAGTCGTAGCCGGCGCGCTTCGCATAGGGCCCCGTCTGGCCGAATCCGGTGATGGAGCAATAGACCAGGCGCGGGTATCGATTCTTGAGCTGCGCGTAGTCCAAGCCATACCTGGCCAGGCCGCCAACCTTGTAGTTTTCGACCAGCACATCGGCATTGCCCAGCAGTTGGTGCAGCGTGTCGCGGCCCGCTTCAGTGGCGATGTCGAGCGCGATGGACCGCTTGTTGCGATTGGCGCTCAGGTAGTACGCGCTTTCCGTCGTCGCGCGGCCCTCCTGGTCGTTGATATACGGCGGTCCCCACTTCCGGGTGTCGTCGCCCTCGTCCGGCTTTTCCACCTTGACCACGTCCGCGCCCAGGTCGCCCAACAGCTGCGTCGCGCTCGGGCCCGCCAGGATGCGCGAGAGGTCCAGGACACGCACGCCGCTGAGCGCGGAAGCTTCCACTGACTGCATACGCCTTCTCCATCAGAGTCGATCGATGCAGTCTAGAATTCGCAATCTTCACCTTCAATTGAGTTTTTTTTCAATATGAAGGGGAACGTGCCGGGACGTGGCCGCGCGGCTTTACTTGAGCGGGAACTTCAGCTTGGGAGCGGCCTCCCTGACCATGGCCCAGAAGGCATGCGCGGCGGGCGACAGCCTGCGTTCGTTCAGGCACGCCAGGCCCATCCTGCGCTTGGAGGCGGGGCTGATCTTCCTGTAAACCAGCCCGTCGTAGGCCTGCGGCAGCACCAGCGACGCGAGCACCGAGATGCCCTGCCCGCGCCTGACGAATTCCAGGATGGACATGATCTGCGAGAGGTCGTGCGCGATATGCGGCTTGGCGCCAGCGCGCTCGAACATCCGGGTAATGACCGGCTGCGAACCCGCGCGCGTCATGATCAGGGGATAGTCGATCAGGTCCTTCACCGCGATCGTCTTGCGCCCGGCCAGCGGATGGCCGGTGGGAAGTACCACCATCAGCTCATCGGTGACCAGCGCCAGCGTGTCGAAATCAGGTTTGGGCAAGGCCACCACCCCTATCTCGATGCGGCGTTCGACCAGCGCGCGCTCCAGCTCGGGGTCCGGCTTCTCGGTCACGAATACGTCGACGCCTGGATAGCGGGCTTTGAACATCTCCAGCAACTGGGGCAGGATGTTCAAGGAGGAACTCGCGCCCAGGGAGCCGAGATTCAGCAGGCCCGAACGCAGGCCGGCGCTGGCGCTCGCCGTCGCCCGCACGATCTGCAGGGAAGCGAACACGTCCCTGACGTGCGGCAGGATCTGCTGCCCGGCATAGGTGAAATGCACGCCCGAGGCATTGCGGTCGAGCAAAGGCGCCCCCAGCGTGGCCTCCAGCGTGCGCAGGGCGTGGCTGGTAGCCGAAGGCGTCATCCCCAACCGCGCGCCGGCGCCCGCAATACTGTCGGCCGATGCCAACGCCAGCAACAATTCGAGCTGTCTGAGGGAGAGGGATTTTGCTGCCTGATCCGGCATGGCCGTCGCTCCTTGGTGCTAGTTCGCCAGCGCCTGCGCCAGCTCCAACGCCCGCGCCAGAAATGCCGACGCGTCGTCCTTGCGATAACTGACGATCACCGGCGACACAAAAGTATCGGCGTCGATCGCCACATGCGCCACATCCTGGCGCTGCAGCCGCTGCACCGATGCCGGCACCACCGTCACCCCCAGCCCCGCCGCCACCAGGCCGATGGCGGTCTGCAGTTCGTTGGCCTCCTGTACCACTTGCGGCGCATGTCCCGCCGCGCGGAACAGCCCCAGCACATGGTCGGAAAAATTCGGCCGCGGGCGCGCCGGGTATAGCACGAAGGGTTCGCGCGCCAGGCGTTCGACCGATACCCGCCGCAGGCGCGCCACCGGGTGACCCAATGGGACCGCCGCCATCAACGGTTCTGTCATCAGCACGCGCCGCTCGATGGCGGGGTCGTCGAACAGGATGCGGCCTATGCCCAGATCGATGCGTCCGGCCTTCAGCGCCTCCAGTTGCGGCAAGGTGGTCATTTCCGTGAGGCCCACTTCGACCTGCGGGTCCGCATTGCGCAGCTGCCGGATCAGCTCGGGTACGAAGCCGTAGAGCGTAGATGGCACGAAGCCTATGCCGAACCAGCGCCGCTGGGTCTGCCCCAGCCGGCGCGTGCCCTCGAGCACCTCTTCCAGGCGCGCCGTCAGCAGGCGCGACTGCTCCAGCAGGAAACGGCCCGCTTCAGTGAGACGCAGCGCCCGCGTGGTGCGCTCGAACAACTGCACGCCCAGTTCTTCCTCGAACAGGCGTATCTGCCGGCTGAGCGGCGGCTGGGCCATGTGCAGCCGGGCGGCCGCGCGCGTGAAGCTGCCTTCTTCCGCCACAGCCTGGAAATAGCGCAGTTGCCTCAATTGCATTGCATGGCCCCATACATACCATAAAGGTATCAATCGGAACCCATATAGTCTTGGACTAGCAGGGAAAACGCAAGCCATACTGAGTCATCGCACGAACCTGATCGTAAAAGTATGAATCCCGGGAGTTTCCTCCCACGGGTCTCGGACCATCGGCGCGCGGCGACACAATAATTCCAGCACTACGGAGACCATCATGCGCTTGCGCCCTGTATTCAAACGACTTGCCCAGGCCTGCATGGGCCTGGCGCTGCTGGGCGGCGCATCCGCGGCGCTGGCGCAGACCTACCCGGATCATCCAGTCAAATGGATCGTGCCCTTCCCACCGGGCGGCGCGATGGACAGCATCGCCCGCACCCTGGGCGAATCCATGGGCAAGCAGCTCAACACCACCTTCGTCGTGGAAAACCGCGCGGGCGCCGGCGGCAATATCGGCGCGGCCAGCGTGGCCCGCGCCAAGCCCGACGGCTACACCATCCTGATCGTGGCCAACGGCATGGCCGTCAATCCGGCGCTGTACGCGGACCTGAACTACGACCCGATCAAGGACTTCGCGCCGATCTCGCTGCTGGCCGTGGTGCCGAACGTGCTGGTCACCAATCCCGCGCGTACCGGCGCCACCAGCGTGCAGGATGTGATCGCCAAGGCCAAGGCCCAGCCCAACCACTACACCTACGCCTCCGCCGGCGTGGGCACCTCCATCCATCTGGCGGGCGAGCTGTTCCTGTCCATGGCGCAGGTGGACATGCTGCACGTGCCCTACAAGGGCAGCGGTCCGGCCATCGCCGACTTGCTGGGCGGACAGGTGGACTACATGTTCGACAGCATCACCTCCGCCAAGCCGCACATCGAAGCCGGCAAGCTGCGCGCGCTGGCGGTGACCACCAGCAAGCGTTCAGCCGCCCTGCCGGATGTGCCCACCGTGGCGGAAAGCGGCTTGCCCGGTTACGAGTTGATGCCGTGGTTCGCGGCATTCGCCCCGGCCGGCACGCCGCCCGAGGTAGTCGCGAAGCTGAACGCGGCCATGCGCGCGGCGCTGAACGAACCGAAGGTGCGCGCCACGCTGGACTCGATCGGCGCGGAGTCCATCGGCGGCACGCCGGATGAATTGCGCAACCACCTGGCGCGCGAAACCGCGCAATGGAAGACGCTGGTCAAGGAACGGAACATCAAGATCAACTGAGGCTGGCGCGGGGGCTCAGGCCCTGCGGCGTCCGGCGGGCATGGTATCCCACGGATACCCGTCAAACGTATCTTTCACCAGCTCCCGCAGCCAGATGATGGCCGGGTCCTGGTGAAAGCGCGGATGCCAATGCTGCCGCAGCGCGAAGGACGGCAGCGGCAATGGCGGCTCCAGCACTTTGACCACGCCGTAGCCGCCAAACACATTGCCCAATTCCTGCGGCACCGTGGCGATCAGGTCCGGATGCTGGTCCAGCAATAGCGGCACCACCAGGAAGTGCGGCGTGGACAGGAAGATGTTGCGCTTGACGCCCTGCTCCTCCAGCGCGCTGTCATAGGCCTCGGACGAACGCCCCGCCAGCGTCACGACGATATGCGGCATGCGCTGGAATTGTTCCAGCGTCAGCTCGTCGGCCACCTCCTTGTTCTTCACGCTGACCAGCGTCACGAAGCGGTGCATGAACAGCTGCTGCTGAAACAGGCCCTGTGGCGCCGCGCGCAGCGATCCCAGCACCAGGTCCACCTCGCCCGAGGCCAGCAGCGGCTCGACCTGCTGCAGCGGCACCTGGCGCGTGCGCAGGGTGCAGTGCGGCGCCAGTTCGCGCAGGCGCTTGATCAGCGGCGGCAGGAACACCAGTTCACCCATGTCCGTCATGCACAGGGTGAAGACGCGCATGGCCGAGGCCGGATCGAACTGCGCCTGCGACAGCACCTGTCCGCGTATGGTCGCCATCAACGCCAGGATGGTCGGCGCCAGGCTCTCTGATTTCGGCGTGGGTTGCATGCCCTGGCCGGTCTTCACGAACAGCGGGTCGTCGAAGAACGCGCGCAAGCGGTTCACGGCATGGCTCATGGCGCTTTGCGACAGGCCCAGCTGTTCGCCGGCGCGCGTCACGCTGCGTTCGCGCATCAGGCTGTCGAAGACGGCGAGCAGGTTGAGATCCAATTTCTCGTTATGCATATCGTGCATTTCCAGAATCATGCTCATGACATTGACGCATATTCCGCCGCTCTCTATCGTCTTGTCAAACGCCGCGCAGACCGGCGTTTCCACAAGGAGACAAGATCTTGAAACCCCTTCTACACCCCGTGCGCGCGGTGCTGGTTTCGTGCGCCCTGCTGTCCTGTAGCGCCGCCTCGGCCGATGTCGGCGTCGGCGTCATCCTGTCGCTCACCGGCCCGGCCGCGTCGCTGGGCGGCCCTGCCAAAAACGCGATAGATCTGCTGCCGCGCGAGATCGCCGGCGAGGCGGTGCGCTACATCGTGCTGGACGACGCGTCCGACGCCACCGGCGCGGCCCGCGCCTTCCGCCGGCTGGTCGACGAACACAACGTGGACGTGGTGCTGGGCACCTCGGTCACCCCCGCCACCCTGACCCTGCTGCCCATCGCCCAGGAGAAGAAGGTGCCCTTGATGAGCCTGGCGGCCGGGGCCAAGCTGGTCGAACCCATGGACGCGCAGCGCCACTGGGTGTTCAAGGTGGTGCAGAACGAGAACCTGATGGTGGCCAGCACCGTCGCGCACATGCAGGCCGCCGGCGTGAAGTCGCTGGGCTTTATCGGCTTCGCCGATGCCTACGGCGACAGCTGGCTGGCCGAAGTCTCCGCGCAGGCTGCGCGCGCCGGCATCAAGCTGGCTGCCTCGGAACGCTACGTGAAGACGGATACGAGCGTCACCGCTCAAACCCTGAAGCTGCTGGCAGCCAAGCCGGACGCGGTCATCGTGGCGGCCTCCGGCACGCCCGGGGCGCTGCCGCAGAAGTCCCTGCGCGAACGCGGCTACGCCGGCCGCATCTACCAGACCTACGGCATCGCCAACCGCGAGTTCCTGCGCATCGCGGGCAAGGATGCCGAAGGTGCGCTATTCGCGGTGGGCCCGGTCGTGGTCGCCAGCCAGCTGGATGAGGCCAACCCGATACGCGCGGTCGCCATGGACCTGACGCAGCGCTACGAAGCCGCCCACGGCAAGGATTCCATGTCGGTGTTCGCGGCCAACGCCTGGGATGCCGGCATCGTGCTGCAACAGGCCTTGAAGGCCACGCTGCCCAAGGCCAAACCTGGCACGCCGGAATTCAGGGCGGGCCTGCGCGATGCGCTGGAAGCCACCCGCGACGCCGTCACCTCGCAAGGCGTGTCCACCATGTCGCCCACCGACCACGTCGGCTATGACGAACGCGCCGCTGTCATGGTGCAGATCAAGGACGGCGCCTGGCGCTACGTCAAGTAAACACAGGAGCAAACCCATGTTCATCAAAAACACCTGGTACGTCGCGGCCTGGGACCAGGAAGTCAGCGCCGACGGCTTGTTCTCGCGCACCATCATCGGCGTGCCCGTGCTGATGTACCGCGATGGCGCGGGCCGGCTGGTGGCGCTGGAAGACCGCTGCTGCCACCGCGGCGCGCCCTTGTCGGTGGGACGGCGCGAAGGCGATTGCGTGCGCTGCATGTACCACGGCCTGAAGTTCGATCCGACCGGCGCCTGTGTCGAAGCGCCAGCGCAGGCGCGCATTCCGCCGCAGGCCAAGGTGCGCACCTTCCCGGTGGTGGAGCGGCACCGCTGGATCTGGATCTGGATGGGCGATCCGGAACGCGCCGACCCGGCCCTCATCCCCGACACCCAATGGCTGGACCATCCGGACTGGCGCAGCCTGGACGGCTACATCCATTACGACGTCAACTATCTGCTGATCGCCGACAACCTGCTCGATTTCTCGCATCTGCCCTTCGTGCACCCCACCACCCTGGGCGGCAGCGAAGACTATGCCTCGGTATCGCCCAAGGTCGACCGGCTGCCCGATGGCGTGCGCATCACGCGCTGGACGCTCAACACCGAAGCGCCCGCCTTCGCAAAGAAGGTCCGCGAGTGGCCAGGCCTGGTGGACCGCTGGAACATCTACAACTTCACGCTGCCCGGCATCCTGCTGATGGATTCGGGCATGGCTCCGGCAGGCGGCGGCGCGCAGGAAGGCAATCGCGCAGGCGGGATCGAATTCCGCGGCTGCCAGGCCCTGACGCCGGAGACCGCGACATCCACCCACTATTTCTTCGCACATCCGCACAACTTCTCCATCGACCGGCCCGACATCACCGCGTCCATCCATCAGAGCGTGGTGGACGCCTTCGACGAAGACCGCGACATCATCACCGCGCAGCAGCGCTCCTTGTCGCTGGCGCCTGACTTCAAGATGGTGCCGCTGTCCATTGACGCCGCGCTGTCCCAGTTCCGCTGGGTGGTGGCACGTCGCGTCGAGGAAGAGCAGCAGCAGGCCGCGGCAGGCGCGTCCGGCGTGCGCGCGGCTCAGGCGGTGGCCTGAGATGCGTCGGTTGATGGTCAGCCGCATCGTGCGCGAGGCGAGCGGCGTGCTGGGCCTGCATCTGCGCAGCCCCGACGGCGCCATGCTGCCGGCATTCGAAGCCGGCGCGCATGTGGATGTGGCGCTGGGCAATGGCCTGCTCAGGCAGTACTCCCTATGCGGCGATCCGGCGGAGCTGGGGGTCTACCGGCTGGGCATCGGCCTCGCGGCCGGCTCGCGCGGCGGCTCGCGCTACGTCCATGAACAGCTGCGCGAAGGCGACCTGGTGGATATCGGCGAACCCAGGCAATTGTTCGGGTTGCATGCACAGGCCGGCGCCCATGTCTTCATCGCGGGCGGCATAGGCATAACGCCTATCCTCAGCATGATCCATGCCTGTGTAAGGCGCGGCGAGCCCTGGCGGCTGCTGTACTGCGTGCGCGACCGCGACGCGGCCGCCTACCTTGCCGAACTCGTCCTCCACGGCGAACGCGTGGATCTGCATGTCGACAGCGAACAAGGCGGCGCGCGCTGCGACCTGGATGCGTACCTGGCCGCGCGGCAAGAGCCCGGCCTGCATGTCTATTGCTGCGGGCCCGCGCCGCTGATGGATGCCGTGGCCGCGGCTTGCAAACGGCGCGGCATCTCCGCGCCCCGCGTGCATTTCGAACGTTTCGCCGTCGCCCCGCCCGCCGAAGCGGAAGCTGGCGCAGCTTTCAGGATCAAGCTGGTCCGCAGCGGCGGCTGCCACGAAGTGCCTCCGGACAAGTCCGTGCTGGACGTCTTGGAGGCGGCCGGCGTCGCCTGGCCCCACTCCTGCCGCGAAGGCCTGTGTCGCAGCTGCGAGGCCGGCGTGCTATCCGGCGAGGTGGATCACCGCGACTATGTCCTCAGCGACGAGGAACGCGCCGCCAACCGCAGCATGATGGTCTGCGTGTCGCGCGGCTGCGGCACGCTGGAGCTGGATGTCTAGGCGGGTTCCTGCAAGGCCGACGCATCCAGCAGATGGTCGACGATGGCGAGTATCTGCTCGGCGGCCTCGGCGATATGGCGCTCCAGCGCGGCCTCGGCTTCTTCGGCCCGGCCCTGCCGGGCGAGCGCGATCAGTTCGCTGTGTTCGTCGTGCGCCTGTTGGCGGATCGGCGCGTTGACGATCTGGAAGCGGAAGTAGCGTTCGGACTTTTCGTGCAGCGCGCGCACCATGGCCAGCGCGGCAGGCCGTTGCGCCGAGCGGTACAGCAGTTCATGCAGCTGCCAGTTCAGGCGGCCCCACTGCTCGGGCTCGGCGGCGTCCATCTGCGCCACCACCTGGCTGGCCAGGTCCAGATCCTGGACCTCGCGCTGCTGCACGGCCAGGCGGAACAGCCACGGTTCCAGCCGCAGGCGGATATCGAAAAACTCCTGTACCTCGGCCCGAGACAGCATGGACACATAGGCGCCGCGATGCGGGATCATGTCGATCAGCCCTTCGGCGCTGAGCTGGCGGATGGCCTCCCGCACCGGCAGCCGGCTCACGCCCAGTTCCTCGGCGAACAATTCCTGGCGCAGCGCGGAGCCGGGAGGAATCGCGCCCGACAGGATGCGGTCGCGCAGTTCGTCGACCACCAGTTCGACGGCGGTCTTGCGCACGAGGCGGCCGGGCGAACCGGCCGGGGGACGGGATGGGTTTGTTACGGAAAGCGGCGAATTCTGGGACATGAAACCTGCCTGGTTATACCGTCCGGCGAAGGCCGTACGGGATGGGACTGGGCGGAACCGGCTCGATCATGCCCAGGAAAACCCCGAGAGACAGCTAGTGCCCGCAGCCCTTTTAATGTGAGTATATTGGATCCATGATCCAGTTCAAGCCGCCACTCCCAGAGTGTCGGTCCGAGGCCCTCGCCTCGTTTTTTTAAATCCCATATTTTTGGATCCAATATCCAATAACCAGTATCCAACCGGAACAATCCGGACGGACCACATACCAGGAGTCGCAGCATGAGCATTCAATGGCAAGGCGTATTCCCCGCCGTCACCACCAAGCTGAAACCCGATTTTTCACTGGACCTGGACGCCATCCGCCTGGGACTGGAACGCCTGATCGAGAACGGCGTGGGCGGCGTGGTGATGATGGGCATGGTCGGCGAAAACGCCCAGCTCTCGCCCGAAGAGAAATTGCAGGTGCTGCGCACCGCCGTGGAGACCGTGCGCGGCCGGGTGCCGGTGGTCTCGGGCGTGGCGGAGACCGGCACGGCGCGCGCCGCCGCCTTCGCGCAGGAAGCCGCCCGCATCGGCGTGAACGGCCTGATGGTTTTCCCCGGCCTGACCTACAAATCCGACGCCCGCGAGACCGTGGCCTTCTACCGCACGGTGGCGCGGGCCAGCGCCCTGCCCATCCTGCTCTACAACAACCCGCGCGGCTACGGCGTGGACCTGACCCCGGACCTCGTGGCCGAACTGCTGGAAGAGCCCACCATCGTCGCCATCAAGGAGGAATCCTACGACACCACCCGCGTGACCGACCTGATCACGCGCTTCGGCGAGCGCCTTGCCGTAGTTTGCGGCGTGGACGACCTGATCCTGGAAAGCGCCGCCCTGGGCGTGACCGCCTGGGTGTCGGGCATGGCCAATGCGGTGCCCAAGGCCTCGGTCGATCTGCTGAAGCTGGCCGTCGAAGGAGATTTCGTGCGGGCCCGCAAGCTCTATGCCGCGTTGACGCCGCTGTTCCATCTGGACACGGTGGTCAAGCTGGTGCAGCACATCAAACTGGCCGAACACCTCATCACCGGCAGCGCCGAAACCGTCAAGCCGCCGCGCCTGGATCTGGCCGGGGCCGAACGCGAACGCACCATCGCCATCACCAAGCAGACGCTCGCGGACCTTTCCGCCCTGGGCTACTGATATCGGAGCCGCCACCATGCGCCCCTACCGCCTGTCCGCGCTGGCCATCAGCGCCCTGTCCGCAGTTTCCGTCCTGTCCGCCGCGCATGCCGCGGACTACCCCGCCCGCTCGATGGAGCTGGTGGTCGCCTACCAGCCCGGCGGCGGCAGCGACAACACCGCGCGCGCCATCGCCGAGGCGGTGCGCCCGCCGCTGCTGGCGCAGCCCACGGTGGTGATCAACAAGCCCGGCGCCAGCGGCTCCATCGGCTGGGCCTACGTCGCCAACGCGCAGCCCGACGGCTACCGGCTGGTACTGATGACCCCCGAAATGCTGGTGGTGCCCCTGATGGGCATAGGCAAGACCACGGTTGGCGACTTCCAGCCCATCGCCCGCTTCACCGACGATCCCTCGTCGGTCACGGTGCGCGCCGATGCGCCCTGGAAGACGGTGGAGGAATTCCTGGCGGACGCGAAGAAGAATCCCGAGCGCGTCGCCGTGTCCAATGCCGGTATAGGCACCGTGCCGCACATGGCGGCCGCGGCCCTGGGCGAACAGGCCGGCGTGAAGTTCGTGCACGTGCCCTACCAGGGTTCGGCGCCGGCCATCATGGGCCTGCTGGCGGGCGACGTGCAAGCCACGACCGTCGCCTACGCCGAACTGCAGCAGCACGTCGAAACCGGCAAGCTGCGCACCCTGGCCGTCATGGCGCCCAAGCGGCTGGACAACCTGCCCGCCGTGCCCACCATGAAGGAGAAAGGCGCGGACCTGCAGTTCAGCGTCTGGCGCGGCATCGGCCTGCCCAAGGCCACCCCCGCGGACGCGGTGGAGAAATGGCGCGCCGCGGCGCGCCAGGTGGCGCAATCGCAGGACTTCCAGGCGCTGATGCGCAAGCAGAACCTGACGCCCTCCTACGCCGACCTGCCGCAGTTCACGGCTGACGTGGCGCGCCAGGAGGAAGCGTTCAAGGCGCTGGTGCCGAAGCTGAATCTGAAGCCCTGAGCTTGAATCCCAGGGATTGAAGTCCTGGATTTGAGGCTATGACACGGCAGCGGGTGCGGCGCCGAGACGCCGCGCCCGCAAGCCCGCCGCCTATTCGACCGTTGCGCCCGACTTCTTCACGACTTCCGCCCAGCGCGGAATCTCGGTCGCCATCAGGTCGCGCAGCTGATCCGGCGTGCTGCCGACCAGTTCCATCCCCATGGTCTTGCCCAGTTTCTCCTGCACGTCCGGCTCTTTCAGGATCACCGCGATTTCCTGCGCCAGCTTGTCGAGGATGGGCTTGGGCGTGCCCTTGGGCGCGTACACCGCCTGCCAGGACGCCATCTGGAAGCCCGGTACGCCGGCTTCCTGCATGGTCGGCACCTCGGGCGCCAGCGCGATGCGGTCCTTGGTCGTCACCGCCAGCAGCTTGAGCTTGCCGGTCTGCAACAGGGGCAAGGCCGCCGTCATCTGGTCGAACATGAAAGTCACCGCGCCGGAAGACACGTCGACCATGGCGGGCGGCGTACCCTTGTAAGGCACATGCGTGAGCGGCACCCCTATCATGCTGGAGAACAATTCACCGGCCAGGTGCGTGGAGGTGCCGGCGCCCGAGGACGCGAAGGTGCGCTTGCTCGGGTCGCGCTTCAACAGCGCGATCAGGTCGGCGACCGAGTTCACGCCCAGGTTGGGATCCACCAGCAGCACGTTGGGCAAGTAGGCGATCAGCGAGACCGGTTCGAAATCCTTGACCGGGTCGTACTTCAGGTTCTTGTACAGGCTGGCGTTGATGGCATGCGTGCTGATGGTGCCGCCGAACAGCGTGTAGCCATCGGGCGCGGCCTTGGCCACGTAAGTCGCGCCGATGCCGCCGGCCGCGCCAGGCTTGTTTTCGACGATGACGTTCTGGTGCAGGCGGTCGCCCAGCTTCTGCGCCAGCACCCGGCCCACCACGTCGGTCGAGCCACCCACGGTGAATGGCACCACATAGGAAATCGGCTTCTGCGCGGGCCAGTCGGCGGCCTGGGCGGGCGATGCCAGCGCGCCCAGCGTGGCA
>LNAP01004267.1_pt1 | contig 13316 bp, 13 predicted proteins | sample 602601 | NCBI WGS metagenome assembly LNAP01 (sample SAMN02440304, study PRJNA202911) | soil metagenome | biome: Subtropical and temperate rainforests or woodlands; isolation source: soil samples (1 kg each in a 20% v/v slurry with milli Q water) were... ...
CGACAATAATAATGAACTGGCTGGAACTTCGAGTTGTGTCGGACAAATAACTAGGCTTAGAGTAAGGCGTGGCCGTTGCAGGGGTTGCCCTGAGGCCCGCCGCACGCCATGTACTGGCAAGCCTCGCCGTAGAAACCCTCGCGGCAGTCGCAGCGCCCCGTGCGGGTATCGCACGTGCCCATGTTGGAGCATGTGGCGTAGTCCAGGTGCGCGGATTCATCGGCCGTGGGATAGCCAAACCAGGTCTGTCCCTGGGGGCACTGCATCAAGGAGCAGTCCCCACCGAACCAGCCGGCAGAGCAGTGGCACTGGAAGGTGCTGTCCTCACAGACACCGTGGCCTGAGCACTGCAGTAGGCCCGGACAGGTGGTGACCCCTTTCTCCTCGCTAGACGACACCACGTACCTGATCGACAGCCAAAGAAGACGAATTTGGGTTAGTGGAATATATGAGCCAGTGATCGAGAGTGGTCCGCGGCAAATCGCCATTGATGACATATAACAATCATAAAGCACTTCTCACCCACAGTCGCCGCGTGGTCCTGCCTTGCCATAGCCATTCGAAGATCCGTAAACATCGCCGTTGGTGTCATAGCACCCACACACTCCGTCTTTCAGGTCGCAAAGGCCTCTGTTTGCACACACTGTGGCCTCTTTTGTGCCCTTCACGGAGGAGAATCGTTTACCCGTCACGTCCGCAAAGGTCGTACGGCCGTCCGCAGAAATCTCCAGCAGCCCACCCGACGTGTCAAAGGCGCTGTCAAACACCGGCACCAGTGGGTTTAATGGGCCAAACTGCTGGGTGAACTCTACGCTCACCACGTTCGGCTTGATCTGGCAGATGGTACCGTGGGACTGGGAAAAGGTCACTTTTACCTCCGTGAGCTGCGGAATGGCCTCCAACGCAGCGCGCACCATCGCCGCGTTGGCAGTAAAAGGAATGGACTTTGAAGGCATCCCACTGAAATTAAGCAAAGCAATTTTAAAATTCGTAACTGCCATATACGAGTGCACTGTGAGTTGATTCACTTACTTGAAGTACAACACGAAACTGCCAGCAGTTGACGCACAGTGAATCAACTGCACTTCGTTCACCTGAATTAAATGCGTCACAAATCGAGTGATCAATAATGAAATTTACAGCAAAGCAAAGCAATAAGTGCGAGTGGATGTACCTGGCCAGGAGTCAGCGGATCATCGCCGATGGGGCACAGAGACTGAGAGCAATCGTATCCAGTGGCGGGGTAGTCACACTGACAGCCTTTGATTTTATCATTGTCCCATCGCGAGGTGTATGTAAATTGTTGTGACAATTCATTTCTAGAAAAGGCATTGAACGAAAAAGCGAGGGTGAACAGATGGAAGAAAGAAAGTCGTTCGCGAAGAATGTACCTTGTCCGACCAGCAAAGTCTTTCATAGAATAACATATCCCTCTATCATTGCACTGGTCGTGGCAGTCCAATCGCTCGCAGGACGATCCTGAAAATCCCGCCATACATTTACATTTTCCTGTTCGACGATCGTGAAGTGTATATTCGAAAGGTATGTTAGAGATATGAAAGGAGAAGGAAAACAGGTAGCGAACAATTACCATTCTTGCGGTTACATATGCCCCTATTCGAACACTCCGCTTCTGCGTGTGCTACATCTGTCGCTGTCGCCACATCTGACCATGCATGTCCGAACGGACAAATCCGTTCAGAGCAGTCAGCTCCTTGATATTCGGCATCGCAGGTGCATCTATAATTTATTAAAATAACATTAAAACACCAGGTAGAGGAATTTAACGCAGTATATAGCGCAGGACCTCCCGTATTTGTCACAAACTCCATGCGAATTACAGTGATTTGGACAGCTGGACAGCGCGATGGAAAATAACCCCAAAAGAATAATTCCAAGCGCTTTTATCATTGAAGTAGACTAAAATAAGGGTTGGCGTCAAGTTGGTCACAAACAGAAGTTGTCTAAACAATAAGGTGGGCTATCCAATCGCTTCAAAGCAATATTGAATTCTCGCGCAAAGAAAGCGGCGGGAACTTTACGGACGCCCATCCCTTCGGGAAAATAAAGATTTACCATAAAAGAGATTTTGCATGTGTTTTACAGGATCGATCAGCGACAAGGAAATAATTACATGCGCTCGGCGACAGACACAATATCTTTCTCTCTGCCTGCAATTTCTACGTACGCAACATCCAAAACATTTCCTGGGTTGGCGTGTTGAAGCACCTCTTCCTCCTCACCCTCACTGTCACTGCTGTTCCCCATTTCCATCACTTTAGAAGGAATCTGATTCCCAATTTCCTCGCTGGAAAGGTCCCGAGTCTTAGCTGTGGTAATCTGACTCACCAACAAGCGTCTTTTAGCTCCACCCACCATCAAAAACTCCCTTGCAAAGGTTTTGAAGTTCTCCAAAGAAATCTCTTTCAGCGCGGACACTTCTTCTGCGTTGCGCTCAAACCGCGGCTCAATCAAGGAACTCACTGAGGGTCTATCTTCATTAGTTGCAGTCTGTGCAGAGGCCAAGGCGTGCTCCAATGTGTCCACCGCACACAGTTCACCCCAAAAGCGACTCGCCTGCGAAGTAAGCCGCTGATCGGGTTCCATGCGCCGCACCACAATGCCCTGCTGAAAGCGCTCAAACTCACCCTGCGTCAGGTTGTCGAGGATCCCTGGCAGCTCCGCATGGAGAAAGCCTTCAATCCGACGAGTGATTTCCGGTCCGTCCACCGTGGACGACTGCACCACAAAGGCAAGACTGTACGTGTTTTCTCGGTTTTTCACTCCGGAATACACGACATACCCCAGCTGCTGCTGCGTGCGGAGGGAGCCATAAAACGGCTGTTCCAACACCTCAGCGAGCAGATGCAAGTACATGTAGTCCTCAGGACGGCGGGAGGGGAGCTGGAAGTAAAAACTCGCCGCGCTGTTATCGTCGTTGAGGTTGGGCTCGGGATAAGCCAAACGGTACCCTCCGACCGGCACAGGGCCAGGATGGGTAACCCCGTCCAACCCAACAGACATAGATTGAGAGACAGTTGGCACAGGAGGGAGTGTCGAGGCCAGCGGCAGCACGTTTACTTTTCGCTGGGCCCGCTCGATTCGCGGCAGGGGTGCAAACGGAAAGGTTTCCTGCACCACTTGGACCAGTTTTTCGGCACCGGGTGCGTCGATGTTCCCAATCACCAATGCCTTGCCAAAGCTGCGCGCCAGCACCGTGGGCAAAAAGGCTTGTTGCATGCTCAGATCTGTGCGCACTGCGGCGGCGAGGATTTCCTCCACTGTGTGCTGCATACTCAGACTCACCAAGCTGGCGTAATACGACGCATGCGAATAAGGCTGCTGGGTGGACCAGTTGTTCAATTCGCGCAGCAGTTGCTCCCTGTAACGCTCAAAAGTCGCTGCGTCGGGCTGGTAGTTGCGCAAGGCGGCGCCAATCTTCTCGGCAAACACGGGCATCTTGTCGTTGTAGCCGGACAAAATCAACTGCACACCGTGGGAGTTGATGTCCAGTTCCATGGACAGTCCTGCGAGCCGCGCTTCGTACAAAAACTCATTGATGCTGTCCACGAAACAGTTCGAGAACAGGCGCGACTGGACGACGAAATCTGCATTGTAGGTGTCGGCTGGCACGGCCAGAGAGATCACCACATGCACCTTGGGCTGGCGAAAGGATTCGTCCAATTTGTGCCAGATCTGCCATCGCGCGTCGTTGCGGATCTGCTTGGGCGGGGTCATTAACAGCTTCGTTTTCTCCTCCTCGGACAGGGAAAAGGTGTCGGTTTTACTCACGAGGTCGAAATTCTTCGGCAAGAGGTCGCTCGGGGCGGGCAGGGTCAACTCAAGAAAATCCGTCGCTTGTACTTTTGCCCATGTTTGGGTTTCTTCGATCAGCGATCGCTGATTGTACTCTGTGCCGTAATAACGACCCGTCAACGAGGTGTGGTTTTTAAAATCAGGCGCCACCATCATCACCCGCGCGGCAGAGGGGGTCAAGTGAGCCAAATAACGCTTGATTTGCGCCTGGTCGGGTGCGTCAAACAGATTTGGACCGGAAATATAGACGCTGGGATCAGCAAACACCTGCATATTAGCGACCAATGTTGACACATACGACGCAGGGTCACCTTTCTCCCCAAAGTCAAACCTTACTTTCGACAACGTCGCGAACTCTTTAATCAGATACGTGGGAATACCGAGCGAGTCTTTGTTGTTCCCGGTGCCGCCAATCTTACTGTGTTTGAGCAGGTCTAAATAGGCAAACACAGCACTGGCTACGTCGACGCGGTGCTTGTGACCCTCCTCGGTGAGATCAATGTGCACGTCAAACACCTGACAGTCGCTGATTTCCGTGCCGGTATAGGCTTGCACATAGTTCACCCAGCCTTTTTCAACCAAATACGATCGCAAACTGCCTTTGCCTTCGTGGCCAATCAGATGGGACAAAATGAAATCCGGCTTGGTGCGACGCAGTTCGGCCCGCTCAGCTGGCGATTTGACCCACACGGGCCAGCTTAGGGTTAGCGACCGGCTCTCCGCAATGGGGACCACCTCAAGTCCATGGGCGACACTCTGGGCAGGGATAAAAGGTTCCACTTTGCCCCACCACTGCAAGGCAGGGTCGGCAAGATTTGTCCCAGATGGTGGATCTTGAAGAGAGGAGGCTCCGGAGACCAGGGTGGCTATCGACGGCGCACTAGCAGCGCGGGGGATGCCAGAAAAGTGTGTCTTTACGTACGCTTCCAACTCTGACAGCGATTGGTTTCCCAGCACGCTCAACGTCATGAGGTTGGCAGTGTAGTATTGACTGTGGAACTTGACCAGTTCTTGGCGCAGATCCATGCCTTGTTCTTTGGACTGGGTCTCTAGCGTGTGCTTGTTGCCCGTGGCAAACCGATTTAGAGGATGCGCTGGATTCGCTGTGTCACGATCAAGCTGCAACAAGGGAAAAGAGAAAAAGAGGTAAATGATAGGAAGGCATCGCTAGTAAAAACGTTAATAAACACCATAGAAAAATCACCTGATGTAACCGGAAGCCGTCATTGTTGATATTCTTGGCATGTTCAGACTCAATGGCATTCAATTCTCGTGCCGTGGCAGATTCCGCGAAGAGCGGTGCCTCAAAGAACTGACTAAAGCGCTCCAAGGCCGCCTCAAGGTGCTGTGCGTTTACGTCGAAGTGCTGAAAGTTGGAAAAAATAAGGAATGGAAAGTAAGGGAAGTGCGAAGAATATTAAATTTTATGAACACTAACATAGACTGTGTCCTCGGCATCCGTGTACGCATTGCTGCTTCCTCCGTTCGTAGACAAGAAAGAAGAAAACTCTTCTTCTCCTGGATACTTCTTTGTGCCAAGAAAGGACATATGCTCGCAGAAATGCGCTAATCCAGGCAAGTTCTTGGGGTCTGAGAAATAGCCCACGTGAACGTCCAAAGCAGCTGCAGAGCGAATCGATGCAGGATCTGAAACCAACAACACTCGCAACCCATTCTGCAAGGTAATTGCTTTATAGTCTCTGTTGTCCAGAGCCTTCTTGATGATTGTTGGTTGAGTACTGACAACGTGTTCTTGTGAAGCACGCAGCGGCGAAGTGCTCATTAACCGCACTGGACTAGAGCCGACATTGCAGAGCTGGCTTAACAAAACAGACTTCATCAGCATTGCCTTGTACCCCACGTGAGCACAACTTCGTGCATGTCTTGACACCGCGGCTGGTCGTATAAGTGACGGCGCTCTTCCGGCAGACTTGCTGAGTGCTCGTTGTTGAGTCAGTTTAAGCAGCGGAAACCATTTGCGAGAGGAAAACATTGAGAAACCGTACACGCGATAGAAAACAGCAACGGTGACCAACAAAGCAAGGTTGCTGAGCATGCGTCTGACTTCAGTTTGTGGACTTGGACGACTTTTCGCATCGGGCACTTCTCACATAATAAAAGTGGTCCAAATTTGCTCACTTTTAGTGAATAAAACCCACCATGTTTTCGGGAAATTCCCTATACACAATTTGGTTTTAAATATGGTCCTCACTTAAATGCTGTTGGTTTTTTAAGAGAAAATTTGGACCATTTTGGGTCCTATTTTTATATGGGAAGTGCCCGACGTCTCAATGGTTGTAGTTACCAACTTTTGCAAAAGCGATCAGAATTTGGTCCCAGAAAAGAAGTACGTACTTCGTACGTTGAAGTGCGTTCCACGTCACAGCTGTGGCCAGCTCCAAGCTCCCTCCCATAAAAGTGGTGTGCCAACTGACAAACCCGCTGATCAACAAAATCTGTGAAGTTTGATGCCATGGAGCGAAGAGACATTGAATTCTGGGCAAACTTGTTCACTTCGGGGGCGTATTATGTGCTAACAGTGCAAATCATTGTGCTCATTAGAGACTCGAAGGTACTAAACGGTCATCACTCATCAAGGTTTCAAATTTGTCGCTTACATATCTTTTCTTTGCCCAGATATTACCTCACTACGGAAAATCTCCTTCGCAACAGAAAGAAAAAAAGAAGGATCTTTATTTTCTCTTTGGTATTTTGGTCCTCTTTTGTTCGTTCATTTCGCTGTGTGGAACAACGCACTTAATGCATGTGTTGCATGGTCACATTCCTGGCAACGATCAAATCGAACAAGCCCAAACTATCATTCTCGTCATATGCGCGGTAGTATCTCTGATTACTGTGCTTGTAAGCTATCGAGTCTTTCCAATGTTGGTGGTGATTTTGAGCAAATTTGAACTGAGCAGTGAAGGACACTTGCAGCATCCGGAGAACTATTTGATTGAAGTTGTTGAGTTAATAAACGAAGGAGTGATGGTCATATCCGAACAACTGAAGTTTCTGCGAGGAAACCAAGCATTCAAACTTTTGTTTGGCAAGAATGCTGTTGGACAATCTGTCAAGGAACATCTGCACCCCGAGGACCTGCATTTGTTCAACAGCGCCGTGACTCGCGTGCTGGAGAGCTACAACTTTACCCCCGCCACCATCGAAGTGCGTATTCGCCGCAATAGTCCCCACAGTATTCCTGTTCCAGGTGCCTCCCCAAGCATGACTCCTGTGAGTCGAAGACGCAACAGTCGGGCCCGAGACCTCCGCATTTACTGCTCCGACGACTCAGTATCCCGGCGCAGTCTTGCCAGCGGCTCCACGCCGACCACCCGTTCGGCTCCAGAGAGCCATACGGCAGCAGGGGCACCGCTTGTGTCGGGCCTGCTCAGCGCCAGCAGCTCGGATGAAGAGTACCTTTGGATCGAATGCACCATGTGCAAAGGCAAACGCTTGACGGCCAACGAGGACTTTGAATACGACATCAAGATGGTGGCACGCAATATTGACGACAAGAAGAAGCGTGCGATGTTTCAGTCCATCGTGGAAGGCACGGAAGAGCGCGCGCGCATCAACGAATCCAAAATGCGTTACATCTCTTGCATCGCGCACGACCTCAAGACACCTCTGCAGAGCTTCAGCTTCACGCTGGACTTGTTGAAGCAAACCAATCTGCACCCGGAGCAGCGAGACTATATTGAGCAAGCAAACGTGGCGGTGGATCTGATGAAGCTCACGATCTCGCAGACGATGGACATCAGCAAGGCGCTGACGGGTGCGAAACTGACACCCCGTCGCACGACCGTCTTTCTGTCTTCGGTGATTCAGCGTGTAAAGATCATCATGTAAGTGTTCTATAATCACCATTTTTGTCATCAAATACTTATTCATCGACGCTTGTTTGATTCTCGGTTTGTTGTTTCCTTCTTCTTTGCAGTACGGGGTACGGGAAGCAAGTGCCAGTGTACTTCGAAGTGTCTCCAGAATTATTTGACACCATCATCACGGACGAAGAGTGGCTATGGCAGATGCTGCTGAACCTGCTGACGAACGCGTGCAAATATACCCAAAAGGGTCGCATCGATGTGAAACTTTCACTGCTACGAGACCAAGCAGTGCAGCCGGAACGTCCGCAGGTGGATACTGCGACGCAGCGTCTGAATGTTCCGAGATTGGAAATGCAGACACAATCCGAGTCGACGGATATGCTGCTTTGTGAGGTTATCGACACTGGTGAGTCTTTTGCTAATGCTCTTCTTTTCCTTGCTGCTGTTCACCACCACTTCCAAGTGAACTGTAGTAACACGTTGCTGCTTTTCTTCTTTTTTGTTTGTTTTTGTAGGGGTTGGAATCAATCCGGAAAAGATTGGACATGTCTTCGACGCCTTCGCGCAGGTGCAGGAGGGCCAGGTGACCGGCACGGGGCTGGGGCTGTTCGGCGTGCGCACCCGCGCTGAGGGTCTGCAGGGCACGTGCGGCGCGCGGCACAACACGGAGTCCTCCACGGGCACCGGCACTGTGCTATGGTTTGCCATTCCTTATACTCCCGATCGGCCGTATACCAGTGTAAACGCCAGCGTCAGCAGCACACCACGCACCCCGCCGTCCCCCTCGGCGCTGGACAATTCTCCTCCCACTGCGTTTTCTTCCAAGAGGCCCCTTCGCGCGCCCTCTCCGTTCTCTCCACAACCAGCCATATCCAGCAGCAGTACGGAGCATACCATAAGCGAGCGGTACATCGCGCCGATGGCCTCGCTCTCTACGGCCTCCCGGGACTGTGATGACCTCGCGATGCGTACCGAGGAGCTGATCCGAGAGCATAAATTGACCGCCATGGTGGTGGAGGACACCGCCACGGTGCGCAAATTAATGGAACGACTACTGTTGAAGATGGGCTTCGCCAGCGTGGTGTGCTATGAGAACGGCAGCAAAGGGCTGGAGGCGATGATGACCGAGCAGGTGGACATTGTGTTCTCCGATGTTCAAATGCCCATCATGACCGGACCTGAGGTAACATTCGTCATTTTACATATATTTACTCATTCTTGCTCGTCTTTTTTTTTTCATTTTTCATGTTTAAGATTCGCACCTCTGTTATATTTTCTGAAATCTAGATGGTGAGTCGGTTCCGCAAATTTGAAGCTGAAGCCCTTAGTTCTGGTCAGCGCACCTGTCGCCAAGTGATTGTGGCAGTCACGGCGAACGGCGCGGAGTGTGGACAGCGCGGGGAAGGAGGATTCGATGAAATCTGTCCCAAACCGCTACAGCGCACGGAAATATATCACATTGTCAACAACTACTTGCAAGACCGCGTGACTATGTTCTAATTTTGTTTTTGTAACAATTTGGTATTTTGTTTATTATTTGGTTGTTTGTATGATATGTGTGCGTTTTGTGCAGGTGTATTTTTTTCCCAATCCCGATAAAAGCGTGTCTTTTAATGGGCGCAATCGACCACGATGGTTTTGTGGTGTGGTTGGTTTTACTTCTGAGTGTGGGATTTCTTTGCAGTAAAATTGCTAAGAAATCTCACATTATGCTTTAAAAGATATTGTCTGTGTATGGTTAATGATAGGGTAGTGTAGTTATTTTTGAGTATATTCTGTGCTGCTGGTTTCAAATGACACTACAGAATATGCAAAGTGCGAATTTTCGCCCAATGGTGGGTGGATGTTTATTTATGCTTCGTTGCCATTGGTGCTGAAACTTACAAGTTGTGGTTTGTCTTTTCCGTTGTTAATTCTATTGTACATATTGATTTTCTCCATCTCCTGAGCATGCTTAATGTTCTCCCGCGCGTTCCTTTGTCTGTCTCTGTACAATAATAATACACAACTGGTGACCAACTACAGTACTAAATGTTTTCTTTTAATGTTGCTTGAAAATGCGAAAACTAAAAATACAGAGCAAAAACTTCCGCCAGCAAACTAATTTGCAACGAAGTCTCTAACATCAAACCTTCAGACGTGCCTCCAAATAAGCTTGACACAGCGACAAAGAATTGCGCAGTTTCACAAACATGTAGAAATCTCTATTGTACTCCCACCCGTGTTCCACGGCGTACTGAATACACTGGAGGAAATGTTTGTCGTTTAATTTGGAATGATACGGCACCCGTGGGGTAGGTTGTGTGAATACGTACGACTTGAAGTGATGGTCATTATCGACTAAATATCGCACACTTTCGATTCGTGCTTCCATAAGCGCTTCTCCAAAAACCACTCCATCGGAGGGCACATTCAGCATTTGTTCCTCAATGAGGTATTTCAACCCACTCACAGTACTCGCACCTGCTGCTGCTCTCAGAATCTTTACATCCTCACACGGTGCACCATGTTCCAGCAAGAAGCGCAGGCACTCGACGTGTCCATTTTCCGCCGCCCACAGGCCAGCCATCTGATCCCAGGGACAGCCGTGGATGTGGAGATACTCTAAACAATCCAGGTGGCCATGTGCCGCAGCAGCCGCCGAGGAATGTCTGTCCCAAGGACAGCCATTCTCGTGCAGATAATGTAAACAAGCTAAATGCCCACCCAAGCATGCATTCCGGCATGTACTTTCATCCCACACACAGCCATTTTGATGCAAATATTGCACACAATGGAGAAATCCATACCGCGCAGCCCTGGTCGTAGCGGTGGCCTTCCAAGGATACCCATGTTCACGAAGAAACTGCAGGCAGTGAAGCTGTCCCCGACCCGCAGCCATGGTCGTCGCACCCGCACCTAATGGTGGGATAAACTGGTGCAAGTAGACTAAACAGTCGTAGTGACCATTCGCAGCGGCTTCCTCCGTAGCGCGATAATTTATGGGGCAATTATGTTTACGTAAGAACTGCAAACACTGCAAATGACCCGCACTGGCCGCTGCCGCTGAAGTGTCAATATCCCAAGCAGCATTGTACTGGTGCAGCAAACGAAGGCAATCTAGCAAACCATAGGTAGCGGCTCTTTCGCAGGCGCGTGATTGAATCAAGTATTTATTCTCCAGAGCGTATCGCAAACACTCCACATATCCATTCGCAGGAGGGTTTAAAGGACAATTATCCACCCACGGAAGATGGTACGCCGCGTTTCCTGCGACTTTCAGGTATTCATAATGAGCTGCAACTGCAAACTCCACTGTCACGCCACTCCACATGCCATAGTCCAGAGTGTGCAAGTATTTCATGCATGTTAACTGACCACCTCTTGCAGCAAAATCTAGAGCCAAACTGGTTCCAATGCACCAATTCTCATGTAAATACTCAAGAATGTGTAAATGACCATGCAGCGCGGCAGCACAGTATGCATAATAATCCCAATTGAATCCTCTTTCTCGAAGCGTCTGCACAAGATCCAGTCGTCCATATCCGCATGCTTGTGCAATCGCATACTCATTGCCTTTGTGGCTTTTCATATTGTTACTCAGCCAAAAAGTAATAAGCTCGGGTCGAGCCAAAGATAGTGCCACGGCTAAAGTGAATTTAGTGGGGTCCTCACATACTACAAGAACGGCTGCGTGTTCAGACATGCCTTCGCCGGCAACATCAACAAATACTGAGTCCCAGATTGATACATCATTCGTGAAACAGAAACTCAGCACACTTTGTGGAATCTGTGTCACACCCCAAAACCCGGTTACTTTCAGAACGGCCGCTAGGTCCTCCGCTGTCTGGACTGGGTAACTCGCCTCTCTGAAATACTCAGTCGGAATGTCAATGACACAGTCTGGTTCATCCTTTGATAAGCCTTCATAGAAGGCACTGTCCTGCAACCACGCCGGTATGTCTGTGTATCTGAGCTGCATTCCAACAATGAATCCATCTGCTGGGATTCACAACAATTTACTGATAGTTAACCCTTTCCCTTCAGATCAATCGTAAACAGCAGAACCTCACACTTTTAGCTGTTGTCATGACTGATCAGAGTTTGGACATCGGTGTCTATGTGGATCGAAATGTCCAGTCCATTGATGACTTGGAGAGACTCGTCGAGCAATGCACATGTGATCCACTTTCCGTTGCAAATATGTTCAAAACCGGATGCTGGGAACTCTTCGACAAAGTGTACGCTATGTCGGACAGTGGATCCATAACTGCTGCGCAACAAACTGTTCTTCTGGAAGTTACAAGGTATATTTGTATTCATGCTCGGCCCCGTGAAGTGCTGTTGATGGTGCTGGAAAAGATCTCCGGTTGTTCGGAATTGTTCCCTTTTCAATTGCTGCTTCACGTGATGATGCTCATTATAGTCAAAAGCGACAACCTTGATGTGTGGAAGCAAGGTACAAATACTCCTATGATTGCTAGATTTATGTGTGTTTAATCCGATCTTCCATTGTGCAAACCTGCCACAGGATTGGATGCGATCGTCCGCAAGGCTCGTGTTCTCAGCACCCCAGTGCAATCTCAATTAAAAGAAGTTGTGCTCAGTGAAGAAGAAGAGAACGATACATCTTCTCTGACTATTGATGGGTCTTCAGTGTCTTTGGGAAAGGATCGGTCTGGGTCGTTTGTGGATATTGTATTCGCTTTTGCGAAAGAACTAGTGCACAGGTAAGTAAAGAGAACATTTCTCCTGTACTCAAGTCTCAAATAATGTATTTATTCTCATGCACAGACTGTTGGATCGTGCTGCTCTGAGGCAGGAAACACTTCAACCCTTTGTCGATCTGATGATTGGATTTCTGCTCAATCTAAACGCAACGGTCGTTACCAACTTTGTAGACCCTGCAGTGCGTCAGCGCTACCTTGCTGCCACTTCTGTGCTGCTCCTGTATGTTAGTGGTGATTTGTACCACATATTTAGTCACATCCACCGCGTGCGGCATGCCGTTCACCGCCAAGAACTGTCTCTTGCACGTGCGCAGTTTTTGCGCCACTACTGCCACAAGCACAGCTTCACGCAGACTGATTTGTATGCCTCAACAGCTCTCACTACGGACGACACAAATGCTCTGTTGAACCGCATGAGCCAGTCGGAGTACAGCGACGTGTTGGTGTCATACTTCGATACCACTAGTCGCCATACTACTGCAAGTACCACTACTACCAGCACCAGTACAAGCACCGCACTAGTAAGCTGGAATCAGTGTGTGTTCTGGGACGACCTCCTGAACTACCAACCCGATAACAGAAGCAACGAGAAAGACAAAGATATAGATTCAGCTATTGATGCGGACTCTCTTCCACCGTGGAACCTTGTGGGTATCGCCTTATTCGCGCAATATCTGCTACAAATGACAGAACACACTGAGGAATGTGCGCTGCCCAAAGTGTACCACCGAGCACAATTAATAACATTGCTTCAGCCTTACGCGCTATTATTGCTACGTGAGAGTAAGTTAGCGAACTCGGAGGGTCTGCAGCTCGTCAGTCTCGTCATGTCTCCAGCATCTCCAGCGCACACAGGTAATTTAACGTTCCCTTCTCTTTTTCTATATTCGTATTGGACACATTTGTAGATTTTTTCTGCACTCACCCTGTTGCTGTGTTCGCGGTTTACTTTTCATTGTCT
>LNAP01008590.1_pt1 | contig 13315 bp, 13 predicted proteins | sample 602601 | NCBI WGS metagenome assembly LNAP01 (sample SAMN02440304, study PRJNA202911) | soil metagenome | biome: Subtropical and temperate rainforests or woodlands; isolation source: soil samples (1 kg each in a 20% v/v slurry with milli Q water) were... ...
GTGACCTATCGCGCGCTGGTCGGCTCGCTGTGGCCGCTCTTGCGCGCGGTGCCGCTGCTGCGCCGGCGCGCGGCGTATCAGGCCGCGATGTTCTGCGCGTTCACGCTGTTCTGGACCGCCGTGCCGCTGCTGCTCAGCGGACCGGAGTTCGGGCTCGACCAGCAGGGCATCGCCATCTTCGCGCTGGCGGGCGCCGCAAGCGTCGTGATCTCGCCGCTGGCCGGCTGGATCGCCGATCGCGGATATTCCCGTGCGGCGACCGGTGGGGCGCTGCTGCTGGCCATTGTGGGCTTCGTGATCACCGAGGCGGGCGTTGCCACCTCGTCGGTCATAGTGCTGGGGCTGGGCGCCATCGTGCTCGATGTCGCGGTGACGGCGAACCTCGTGTTCGGCCAGCGCGCCATCTTCATGTTGCAGCCGGAGATACGCAGCCGCCTGAACGCGCTCTATATCGCCACCTTCTTCACCGGTGGCGCGCTGGGCTCGGCATTGGCGAGCCCGCTGTTCGAGCAGGGCGGCTGGGCCTATGTCAGCATTGCCGGCGTCAGTGCCATCGTGCTGGCGATGATTTATTTCGCCACCGAGTTCCGTCCGCGCGGTGCGTAAGCGCTGCTGCGACCTTGCTTCGTCTGGACACCGGACGGCGCGGGTGGCATGTTCCGCCCACGCTTTTGACGGTCCAGGCAAGATTTGCCGTTCTAGGAACTGCCCGTGAACTTCTCCTCCTTCATCACTGAGACCTTCACCTGGTGGAATGGCCAGACCATGGGCACGCGCTTCCATACGTGGCGGCACGGCGAACTGGTCGGCACGGACGAGATGGGCAACACCTATTACCGCACCAAGGGCGGCAAGATCGACCCGGCGCTGGGTTTCGAGCGCCGCTGGGTGATCTTCAACGGCGTCGCCGAGGCGACCGCCATTCCGCCCGGCTGGCACGCCTGGATGCACCAGCGCTCCGATGTGCCGCCGAGCCAGGAAGACTACGTGCCCCACGAGTGGGAGTTGCCGCACCGGGCCAACCCGACCGGCACCGCCAATGCCTATCGCCCGCCGGGCTCGACGCTGGGTGTCGGCCATCGCCCGGTTGTGACCGGCGATTATCGGGCCTGGACGCCCGAGTGACATCCGACGCGACCGTGAATGCCGCGACCTGTTTCGCGGCATCGCCCCGACATCGCCGCAATGCCCCGCATCTTGGCGACCTGCGGGCGCCCTGTGAGGCGCGCGCCGTTCGAGGCTTCACGATGCTCTCTCTTGGGCTCTCCGGTTTACCGCGCTCCACCCTCTATGCCACCCTTGCCGTCGGTGTGATGCTGGCGACGCCTGTGATGGCGCAGCAGGGCTGGCAGGGAGGCGTGGAGAGCGCGCCGCTCGCGCCGCCGCCCGGCAGCGTGCCCGGTGGTTCGGTGGAGAACCCCGATTCGCCGCCTCCTGGCGGTGCCGGCGTGCCCTCGATCATGGAAGCTCCCGAGGGGCCGCGCGCGCCAGCGCCCGCCCAGCCCGACGTTCCGGGCCAGGCCACCTACGGGCCGAGCGGCGATATCGAAGTGGTGCAGCCGCCTACCACCAAGGTGCCGAACAAGACGGCGGTGTTCTCCGGGCTCGACAAGATCACCGGCCGCATCATCACCTTCGACGTGGCGATCAACGAGACGGTGCAGTTCGGCGCGCTGCGCATCACCCCGCGCGCCTGCTACACCCGGCCCTCGACCGAGAACCAGAACACGACGGGCTTCGTCGAGGTTCAGGAAATCACGCTCGACGGCAAGATCAAGAATCTGTTCGGCGGCTGGATGTTCGCTTCAAGCCCTGGCCTGCACGGCGTCGAGCACCCGATCTACGATGCGTGGTTGATCGACTGCAAGCAGAGCGAGCCGGTGGTCGCCACTCCGGGCCCCCAGCAGTAGAAGTCACCTTCCCCTTCCAGCGCGTGCGCCAGCAGGCTGTGATATTGCCGGCGCGACACCTCGACGGCGCCGAAGCTGCGCAGATGGTCGGTGACGAACTGGGTGTCGAGCAACGTGAAGCCGCCGGCCTTCAACCGGCCGACCAGATGCACGAGGGCGACCTTTGAGGCATCGCGGGCGCGGTGGAACATGCTCTCGCCGAAGAAGGCGCGTCCGAGCCGCACGCCATAGAGTCCGCCGACCAGTTGTCCATTCTCCCACGCCTCGACCGAGTGGCAGAAGCCGCGCGCGTGCAGGTCGCAATAGAGTTTTCGGATGCGCGGATTGATCCAGGTCGAGGCGCGGCCCTCGGCGGGCTGAGAGCAGCCGTCGATCACCGCCTCGAAATCATGGTCGATGCGAATCTCGAAACGGTCCGAGCGCACGGTGCGCGCCAGCCGGCTGGTGATGGTGAAATCATTGAGCGGGATGACGCCGCGTCGCTCGGGCTCGATCCAATAGAGGCCAGGATCGTCGGCGCTCTCGGCCATCGGGAAGATGCCGCAGGCATAGGCCTTCAGCAGGACTTCGGGCGTGATCTCGATCTGGTGCTCTTGCGGGCGCGACATGTCGCCAGCATGGCCGAGAAGAAGAGCGATGTGAAGGCAAGGCGTGACGCCTTGCCTTCACTGTTCTCAGCTCGCCGGCTCGCCTTCCGCCAGGAAATGCTCGAGCCAGTGAATGTCGTAGGCGCCGCGCAGGATGTCGTCGTTGCGCACCAGTTCGCGGAACAGCGGCAGCGTGGTCTCGATGCCTTCGACCACGAACTCGTCGAGCGCGCGGCGCAGCCGCATCAGGCACTCGTCGCGGGTCTTGCCGTGGACGATGAGCTTGCCGGCGAGGCTGTCGTAGAACGGGGGGATCGTATAGCCCTGATACACCGCCGAATCGACGCGCACGCCGAGCCCGCCCGGCACGTGCCAGTAGTCGACCCGGCCCGGCGAGGGGCGGAAGGTGCGGGCATGCTCGGCGTTCACACGGCACTCGATGGCATGGCCGGTAAGCACGACGTCGCTCTGCTCGATGGTCAGCGGCAGGCCGGCGGCGACGCGGATCTGCTCGTTGATCAGGTCGATGCCGGTGATGGCCTCGGTCACCGGATGCTCCACCTGAATGCGGGTGTTCATCTCGATGAAATAGAACTCGCCATTCTCGTACAGGAACTCGATGGTGCCCGCTTCATGTCGCGCATTGCCTTGGCGCAGGTTTCGCCGATGCGGGCGCGCTGCTCGGGCGTGATAACCGGGGAGGGGGCTTCCTCCCAGACCTTCTGGTGGCGGCGCTGCAACGAGCAGTCGCGTTCGCCGAGATGGATGGCGCGGCCCTGGCCGTCGCCGAGCACCTGAATCTCGATATGGCGCGGCGTGGTGAGATATTTCTCGATATAGACCGCGTCGTCGCCGAAATTGGCCTTGGCTTCGCTGCGCGCGGTGGAAAGCGCGACGGACATTTCGTCCGCGTTCCGCACGACCTTCATGCCCTTGCCGCCACCGCCGGCCGCGGCCTTGATGATGACGGGAAAACCTATTTCGCGGGCGATACGCAGCGCCTCGTCGTCGTCGGTGATTCCACCGTCGGAGCCCGGCACGCAGGGGATGCCGAGGCGCTTGGCGGTACGCTTCGCCTCGATCTTGTCGCCCATGCTGCGGATGTGCTCGGGCTTGGGTCCGATGAACTGCACGCCGTGGTCGATCAGGATTTCGGCAAAGCGGGCATTCTCCGCGAGGAAGCCGTAGCCGGGATGCACGGCTTCGGCGCCGGTGATCTCGCAGGCCGCCAGCAGCGCGGGAATGTTGAGATAGCTTTCCTTGGCCGAGGGCGGGCCGATGCACACGCTCTCGTCCGCCAGCTTGACGTGCATGGCGTCGGCGTCGGCCGTGGAGTGCACGTGCCGAGCTCCTTGCAGGCGCGCAGCACCCGGAGCGCGATCTCGCCGCGATTGGCAATGAGGATCTTGCCGAACATCAGCCGTTCCTCACTCAATGATCAGGAGCGGCTCGCCATATTCGACCGGCTGCGCGTTTTCCACGAGGATGCGGGTGACAGTGCCGGCGCGAGGGGCGGGGATCGCGTTCATCGTCTTCATCGCTTCGACGATGACCAGCGTCTGGCCTTCCTTCACCACCGAGCCGACATCGACAAAGTACTTGGCGCCGGGCTCCGGCCCGAGATAGCAGGTGCCGACCATGGGGGAGGGCACGACGCCGGGATGTTTGGCCGGGTCCGCCGCGACGGGGGCGGCAATTGTCACAGGTGCGGCGGCTGCCGGCGCGGCGGCGACCTGGGCAGGGGCGGTCGCATAGACGGTCGGAGGTGCACGGACCACGCGGATGCGCAGATCCTCGTGCTGTACCTCGATTTCGGTGAGGTCGCTTTCCGAGAGCAGGTTGGCGATCTCGCGCACCAGCGCGGGGTCGATGTTCGGCTTATTCGTTTTCATCATGATCCCGTGACGGTCGCTTACCGTCTCCCTCAGCTGACGCGGCTTGTGGCGAGCGCGTCGATGGCGAGCCTGTAGCCGTCGATACCCAGACCGCAGATCACCCCTCGGGCGACCGGCGAGATAAAGGAATGATGGCGAAAGGCCTCGCGAGCGAAGACGTTGGACAAGTGTACTTCGACGACATTGAGGCCGACGGCCTTGATGGCGTCGGCAAGTGCGACGGATGTGTGGGTGTAGGCGGCGGCGTTGAGCACGACGCCGAGCGAGCCGCGCGCTTCCTGCAGGAAGGTGACGAGCTCGCCTTCATGGTTGGTCTGGCGGAACACCAGGGCCAACCCGTGGCGATTACAGGCATCGCGGCAGGCGGCCTCGACATCGGCCAGCGTCGCACGGCCGTAAACCTCCGGCTCGCGCGTGCCGAGCAGGTTCAAATTCGGTCCGTTCAGAACGTGGACGGTATCGGGCATCGCGCCTCAATGAGCCAGCCGCCGCCCAAGGACTGCCTGGGCGGCGGCTGCGTTATAGGCAATGGCTTGCCGCACGCCAAGCCCCGGCGTGAGTGCGGCGGCACTAACCCCCAGCTGTGAGGCTTTGCACGGCGGTGCAGGAGGTGTCGGTTCGTGTCAGCACTGTGCCTTGCCGCAAGTGCGGATCGACTGGATCGCGCTCTTGAGCTGGTCATGGCCGACCGCGCCGACGATGACGGCGTCGCCCGCGACATAGCTGGGGGTCCCGTCGATGCCGAGCGCGTCGGCGAGCCTGCAGGGTGGCGTTGATCTCCGGGTCGGCCAGCGCCTTCTCCAGCTTGGCCTTGTCGACGCCGACCTCGTCGGCGGCGGCGAGCGCCTTGGCCTTGTTGGCCTGCCCGCGATCGCCCAGCAGCTTCTGGTGGAAGGCGAAGTACTTCTCCGGGGCGACGAGGCGCACGCCGACGGCGACCTGCGCGGCTTCAACCGAACCGGGCCCGAGCACCGGGAACTCCTTCAACACGACCTTGAGCTTGGGGTCGGTCTTGATGAGGTCTTCCAGGTCGGCCAGGGCGCGCTTGCAGTAGCCGCAATTGTAATCGAAGAACTCGACGAGGGTGACGTCGCCCTTCGGGTTGCCGACCACGACGCCGCGCGGCGAATCGAAGATCTGCGGCTTCATCGAGCTGACGGCCTGGGTGCGCTGGGCGGCCTCGGAGGCGGCCTGCCGCTTCTGGAGCTCGGCGATCGCCTGCTGGATGATCTCCGGGTTCTTCAGGAGATAGTCGCGGATCACCCCCTCGAACTCCGAGCGCTGGGCATCGTCGAGCGCCATGGCCGGCGACAGGCCAATGCCGAGGGCGACGCACGCCACCATCAGCCCGCGGCCGGCGTTACGTAGAATGGACAGCGGCGACATATGTATCTCCAAAAATGAACGTGTCCGGCACGGGCCTGTGGACTGTGTCTAGATCGGCTTCTTCCTAATCGGCTGAGCCGGCGGCTTGAAATTCACGATGTCGTCGGCCTTCAGCCAGCCCGGCGTTCCCAAGGGGAAACGCATGCGCGCCCGCCCGGCAAGTTCGCGGGCCATCTTGAAGTCGCCGCTCATGAAGGCGGACTGCGCAGAGGCGAGGTCGGCATTGGGAATATCACCCTTCTGCCCATAGGCCATGGCGAGATAACGCCAGCCCGCCGGCGAGGTCGGCTCGCGCTGGAGGCTGAAATTCAGCTCGCGAATGGCCTCGTCCATCGTCGCCTTGTCACTGGTGGCGACAAGCGCCTGTCCGAGCAGGATGCGGATCAGAGGATTGCCGCCGGAGAGCTGCACGGCGCGGCGCAGCGGTACCACCGCCTCGCGGCCCTTGCCGGCCTCCAGCAGCGCCTGTCCCTTGATCTCGTAGAAATAAGGGTTGTTCGGCTGCTGCGCGATCAGCGCGTCGATCTGGCGGATGGCATCGGGCATGCTGCCGAAGCGATAGGCCGAGATGGCGCGGGCGTAGCGCGCGGGCAGCGAGGTGTTGGACGGCCCATAGACCCGGTTCACCGAATCCGGTTGCTGGGTGAAGCCGACCAGCTTGGCGCGCATCATGTCATGGCGCGCCTGCAATTCCGGTGAATCCTTGGCGTTGAAATAGGGGCTCTTATGCGCGAGGTCCGATAGCGCGGCGATACGCTCGGTCGCCATCGGGTGACTCAGCACATAGGGGTCGACCCGCTGGCTGATGAAGATCTGGTCGTTCTGAAAGCGCTCGAACGTCTTCAGCATGCCGGCCGCCGACTGCTTGGTGGCGTTGAGATAGGTGATGGCCGAACGATCGGCCGCTTGTTCCTCGCTGCGCTGATAGGCCAGCAGCGTGCGGCGGATGGCTTCCTGCGGCGCCATCATCGCGCCCACGGCAGCCCCGCCCATATTGGTGCCGGTGGACGCGCCGGCCGCGACGCCGCCGGCGGCGAGCAGCATGGCGACGATGGCGGCGGTCTGCGCCGATTCAAGCTGCTGGCGCATGCGGGCGAGGTGGCCGCCGGCAATGTGGCCGGTCTCGTGCGCCAGCACGCCAATCACCTCGTTCGGAGTCTCGGACTTCTTCAGTGTGCCGGTGTTGACGAAGATGCGCTTGCCGTCCGCCACGAAGGCGTTGAACGAATCGTCGCCGATCAGCACCACCTGGATGTTCTGCTGCGTCAGGCCGGCGGCCTTGTAGATCGGGCGCATATAGTCGCGCAGCAGCGACTCGATCTCGGCGTCGCGAATGATGTTGGGCTGCCGGCTCTGGGCGTTCGCGGGCGCAATGCTGATCGCGCCGGCGGCAAGCACAGCCAGGCCACAGGCGGCGCCGCGCATGGCAAGACGGGCAGCCCGCACCGGAGCCACAAGGCTTAGCCAAAGCGAGGGGTTGTCAATGCGGGACAGAAGCATCATCCATCGGCTTAGATCAAGAGTGGCGAGACCTGACGCTGTCCAAGCGGCAGCGTCAAGTACAGCACTCATCATCTTCGTTTGAACGAGAAGCCGCACACGAGCCGCAGAATACGGCGTGGATACGGCAACCCCGCAAGGCATATTCCGATGACTGCTTCTTTTCAGCCGCTTCCCGATGCCGTGGCGTCGCTGCTGGGCCAGCCCTCGCGCCGCAGCGAGATCGCCGCTTTCATCGTCATGGACGTGATGGAGCGGGCGGCGCGGATCGAGGCAGCCGGCGGCCATGTCATCCATATGGAGGTCGGCCAGCCGGCGGCGCCCGCTCCGCACACTGCCCGCGAGGCGGCGCGCAAGGCGCTGGAACACGGGCGCATCGGCTACACCATGGCGCTCGGCATGCCCTCGCTGCGCGCCCGCATCGCCCGGCATTATGGTGAGACCTACAATGTCGATCTCGATCCCGCCCGCGTGGTGGTGACGACCGGCTCGTCGGCCGGCTTCATCCTCGCCTTCCTCTCGATGTTCGAGCCCGGCGACCGGGTGGCAATCGCCAATCCCGGCTATCCCCCATACCGCCACATCTTGACGGCGCTGGGTTGCGAGCCGGTACTGATCGAGACCGACGCCGCTTCGCGCTGGGTGATCACGCCGCAGGCACTGGCGGACGCGCATGCCAAGGCACCGCTCAAGGGCGTGCTGGTCGCCAGCCCCGCCAACCCCACCGGCACCATGATGCGCCCTGAGGCGCTGGCGGAACTGATCGCGACAGCTGAGGGGCTCGGCATCCGCTTCATCTCGGACGAGATCTATCACGGGCTGGACTATGCCTTCCCGGCGACCACGGCGGCCTCGATCTCGCCGAACGCCACGGTGATCCACTCCTTCTCGAAGTATTTCTGCATGACCGGCTGGCGGGTCGGCTGGATGGTGATGCCGGACGGGCTGATCCGCGCGGCCGAGCGCTTGCAGCAGAACCTCAGCATCTCGGTGCCGACGCTCTCGCAGATCGCCGCCGAGGCGGCGTTCGACGGCGCGGCGGAGATGGAGGAACTCAAGCACGGCTATGAGGAGAACCGCCGCATTTTGACGGCCGGCCTGCCGCTCGCCGGGCTGCCGGAGTTCCTCCCCGTCGACGGCGCGTTCTACCTCTATGCCGACGTGTCGCGCTTCACCGACGATTCGGCCGGCTTCGCGCGGCGGCTGCTCGACGAGGCGGGGGTGGCGGCGACGCCGGGGGTCGATTTCGACCCACATCGCGGCCACCATTATCTCCGGCTGTCCTATGCCGGCGCGGCCGCGGAGATGCGCGAGGCCGTCGAGCGCATCAGCAGTTTCCTGCGGAAGGGCTGAAGCTTGCGCCCGTCCCCCGAGGAGGGCACCGCGCGGTCAAAGGCAATGAAGGAATGCAGCTTCATTTCTTCTGGTTGTAGACGTCCAGGCACACCGCGCCGAGCAGGACGAGCCCCTTGATCACCTGCTGGTAATCGATGCCGATGCCGAGGATCGACATGCCATTGTTCATCACGCCCATGATCAGCGCGCCGATCACCGCGCCGGCCACCCGGCCGACGCCGCCATAGGCCGAGGCGCCGCCGATGAAGCAGGCGGCGATCACGTCGAGTTCGAAGCCGAGGCCGGCCTTCGGCGTGGCGGTGTTGAGCCGCGCGGCGAAGACGAGGCCGGCGAGCGCGGCCAGCACGCCCATGTTCACGAAGGTGAGGAAGGTGAGCCGCTCGGTGGCTATGCCCGAGAGCTTGGCCGCCTTCTCATTGCCGCCGACGGCATAAATCTGCCGGCCGATGGTGGTGCGGGTGGTCACAAACGCATAGAGCGCGATCAGCGCCGTCATGATCACCAGCACGTTCGGCAGGCCGCGGTGCGAGGCGATGAGGTAGGTGAAGTAGAGGATGACGGCGAAGAAGACGAGGTTCTTCACCAGGAAGAAGCCGTAGGGTTCGGTCTCGATGCCGTGGCTTTCCTGCCGGCTTCGGCTGGCGAAGTTCATGTAGACCATCGCCAGCGCGAGCACGGCGCCGATGATGAGCGATGTCGGGTAGAGCGTGCCGGCATCCGAGAAGAACTCCGGGATGAAGCCGGAGGAAAGCTTCTGGAAGGTCGGCGGGAACGGCCCGACCGACTGCCCCTGCAGCAAAGCAAGGGCAAGTCCCTTGAACACCAGCATGCCGGCAAGGGTGACGATGAAGGACGGTATCTTGAAATAGGCGACCCAATAGCCCTGCGCGGCGCCGATCAGGCCACCGACCGCGAGGCAAATGAAGGAGGCCAGCACGAAATTCATGCCGTAGCGCACCATCAGCACCGCCGCCACCGCGCCGATGAAGCCCGCGACGGAGCCGACCGACAGGTCGATGTGGCCGGTGATGATCACCAGCAGCATGCCCAGCGCCATGATGACGATGTAGCTGTTCTGCAGCACCAGATTGGTGAGGTTCAGCGGGCGCAGCAGCGTGCCGTCCGTCACCACCTGGAAGAACAGCATGATGGCAAGCAGCGACAGCAGCATGCCGTACTCGCGCAGATTGTTCTTGAGAAAGCCGGCGTGCTTGCCGCTCGCGACCGCCAATGCCTTGTCGCTCATGACCGCGTCTCCTCCTTGCGCATGATGGAGCGCATGATTTTTTCTTGCGTCGCCTCGGCAGCGGGGAACTCGCCGACAAAGGCGCCCTCGTTCATCACGCAGATGCGGTCGCAGATGCCGAGCAGTTCCGGCATCTCGGAGGAAATGACCACGACAGCCTTCCCCGCATCCGCCAGCTCGTTGATGATGCAGTAGATTTCGTACTTGGCGCCGACATCGATGCCGCGCGTCGGCTCGTCGAGGAACAGCACCTGCGGGTCGGTGAACAGCCATTTGGACAGCACCACCTTCTGCTGGTTGCCGCCGGAGAGCTTGCCGACGTCCTGATAGATGCTGGAGCAACGTATGTGCATGCGCCCGCGATAGTCGTTGGCGACCCGCAGCTCCTGCACGTCGTCGATGATCCGTGCCGCCGACACGCCGCCGAGATTGGCCAGGGTGACGTTCTTGCGGACGTCCTCGGCCAGCAGCAGGCCGAGTTCCTTGCGGTCCTCGGTGACATAAGCGAGGCCGGCGTCGATGGCGCGCCGCACCGTGGAGAGGTCCGCCTCGCGGCCGTTCAGCATGGCCCGGCCGGTGATCTTCTGGCCCCAGGAGCGGCCGAACACGCTCATGGCGAATTCGGTCCGCCCCGCGCCCATAAGGCCGGCAATGCCGACCACCTCACCGCGCCTGACATGGAAGTCGACACCGCGTATCACCCGCCGGTCGGCGTGGATGGGGTGATGGACCGACCAGTTCTCGACCGCGAAGATGGTGTCGCCGATGTTCGGCTCGCGCTTGGGGTAGCGCTGCTCGAGGTCGCGATCGACCATCTTGCGGATGATGCGGTCTTCCTCGATCGCCCCCTCAGTGCAGTCCAGCGTGTCGACGGTACGCCCGTCGCGCAGCACGGTGATGCGGTCGGCGACCTTCGAGACCTCGTTGAGCTTGTGCGAGATGAGGATCGACGAGATGCCCTGCGCGCGGAATTCCATCAGCAGGTCGAGCAGAGCGGCACTGTCGGTCTCGTTGAGGCTGGCGGTCGGCTCGTCGAGGATGAGCAGCCGGACCTTCTTGGACAGCGCCTTGGCGATTTCGACCAGTTGCTGCTTGCCGACGCCGATATTGGTGATGAGTGCGTCGGGTGCCTCGTCGAGCCCGACCTTGGCGAGCAATTCCCTAGTGCGCCGGTGGACCGCTCCGCGGTCGATGACGCCGAAACGCGACGGCGGATTGGCGATGAAGATGTTTTCGGCGATCGACAGTAGCGGGATCAGCGCCAGTTCCTGGTGGATGATGATGATGCCGAGCGCCTCGGAATCGTTGATGTCGCGGAAGCGCCGTTCCTCGCCGTCATAGACGATGGCGCCTTCATAGCTGCCATGGGGATAGACCCCGCTCAGCACCTTCATCAGCGTCGATTTGCCGGCGCCGTTCTCACCGACAAGGGCATGGATTTCGCCCGCCTCGACGCTGAAATTGACATCGCTGAGCGCCTTCACTCCCGTGAAGTGCTTGCTGATGCCGCGCATCTCCAGAATGGCGTTCATCGCGTTGCTCCAAGCCGAGATGAAGCGGCGGACCCAACGGCCCGCCGCCTCGGGGAACAGGATCAGTTGATCTGGGCGGGCTTGTAGTAGCCGCTGCCGATCAGCACCGCCTCCCAGTTCGACTTGTCGACCACCACCGGCTTCAGCAGGTAGGAGGGCACGACCTTCACGCCGTTATTGTAGGTCTTGGTATCGTTGACCGTGACCGGCTTGCCGCTGAGCGAGGCATCCACCATGTCGGCGGTCACCTTGGCGAGTTCGCGGGTGTCCTTGAAGATCGTCGAATATTGTTCGCCGGCAAGGATGGACTTCACCGAAGGCACTTCCGCATCCTGGCCGGACACGATCGGCATCTTCATGCTGCCGCTGCCATAGCCGACGCCCTTGAGCGAGGACAGGATGCCGATGGACAGGCCGTCATAGGGCGACAGCACGGCGTCGAGCTTCTTGTCGCTGTAATAGGCGCTGAGCAGGTTATCCATGCGCGCCTGGGCGGTCGCGCCGTCCCAGCGCAGCGTGGACACCTTGTCCATGCCCATCTGGCCGCTCACAACCTTGAGCGTGCCGTTATCGATGAGGGGCTTCAGCACCGACATGGCGCCGTCGTAGAAGAAGTAGGCGTTGTTGTCGTCCGGCGAGCCGCCGAACAGCTCGACGTTGAACGGGCCCTTGTTCTCGGGATAGCCGAGGCCCTTCAGCAGCGACTGCGCCTGCAGCACGCCGACCTGGAAATTATCGAAGGTCGCGTAGTAGTCGACATTCGGCGTCTCGCGGATCAGTCGGTCATAGGCGATGACCTTGATGCCCTTGGCGTTGGCCTGCTTCAGCACGTCCGACAGGGTGGTGCCGTCGATCGAGGCGATGACCAGCACCTTGGCGCCCTTGGTGACCATGTTCTCGATCTGCGAGAGCTGGTTCGGGATGTCGTCCTCGGCATATTGCAGGTCGGTGTTGTAGCCGCGCTCCTTCAGCACCTTCACCATGTTGTCGCCATCGGCGATCCAGCGGGCGGAGGATTTGGTCGGCATGGCGATGCCGACCGTGGCTTTTTCCTGCGCGATGGCAGGACCACTGAGGGCGACGGCGCCGAGAACGAGGGCGGACAGTGTAGCTTTCAAGGCGTTCATGTTTCTCTCCCAGGGTTCGATCGTCTGTTGCGATCAAGAAGCCGCGCATTGGCGGCGTTGTTATTGGCAACGGCTCATCGCCGCGCATGTCGTCTCAACCCGTCACCCAACGGTGCGCGGCATCCCGGTTTGCTTCCCGAAAATTGCGTCATAGGCGGCGATGGTGGCGCGCGCCTTGGCCCGTACTTCGCTCGCCACCATGCCCGGCCGGTAAAGGCTGGAGCCGAGCCCGAAGGTGCGGATGCCCGCGCTCGCATAGGCGGGAAAGTCCTTGTCGGACACGCCGCCGACCGCGCCGATCTCGATGCCATCAGGCAGCACCACGCTGATCGCCTGGATGCCGGCGGGGCCGATAAGATTGGCGGGGAAGAATTTCAGCCCCGACGCGCCGGCCTTGACCGCCATGATGGCCTCGGTCGGCGTCAGCACGCCGGGCATCGTCACCATGCCGTGGCTACCGGCCCGGCGAATGATAGCGGGGTCGACATTCGGGCTGACCATGAGGCGGCCGCCGACCCCGTTGAGCCGGTCGACGTCCTCGATCTCCAGCACGGTGCCGGCGCCGATCAGCACGCCGGGTGGCGCAAGCTTCACCGCCGCCGCGATGGAGGTGAAGGCATCCGGCGAGTTCAGGGGAATCTCGATCGCCTCGAAGCCTTCCTCGATCAGCGCGGCGATCACCGGCTCGGCCTCATGGGGTGAGATACCGCGCAGGATGGCGACCAGCGAGCGGCGCAGAACCGGCCAGGGCGTGCGGGCGGGGGCGCTCATGACAG
>LNAP01023541.1_pt1 | contig 13315 bp, 12 predicted proteins | sample 602601 | NCBI WGS metagenome assembly LNAP01 (sample SAMN02440304, study PRJNA202911) | soil metagenome | biome: Subtropical and temperate rainforests or woodlands; isolation source: soil samples (1 kg each in a 20% v/v slurry with milli Q water) were... ...
GAACGTCGACGTGATCCCGCCGGGCAACGGCATCATGCACCAGATCAACCTGGAGAAAATGTCTCCGGTGATCCAGGTGCGTGACGGCGTGGCCTTCCCTGATACCTGCGTCGGCACCGACAGCCACACCCCGCACGTCGATGCGTTGGGCGTGATCGCCATCGGTGTCGGTGGTCTGGAAGCCGAAAGCGTAATGCTCGGCCGCGCATCGTGGATGCGTCTGCCGGAAAGCGTCGGCGTCGAGCTGACCGGCAAGCTGCAGCCGGGCATCACCGCCACCGACATGGTGCTGGCGCTGACCGAGTTCCTGCGCAAGCAAAAAGTGGTTGGCGCGTGGCTGGAATTCTTCGGTGAGGGTGCTGCGGCGCTGACCCTCGGCGACCGCGCGACCATCTCCAACATGGCCCCGGAATACGGCGCCACCGCGGCGATGTTCTACATCGACCAGCAGACCATCGACTACCTCAAGCTCACCGGCCGTGAAGACGAGCAGGTGCAGTTGGTCGAGAACTACGCCAAGACCACTGGTCTGTGGGCCGACAGCCTGAAAGGCGCGCAATACGAGCGCGGCCTGACGTTCGATCTGTCCTCGGTGGTGCGCAACATGGCTGGCCCGAGCAACCCGCACGCCCGTGTGGCGGTTTCGGATCTGGCCGCCAAAGGCATCTCCGGTCAATGGGACGACGTACCGGGCCAAATGCCGGACGGCGCGGTGATCATCGCCGCCATCACCAGCTGCACCAACACCAGCAACCCGCGCAACGTGATCGCCGCCGGCCTGCTGGCGCGCAACGCCAACAAGCTCGGCCTGACCCGCAAGCCGTGGGTCAAGTCGTCCCTGGCACCGGGCTCCAAAACTGTGGCGCTGTACCTCGATGAAGCCGGTTTGACCGATGAGCTGGAGCAGCTCGGTTTCGGCGTCGTGGCCTTCGCCTGCACCACCTGCAACGGCATGTCCGGCGCACTGGACCCGGTGATCCAGCAAGAGATCATCGACCGTGACCTGTACGCCACTGCTGTGTTGTCCGGTAACCGTAACTTCGACGGCCGGATTCACCCGTACGCCAAGCAGGCGTTCCTCGCATCGCCGCCATTGGTCGTTGCTTACGCCATTGCCGGTACCATCCGTTTCGACATCGAAAAAGATGTGCTGGGCGTGGTGGATGGCAAGGAAATCCGCCTGAAAGACATCTGGCCGAGCGACGAAGAAATCGACGCAGTGGTGAAAGCCTCGGTCAAACCTGAGCAGTTCCGTCAGGTCTACATCCCGATGTTCGCGATTCACGAAGACACAGGTCCCAAAGTCGCGCCGCTGTACGAGTGGCGCGAGATGAGCACCTACATCCGCCGTCCGCCTTACTGGGAAGGTGCGTTGGCCGGCGCCCGCCCGCTCAAGGGCATGCGCCCGCTGGCGGTGCTGCCGGACAACATCACCACCGATCACCTGTCGCCGTCCAACGCCATCATGCTCGACAGCGCCGCGGGCGAATACCTGGCGAAAATGGGCCTGCCGGAAGAGGACTTCAACTCCTACGCGACTCACCGTGGTGACCACCTGACCGCGCAGCGCGCGACCTTCGCCAACCCGAAACTGTTCAACGAAATGGTTCAGGAAAACGGCAAGGTCAAGCAGGGTTCGCTGGCCCGCGTCGAGCCGGAAGGCAAAGTGATGCGCATGTGGGAAGCCATCGAGACCTACATGGATCGCAAGCAGCCGCTGATCATCATCGCAGGTGCCGACTACGGTCAGGGTTCCTCCCGCGACTGGGCGGCCAAGGGCGTGCGCCTGGCGGGTGTGGAAGCGATTGCCGCCGAAGGTTTCGAGCGCATTCACCGCACCAACCTGGTGGGCATGGGCGTGTTGCCGCTGGAATTCAAGCCGGGCACCAACCGCCACACCCTGGCCATCGACGGCAGCGAAACCTACGACGTGATTGGCGACCGCACCCCGCGTGCCGAGCTGACCCTGGTGATCCATCGCAAGAATGGCGAGCGCGTCGATGTGCCGGTGACCTGCCGCCTCGACACTGCTGAAGAAGTGTCGATCTACGAAGCCGGTGGCGTGCTGCAACGCTTCGCCCAGGACTTCCTCGAAGAATCGGCGGTTGCTGTTTAACACACGCTTTGCAGACACGGGACTTTGAGTCCCGTGTCTGTTTTCAGATTAGGAGTAACGAGCACCATGGCTCATGCACCGCAGATCAAAATTCCAGCGACATACATGCGCGGCGGCACCAGCAAAGGCGTGTTTTTCAGCCTGAAGGATTTGCCTGAAGCGGCACAGGTCCCGGGCCAGGCCCGCGACGCTTTGCTGCTGCGGGTGATTGGCAGCCCCGACCCGTACGACAAACAAATCGACGGCATGGGTGGCGCGACTTCCAGCACCAGCAAAACCGTGATCCTGTCGAAAAGCATCAAGGCCGATCACGATGTCGATTACCTGTTCGGTCAGGTGTCCATCGACAAGCCCTTCGTGGACTGGAGCGGCAACTGCGGCAACCTCTCGGCGGCGGTCGGTTCGTTCGCCGTCAGCAATGGCCTGGTGGACGCCAGCCGCATCCCGCACAACGGCGTGGCAGTGGTTCGCGTGTGGCAAGCCAACATTGGCAAGACCATCATCGCCCACGTGCCGATCACCAATGGTGAAGTACAGGAAACCGGTGATTTCGAACTCGACGGCGTGACCTTCCCGGCGGCCGAAGTGCAGATCGAGTTCCTCGATCCGGCGGCGGACGAAGAGGGCGGCGGCGGTTCGATGTTCCCTACCGGCAACCTAAGTGCCCGGCGTCGGCACTTTCAAGGCGACCATGATCAACGCCGGCATCCCGACGATTTTCGTCAATGCCGAAGACATCGGCTACAAGGGTACCGAGTTGCAGGGCGCGATCAACGGCGACCCGAAAGCCTTGCTGATGTTCGAAACCATCCGCGCTTACGGCGCATTGCGCATGGGCCTGATTTCGAATATTGACGAAGCGGCCAAGCGCCAGCACACGCCAAAAGTGGCCTTCGTCGCCAAACCGGCGGATTACGTATCGTCCAGTGGCAAAGCCATTGCGGCGGGTGATGTCGACCTGCTGGTGCGTGCGCTGTCCATGGGCAAATTGCACCACGCGATGATGGGTACTGCTGCGGTGGCAATCGGCACGGCGGCAGCGATCACCGGTACGCTGGTTAACCTCGCGGCAGGCGGTATCGAACGCAACGCGGTGCGTTTCGGCCACCCGTCCGGTACCTTGCGCGTCGGCGCCGAGGCCAGCCAGGTCAACGGTGAGTGGACCGTGAACAAGGCGATCATGAGCCGCAGTGCACGGGTGTTGATGGAAGGTTTTGTGCGGGTGCCGGGGGATTCTTTCTGACCCATACCCTATGTAGGAGCGAGCCTGCTCGCGATGGACCTGAGAGCACCACGGGGTGTCAGGCACCCAGCGTTATCGTTGACGACCATCGCGAGCAAGGCTCGCTCCTACAAGAGTGAATCGAACATGAGTGCCAACGTCGACCTGAACAACCGCCCCGACTACGACAAGGTCCTGCAGGACATTGCCGATTACGTCCTTAACTACAAGATCGAGTCAAAAGAGGCGCTGGATACTGCGCGCAACTGCCTGATCGATACCTTGGGTTGCGGCCTGCTGGCCTTGCGTTTTCCCGAGTGCACCAAGCATCTGGGGCCAGTGGTAGAAGGCACTGTCGTGCCGTTCGGCGCCCGGGTGCCGGGGACCAGTTACCGACTCGATCCTGTGAAGGCGGCGTGGGACATCGGCTGCATCGTGCGCTGGCTCGACTACAACGATACCTGGCTCGCTGCGGAGTGGGGGCATCCATCGGACAACCTCGGCGGTATTCTCGCGGTAGCCGACCATTTATCACAAAAGCATCTGGCTAATGGTGTGGCACCGCTGACCGTGCGTACAGTGCTTGAAGCGATGATCATGGCCCATGAGATTCAAGGCGTGATTGCCCTGGAAAACTCGTTCAACCGTGTCGGCCTCGATCACGTCATTCTGGTGAAAGTGGCCTCGACCGCAGTCACCGCCAAGCTGATGGGTGCCAATCGCGAGCAGTTGTTGTCGGCGTTGTCGCACGCCTTTGCTGACGGTCAGGCATTGCGCACCTATCGACATGCGCCGAATGCCGGTTCGCGTAAATCCTGGGCGGCGGGGGATGCGTCCAGTCGTGGCGTGCGTTTGGCGGACATGGCGATGCGCGGCGAAATGGGTATTCCCGGTGTATTGAGTGCCCGGCAGTGGGGGTTTTACGACGTATTGTTCAGCCACACCAACAATGATCTGGCGCTCAAGCCTGAAGACAAGCGTGTGTTCAGTTTCTCGCGACCGTACGGCAGTTATGTGATGGAAAACGTGTTGTTCAAGATCAGTTTTCCGGCCGAGTTCCATGCGCAAACGGCCTGTGAGGCGGCGGTAACCCTGCATCCACAGGTGCGCAATCGTCTGCACGAAATCGACCGGATCGTCATCACCACTCACGAGTCGGCGATTCGCATCATTTCCAAGGTCGGCCCGCTGGCCAATGCCGCTGATCGCGATCACTGCATCCAGTACATGACTGCAGTGCCGCTGGCCTTTGGCAATCTGGTTGCCGAGTATTACGAAGATGATTTCCACAAGGCGCATCCGATCATCGATGTGCTGCGCGACAAAATGGTGATAGTTGAGGAGCCGCGTTTCACCCGTGAGTATCTGGAGCCCGACAAGCGCTCCATTGCCAATGCGGTGCAGGTGTTTTTCAAGGACGGGTCGAGTACGGAAAACGTGGTGGTGGAATACCCGATTGGGCATCGTCGACGTCGGGTCGAAGGCATTCCGTTGCTGGAAGACAAGTTCAAGACGAACTTGCTGACGCGATTCACCGGACAGCGCAGCGGGGAGATTTTTGAGTTGTGCAAGGATCAGGCGAAGCTTGAGGCGACGCCGGTGAACCGGTTTGTGGATTTGTTTGTTATCTAGGAGACCGAGTTATCGTTCATCGCGGGCAAGCTCGCTCCCACAGGAGATCTGCAGTGAACACAAATCAACTGTGGGAGCGAGCTTGCTCGCGATGAGGGCCGAACAGGCAAAAAAGAACTACTTGAAACGCCGCTCCACACCTTTCTCCACGAGAATCTTCGCGGAGATTTCTTCTACGGAAAAGTGTGTGGAGTTGATGTTCGGAATGTTCTCGCGGCGGAACAGGTTTTCCACTTCGCGCACTTCGAACTCGCACTGGGCGTAGCTCGAATAGCGGCTGTTGGGCTTGCGCTCGTTGCGGATCGCGGTGAGGCGGTCCGGGTCGATGGTCAGGCCGAACAGCTTGTGCTGGTGGGCGCGCAGGGCGGACGGCAGTTGCAGGCGCTCCATGTCGTCTTCGGTCAGCGGGTAGTTGGCTGCGCGGATACCGAACTGCATCGCCATGTACAGGCACGTCGGCGTCTTACCACATCGCGACACGCCCACTAGTATCAGGTCGGCCTTGTCGTAATAGTGCGTGCGGGCGCCGTCGTCGTTGTCGAGGGCGAAGTTAACGGCCTCGATACGCTCCATGTAGTTGGTGTTGGCGCCGATGGAGTGGGACTTGCCCACGGTGTAGGAAGAATGCTCGGTCAATTCCTGTTCAAGCGGTGCCAGGAACGTCGAGAAAATGTCGATCATGAAACCATTCGAGGTTGCGAGAATCTCACGAATGTCCTGATTGACGATGGTGTCGAAGATAATCGGACGGAAGCCGTCGGTTTCGGCGGCTTTGTTGATTTGTTGTACCATGGCCCGCGCTTTGTCCACGTTGTCGATGTACGGCCGCGTGACTTTGCTGAAGGTAATGTTTTCGAACTGCGCCAGAAGGCTTTGACCCAGGGTTTCGGCGGTAATGCCGGTACCATCGGAGATAAAGAAAGCAGATCGTTTCATTTGCACCTTGGGCCTTAAGTGAGTGTCATGTATCACAAATGCGTTCCCTTTTGACGGCGCCTGTTGTCGCCATACTGCGTTGCCGCTCCTCGCCATAGCCAGCTATGACTCGTCGCGGCGCCTTGTCTGGCAACAACAGTCACTCGACAAAAGGAAACGCATTTGCGACACAGGACACTTGTGACGAATCTTGGATATGATAGGCGCGATTTGCCGGCCGCCATTGGCCCGCATTCTCACTTATTTTCCAGGTCCAGGCCATATAACCGGCAAATGCTCACTTAAGCAGCCGGTTTCTGAGCTTTTCCAACACAGTTAGTGGAGAGATCACCTTGGTAGAGTACGTAGTTTCCCTCGATAAGCTCGGCAAACACGATGTTGAGCATGTGGGGGGGCGAGATGATCAGCAACCTTGCAGGTGCCGGTGTATCGGTGCCCGGCGGCTTCGCCACGACCGCTCAGGCTTATCGTGATTTCCTGGAACTGAGCGGCCTGAATCAGCAGATTCATGATGCGCTCGATGCCCTGGACGTCGATGACGTGAATGCGCTGGCCAAGACCGGTGCCCAGATCCGCCAATGGATCATGGAAGCCGAGTTCCCTGAAAAACTGAATGCCGAAATTCGTACCGCGTTCGCCACGCTGTCCGTCGGTAACCCTGACATGGCCGTGGCCGTGCGTTCTTCCGCCACTGCCGAAGACTTGCCCGACGCATCCTTTGCCGGTCAGCAGGAAACCTTCCTGAACATCCGTGGTGTCGAAAACGTCATTCGCGCCGCCAAAGAGGTGTTCGCCTCGCTGTTCAACGACCGTGCCATTTCCTATCGCGTGCACCAGGGCTTCGACCACAAGCTGGTTGCCCTGTCCGCTGGCGTGCAGCGCATGGTCCGTTCCGAAACCGGCACCGCCGGCGTGATGTTCACCCTCGATACCGAGTCGGGCTTCCGTGACGTGGTGTTCATCACCGGCGCCTACGGCCTGGGTGAAACCGTCGTACAAGGCGCGGTGAACCCGGATGAGTTCTACGTTCACAAAGGCACGCTGGCCGCGGGTCGCCCGGCGATCCTGCGCCGCAACCTGGGCAGCAAGGCCATCAAGATGATCTACGGCGACGAGGCCAAGGCCGGTCGTTCGGTCAAGACCGTCGACGTGGACAAGGCTGAGCGCGCACGTTTCTGCCTGACCGACGCGGAAGTCAGCGAACTGGCCAAGCAGGCGATGATCATCGAGAAGCACTACCAGTGCCCGATGGACATCGAGTGGGCCAAGGACGGTGACGACGGCAAGCTGTACATCGTGCAGGCCCGTCCGGAAACCGTGAAGAGCCGCACCCAGGCCAACGTCATGGAACGTTACCTGTTGAATGCTGGTGGAAGGTCGCGCCATCGGCCAGCGCATCGGCGCTGGCAAGGTCCGCATCATCAAGGACGTGTCCGAGATGGACAAGGTCCAGCCAGGCGACGTACTGGTGTCCGACATGACCGACCCGGACTGGGAACCGGTCATGAAGCGCGCCAGCGCGATCGTCACCAACCGTGGCGGCCGTACTTGCCACGCGGCGATCATCGCCCGTGAGCTGGGTATTCCAGCGGTAGTAGGTTGCGGCAACGCCACCCAGCTGTTGAAAGATGGCCAGGGCGTAACCGTTTCCTGCGCTGAAGGCGACACCGGCTTCATCTTCGAAGGCGAACTGGGCTTCGACATCAAGAAGAACTCCGTGGACGCCATGCCGGAGCTGCCGTTCAAGATCATGATGAACGTCGGTAACCCGGACCGCGCCTTCGACTTCGCACAGCTGCCGAACGCCGGTGTGGGCCTGGCCCGCCTGGAGTTCATCATCAACCGCATGATCGGCGTGCACCCCAAGGCACTGCTGAACTACGACGGCCTGCCGCTGGACATCAAGGAAAGCGTCGACAAGCGCATCGCCGGTTACAACGATCCGGTCGGCTTCTACGTCGAGAAACTGGTCGAAGGCATCAGCACCCTGGCGGCTGCGTTCTGGCCGAAAAAGGTCATCGTGCGTCTGTCGGACTTCAAGTCCAACGAATACGCCAACCTGATCGGCGGCAAGCTGTACGAGCCGGAAGAAGAGAACCCGATGTTGGGCTTCCGCGGTGCCTCGCGTTACATCAGCGAATCGTTCCGCGACTGCTTCGAGCTCGAATGCCGCGCCCTCAAGCGCGTGCGCAACGAGATGGGCCTGACCAACGTCGAAATCATGGTGCCGTTCGTCCGTACCCTGGGCGAAGCGAGCCAGGTGGTGGATCTGCTGGCGGAAAATGGTCTGGCTCGTGGCCAGAACGGCCTGCGCGTGATCATGATGTGCGAACTGCCATCCAACGCCATCCTGGCTGAAGAGTTCCTCGAGTTCTTCGACGGTTTCTCCATCGGCTCCAACGACCTGACCCAGCTGACCCTGGGCCTGGACCGTGACTCCGGCATCATCGCCCACCTGTTCGACGAGCGTAATCCGGCGGTCAAGAAGCTGCTGGCCAATGCGATTGCCGCGTGCAACAAGGCCGGCAAATACATCGGTATCTGCGGTCAGGGTCCTTCGGACCACCCGGACCTGGCCAAGTGGCTGATGGAGCAGGGCATTGAAAGCGTTTCGTTGAACCCTGACTCCGTACTGGAAACCTGGTTCTTCCTGGCGGAAGGTCAAGCTTCGGCCTGATCCGGTGTAAACGGGCCGCCCTCTCTGTAGGAGCGAGCTTGCTCGCGAAAAACCTCAGGACACCGCGTTTATCCAGGATGAACGCGTTATCGTTGACGTCCATCGCGAGCAAGCTCGCTCCTACAGGGAGCGGTCTTTATGAGATTCAAGCAGGGCGGGCTCCATCTGGATGCCGCCCTTTTTTGTGCAAGAGATTATGCAAAGCAGCAGCAACCTATTTCCTGTCGCCCTGATCAGTGCCGAACGGCGCGGTGATCTGAGCGAAGATGTGTATCGTTTGAAACCCGGTAACAGTCCCGACTTCACCGTCGAATTGGCTGTGACACGCCTTGGCATGGCCGATGAGTCGTCCTCCCGTGGCGTGCCGGTGATCCTGCTGCACGGCAGCTTTTCCAATCGCCGGTTCTGGTTTTCTCCCAAAGGCCTGGGGCTGGGCGCTTATCTGGCCCGTCTGGGGTTCGATGTCTGGATTCCGGAAATGCGCGGTCACGGCCTGTCCCAGCGTAATCACGACTACCGCAAGAACCGTGTTGCCGACTATGCACGCTATGACCTGCCGGCCATTGGCGCGTTCGTGCGCGAACAGAGCCGGCAGGTGCCACACTGGATCGGTCACTCACTGGGCGGTATTACACTGGCCGCAGCGCTGGGTGGCGAGTACATCGGTGAGCCGGTCGTGGCCTCGGCGGCGTTTTTCGGTACACAAGTCAGTCGCACCTACTGGCCATTGAAGATTCCGCCGGTAGAGTGGAGCGGTCGCTTCATTCTCAAGCGTTTTGCCCAGTTGTCCGGCTCAAGGCTCAAGCGTGGTCCGGAGGACGAGCCCATCGGCCTGGCCCTGGAAGGCATGCGCTGGTACGGTCTGTTCGGGCGCTTTGGCGATGCCGATAAAAACTGGTGGGCGGGTTTGGCCGAGGTCAAGTTGCCGGTGCTTGCCGTGAGCGCTGCGGGTGATCATCAGGATCCTGCGTGGGCGTGTCGCAAACTGTTCGAGCAGTTCGGTTCCGAGCACAAGCAATTCATCAACCTGGGGCGCGAGCAGGGCTTCGGCGACAATTTCGGTCACGTGGAAATGCTCGTCAGCAAGGCAGCCCAGGCTGAAGTCTGGCCTTTGGTGACTCGCTGGTTGGCCGATCAGCAGACACCTTTGCCGATTTGGTCGCGGCGATCTGAGCCTGACGCTCTGACAAGGGCATTTCGCTCCGGTCGGCTTGCGGCTAAGATATGACGCATTGAGCTGTTCTGGTCACTTTCCGACATCCTCGATTGTCTTCCTCTTACAGGAGTTTCTCGATGAACCATTACATCACGCCTGACCTGTGCGACGCCTATCCGGAGCTGGTGCAGGTGCTGGAACCGATGTTCAGCAATTTCGGCGGCCGTGATTCCTTCGGCGGCGAAATCGTGACCATCAAATGCTTTGAAGACAACTCGCGGGTCAAGGAGCAGGTCGAGCTCAAGGGGAATGGCAAAGTGCTGGTGGTAGACGGTGGCGGTTCCCTGCGACATGCGTTGCTCGGTGACATGCTGGCCGAGAAAGCCGCGAAAAACGGTTGGGAAGGGCTGGTGATCTACGGTTGCATCCGCGACGTCGATATCATCGCGCAGACCGATCTGGGCGTTCAGGCCCTCGCCAGCCACCCGAGGAAATCCGACAGGCGCGGGCTCGGCGATCTCAACGTTGTGGTGACGTTTGCCGGCGTGACGTTCCGTCCAGGCGAATACATTTATGCGGACAACAACGGCGTGATCATCTCGCCCAGCCCGCTGAAAATGCCTGAATAAAGCGCCGGTTGACCAAAGGAGTGCGGATGTTCGAGGAAGAAAACGCGCAATGGGGGCTGGTGCATGCCCTGGTGCTGGACGGTAAAGGCAGCGCGCGTTCGATTGATGACTTGCAGCTGCAGGCCCATGAAAGCCTGTGGCTGCACTGGGATCGCAGTCATCCACAAACCCGGACCTGGTTGCGCAAATCCAGCGGTCTGAGCGAATTCAGCTGTGACCTGTTACTTGAAGAAAACACCCGTCCGCGACTTTTGCAGCTTTCGGACAGCGAACTGCTGCTATTTTTGCGCGGGGTCAATCTGAACCCTGGCGCCGAACCGGAAGACATGGTGTCGGTGCGGATTTTCGGCTCTGCCCAGCGTGTCATTTCCCTGCGTTTGCGTCCGTTGCGTGCCACTGACGAGTTGCTGGTGCAACTGTCCGAGGGCAAGGGGCCGAAAACTGCCTCCGAACTCATCCTTTGCATGGCGCAGTACCTCACCAACAAGGTGCAGGATCTGGTCAGCTGCCTCTCGGAAGTGGTCGATGAGGAAGAAGAAAAGCTGGATGCCGACGAACGGTATACTCCTGAGCACGGGGCGGTTCTGCAGATTCGTCGCCGGGCCGCTGCGTTGAAGCGCTTTCTGGCTCCGCAGCGGGACATTTTCGGGCAGTTGACGCGAATCAAGTTGCCCTGGTTCGTCGAGGATGACGGTGATTACTGGAACGAATTGAACAACAGCCTGACCCGCTACCTCGAAGAGCTCGAATTGACCCGGGAGCGGGTGGGACTGGTCCTTGAGGCTGAGGACCGTCGATTAAGCGTGCGCATGAATCGCACGATGTATCGATTCGGGATCATCACCGGGATCTTTTTGCCGATGAGTTTTCTGGCCGGGCTTTTGGGGATCAACGTCGGTGGAATTCCATTCTCTGCCAGCCCTTACGGCTTTCTGATCGCTTGCCTGATGATGGTCTCGGTGGCGCTGGGGCAGTGGTGGTTGTTCCGACGTTTGCGCTGGGTCTGAGGGAAACCATGTGACCCGACCAAAACTGACCGCGTCTCCCACAGACATCACGAGAGGTGCGTATGCACGATCCGTTTGAACAGTCTTTACGCGACATGCTCAATGCCTCACCGTCCACCCGGGACGACGATGCGTGCTTGGGGCGTGTGCTGAAAACCGCCAACCGCCAGGTCGGCGCAGGTGATCTGTTCAGCCTGCTGGGGCGCTGGTTGCCCGCACTGATGATCGCCCTGAATAATGGATCGGCCCATGTCGCGCCGGTATCCCGTCTTCGTAAACCTACTGCTCGCACTGCTGATAAGGCTGATTGAATATGGAACTTGATCTCTGGACTCAGAGCCTCGTCACTGCAATGACTGCGTTGTGGACCAAGGTTGCGAACTTCATTCCGAACCTGTTCGGCGCACTGGTTGTGCTGCTGTTGGGTTTTGTCGTGGCCAAACTGCTGGACACCTTGCTCTCGAAGTTGCTCGCCAAACTGGGCCTTGATCGCTTGATGGGTGGCACCGGCCTGACCAAATTGCTGTCCCGTGCAGGGTTGCAAGTTCCTATTTCGACGCTGATCGGCAAAATCGTCTATTGGTTCGTTCTGCTGATTTTTCTGGTTTCTGCCGCAGAATCCCTTGGCCTTGAGCGAGTTTCAGCTACGCTGGACATGCTTGCGTTGTATTTGCCGAAGGTGTTCGGCGCGGCGCTGGTGTTGCTGGTCGGTGTCTTGCTGGCGCAACTGGCCAACGGGCTGGTGCGCGGAGCGGCAGAAGGCGTGGGGCTGGACTATGCTTCAGGGCTTGGACGGATTGCCCAAGGCTTGGTGATCATCATCAGTATTTCTGTTGCGATCAGCCAGCTGGAGGTCAAGACTGACCTGCTGAATCATGTGATCGTGATTGTGTTGATAACCGTTGGTCTGGCAGTAGCGCTGGCCATGGGGTTGGGAAGCCGGGAAATTGCCGGCCAGATTCTTGCGGGAATCTACGTGCGTGAGCTGTACCAGGTTGGGCAACAAGTGCGTGTTGGCGAGGTCGAAGGCCAGATCGAAGAGATCGGCACGGTTAAAACCACATTGCTGACCGATGAGGGTGAGCTAGTCTCTCTTTCCAATCGGATCCTCCTTGAGCAGCATGTGAGTAGCCGCTAACCCGGCAAACCCTGCTAATGTATGCCGCCGCAAAATGCCTGCTCACGCTGGCTGCGGCGGACATTGACCTGACTGTCGGCCCGACTTGTTTTGAATAAAGCCCAATCGTTATCCATGCGCTACGACCCCCGCGAGCTCTCTGATGAGGAGTTGGTCGCGCGCTCGCATACCGAGCTGTTTATGAAGAACTGATGCGGCGTTACCAGCGAACATTATTTAACGTGTGCGCACGATATCTAGGGAACGATCGCGACGCAGACGATGTCTGTCAGGAGGTCATGTTGAAGGTGCTGTATGGCCTGAAGAACTTCGAAGGTAAATCGAAGTTCAAGACGTGGCTATATAGCATCACGTACAACGAGTGCATCACACAGTATCGAAAGGAACGGCGAAAGCGTCGCTTGATGGACGCATTGAGTCTTGACCCCCTCGAGGAAGCGTCCGAAGAAAAGACGCCGAAACCTGAGGAAAAAGGCGGACTTGATCGCTGGTTGGTGTATGTGAACCCGATTGACCGTGAAATTCTGGTGCTACGATTTGTCGCAGAACTGGAGTTTCAGGAAATCGCAGACATCATGCATATGGGCTTGAGCGCAACAAAAATGCGGTACAAACGCGCTCTAGATAAATTGCGTGAGAAATTTGCAGGCATTGCTGAAACTTAGTTCAGCGCAAATATCTCTTACGTGTAGGCAAGTTCTGTTAGACTTGCCGCCGAGTTGTCCCCCGGTTTGCGGGACTGCTTCACAATCACCAGATGGGGATTTAACGGATGAAACTGAAAAACACCTTGGGCTTGGCC
>LNAP01004272.1_pt1 | contig 13311 bp, 8 predicted proteins | sample 602601 | NCBI WGS metagenome assembly LNAP01 (sample SAMN02440304, study PRJNA202911) | soil metagenome | biome: Subtropical and temperate rainforests or woodlands; isolation source: soil samples (1 kg each in a 20% v/v slurry with milli Q water) were... ...
ATTCACAGTATCAACAGCAACGATTTGATATTTACGCTTCCTACCCTGCAAGAGACCCTCAGTATGTCTGCTAGTGATGCACAGGACCTGAGTAACCTAACTATTGACAGCCTAACCACTGGCACTACTACTAATAACAGCACTACTAAACCCAGCACTAACACAAGTAATCTACCTACTAGTATCTGCTTCCATCCTAGTGTGACACTTTTTGGTTCTAATGTTTCATTCATGGTAGGAGCCGCTAATGGGGATGTTATCAAGTATAACTATGACTACATTCACAATACACTAGCTTCGCCTATCATCAACACTACGCCGTTCGTATCCAAAGAATTTATCCTCTCGAACAATGCTGTAAAAGGCTTCGTTTTGACCAACGGAGTGAACGAAAAACTCGGCAATAAAGTATACCGTGAGCTATTTCACTTTCACAAGTCCAAAATCGTATTGTTGGATGTAGTGAACGCAATTTCACCTTATGTATTGAGTGTGGATCAATCTGGACGGGTAGCGCTGTGGCATTATGATAGCAAATACTTCGAAGGAAAGTGTTGGTTCAGACCTTATTGTACCACCAAATTGGCGTTGGATATAGTCGACTTGCTGCCAACTGGAGACATTACTATGTATGGTGGACCGAATGCTGTGCGTACAACTTCTACCGACGATGTTGCTGCTGCGACTACTGAACCCGTAGACACAATTACTCAACCGAATGAGGTTAAATCGGATAAATTAATCCTGAGTGAAGAGACGCAAGCTAAACTTGTCATACGAAATGCTTATAAGGAGAATAGTGGTACAAATAGTGTAATTGATGGCAGTACCGAGGAAAGAGTGTGCTTAACCTACGAGCCTATCTTTGACCATGAGCGAGGAGTGTATGTACAATACACCGCTGTGGAGTACACAGTGAAAATAGAACCTGAAGTAAAAACGACGATAGCTGACACGAAGCATTCTATTATCAATGATCCCAGTAGCAGTGTTGCTATTCGTCAAGACTCTGTTCCTATGGTTAATAATGGAGCAACAGCAGCAACTGAAAACAGTGCCATGAACGCTACTATTCCAGCTGAAAATAATATTCTTGCTACCACTGCCGCAAATAACGATGCTACCAATCCCCCAGTACCTGAAGCTAATCTCAATGCTAATTTGGATGAAGCAGAAGGTGTAGATGCAGAAGCGAACGAGTATGCGGCTCTTTTACTCCTTGATGCAGATCCTGCTCCTACTGCTACTACCGATGTGCCATCTGTGAATGAGTCTAATCTAACCAACAATATCAATAACACAAATAACGACAATCATATTGATGGTAATAATACCATTGATGGTGACGGCATACGTGTCACTACTGCCTCAAGCGACACCCTTGTTGAGCCCAGTGCCACTAGCCCAATTGTTGACGAAGATGCGGCGAAATCCGTTTCAGTCGGTGATAATGCTGCTGTGGATGATACCGCGATACTAGAGCCTACAGAAGATATCAAGTCAGATACCCACACATCTAGTGAAATAGATGCTGTACAATCGGATGAAGAAGTTGCAGCAAATACAAATGCAGAGCCATCTGCTGAAGATGCTCCGTCGCAGCTTACCGTGGACGTTGACACAAGTCGCTCTTCTCAGAAACCCTCCCATAGTGATGAATCTATAGTACCTATCCCTGTTACCATCTTCACCGCGCTGACCGCCTTGATTGAAGAGTATAGAGAGCAGAAACACAGTGGTGATGGTGATCATGATACTTACGCAGTAGAACAGGTACGTTTGAAAGTGTTTTCTTTGTATCTTTGTAACGGCTTCAACTGTTCTTTACATTTCTATTTGTCTATTTGTTAATACCCAGGCTCAAGACGAAGACGGCGTGGATCCACCAGCCGATCATTTTGACCATAATAGTGGCGCTGTCCAAAAGGCTGCCACGCCTATGACCAACAGCATTGCCACACTACCTCTCTCTGTACCAACTAAAACCCCATCTACTACCACTAACATTAATACTACCACCACTAGCGCGAATATATTGCCTGTTACTCCCAGAGCCTCCATAGCACCAGCAGCGCCCACTACCGAGCGTGTGCGTGAGTTTATTTCAGCTGAAATATTTGCAGAAAGGACCTTGCATTTCACGATAATGAGCTGCAAGATGACCTATGACGGAGCAGAGGTGGTGATGCTACTGGCCTCGCGTGTGGACAATAATAACAACAGCTCAGCGAACCTCACTGAAAGTGGTACTCCGAACAACAGTACTACCGAAATACACACGGTATACTACATAATACCATACTTCCCACTGACGCAGAAGTTCCACCGGTTCTATCCGCGCTTGTATCTGAACAGCACCGATTGTGTCGTTGATTATTGCGTCGGACCGCTGCAGTTTGAGACCCTCACACGCACCGTATTTGTGCTAACCAAAAAGTGTGTACGATTGTTCAGCCTACACACAGGTCGGGAAATTATTACTACGTATAGTAATATCACCAGCAGCACTTCGGTTGATAGTGCGGATAACAAGAATACTGCCAATGTTAACGAATCTGCCTCTACGCATCTACCGTTTGTCTGGGCCTTGCCATCCTTTGCACCTACTACTATTGCGCTGTGTTCTTCCCAACGTGTGCTTACCCTATCTGCATACGATGATACCAGAGTGGCCGTTTATCTCCTCCAGCACAGTAACGATGGAAGCGCGACGTTACACACGACTGAGAGCGCGGAACTATTGAATCGCTTTAAGTTGTATGAGAAGATCCGCCCTGCAGAGAAGACAGTATTGCCTGCTGCAGAAGGCACAGGAATACACACCGTGTTGAATATTCTCACATTCATCCCTCCGGAACTGCAGTATGTTACCGACGAAGCAAATGAGATCATTGACCTGGTCTTTGACCATGTATGGCACTGCATTGAGATGAACCAGGACCGTAAACACCGAAAGGGATTAATTGACACATTGTATGGAGCGAAAGCTGGGGTAAATGCAGGGAGTAGCGAGGTAAATCTGGGATTTATTGAACCCACCATCTGGCCTCCACCACAAGAGTATCCTGAGCTAAAGATAGCAGCGGAGGAGGAAGAGGTTGCTGCTATTATGCCCACGACAAAAACACCCAAGGGTAGAAAGCACAAGAAAAGGAAAGACAAAAAGCTGAAAGTGTCTGCCAGTGGAGAGGAAGGGGAAGGTGGGAATGGTATTAATCCCGCTGAATCGGGCGATGAACTTTCTGTTTTGCTTTAGATGTACAGTATGCAATTGCAATGCATGAAGTACGTGTTTTGTGTGGTAATGTTATGAAAGTTTAAGAAAACAACACCATTAAGTCTTTTTGCTCTTACACGTTGACCGGGAGTGCGCTGATTTTTAATAGATGATCAACTTCTAATTTAAAACAATGATGTCTCAGCTTACGTTTCTGGAAGGATTTTGGCGAGATTGTCATAATGGGTGTTTCTATGCGTGCAGAAGATGCAACAGCGCAGAAAAAGGGCAGTGGATAGTGATAGCGCGAGCTCGCCTTGAAATGTGAGGGGACTGCACTTTTCTCAACAGTTGCTTTACTTGACTCGAACAACGAATGGTTGGAAACTTTCGATATAATCTGGGGTATCTTCACAGGATACCCTTGCTGCTTGCGCTGCTCAACTGCGGTTGGAATGTTCTTTTCGCGTTCTTGGTGAGAAATTTTCGAGAGCTTTCTCGAATCCAACCACTCTATACTGCTTGGGGTACCAATCACCTTTGAAGCAGCCTTCGACTTTCAGGAGTGAGACTAATATATTCATTTTCGTCGTTATGCATGAAGTTCATTTCGGGGTGACCATTGACGCAGCCTTCGAATTGGATTTGGACAACCCGGATGATGGTCCAACCTGAGGAACAACTTGCTTTTTATTCTTAATCTTATCAACGCAATTACAACACGGGAATTTCCAACACATGACGGAATGGTCGAATGTAAGTCCTACTGGCGCGAGAAGCAAGGCTTCGAGTCCAGGGGCACCCCTTTTATTAATTATTATTTTTCCAACCGCATGGAGGCTCAAATCTGACTTTTTGGAGAATATTTTCATGTCAATTGTATTACCACACAATGTTCAAACCATTGTTATTTATTTTTTATTTAAATGGGCATACTCAATGCATTATACACGTGCTTCACTGCGTGCTCGACCTCTATCTGCAATTGTGGCCTCATTATCTTTAAAAATTCACGTGACGATACACTAATAACCTCTGCTGACTCTACGACAAGTGTTCGGAGCGCAGGCAGACCTTGAAGTAAAGCAAAGGTACCACCTGCTAAGCACAGTACATTCCTGTAGCAGTGAAGGCTCAGATAATGCAGTTTCGGACAGTGTTCACCAAACATATGCAACGCGTCAACAGTCGAGGGTGCATTGACATTTTGCACACTCATATACACCACTTCTAACGTACTGCCGCAGTGAGTCGCCAGGCTATTTATACTCCCATCGCCCATGGTGGTACAGGTTTGGATGTTGATAGAGCGAAGCTTCTTCAACTTTTCAAACATCTGACATGCGCCTTCGCTGTTCAGCTTGCGATTGTTAGATATATCCAGGTGTAATAAGTTGGGCAGAACAGAACACACTTCGATGAGGGTTTCGTTCGGCAGTTGTGCATCTTTCAGGGAGAGAGACAATAGTTCTGGACTTGTCTGTGCGAACTGCACCACTACTTCGGAACCCAGCGACCACCCCAGCCGCAGCTTTTTCAGTGCATTGTTGGAAGTGACACCCGATAGGGTCAAATTCTTTCTGCTGCAGGTGCTGTTGCGGATAGAAAGTGTGTGCAGCTTATTGAGAGGCACTTTATCGAACATGGCGGTGCAGTTGCAATTTACTCCGTTCAGCCAAATTTCTGAGAGGTTCGGATTGCTCCACAGTACTTCTTTAAAAGCTGCATCTAGTTGAATACCATCACACTCTAAGATTTGCAGATTTTTACAGTGAATTGCGATGGTATACATTTCGTTTGTTTTCTGTCCGGACCATATTCTCAATGCGCTTATTGCTGGACCCGACGTCCGAAGATAATCCGACAGGAGTTCAAGGTTAATGTATGGCTTTAATACAACTTTAGATACTTTAATTTTCTTGATAGACAGCCATGTGACCAGTTCTGGTTTGCAGAATGTTACGGAATTTCGGAAGACATAGGAATGGGAAGACAAAAGAGATGTCAACGCAAGACGGTCTGGCTCATTGCAATGTGCGATATCGAGGTAAACAAGGCTCTTCAAATTTATCCAACTTCCCAGTAAACCACATAAAAATGCGACAGGTAAGGTCTGAAGCATTTTCAATTCATCTGTGGGCTGCGGCTCGGGTTCTCGCCTTTCGTTCAACCCTTTCCAATTTAAGAATGAAATTCGCGATCAAAGCATAGGTGAGAAAATTTGTAAGATATAAGTTCTTGCAATAATTTGTCAATGTTTAGATTTGAATAAACTTGTGGGATTTGAATAAACTTGTAGATTTATCCCTTAAAACAAAAGCAGAGTGTTGCATAAAATACACTAAGTTAATACATTCCCTTAAAAAAATGAAACCACATGGACAGAGCTTTTCCTTGTATTAATACGATATAATGTTTGGTTACTTACAGTGGCATACTCAATGCATTGTATGTGTGCTTCTCGGCGTCTGCGATCACAATCTGCAAGTTCGGTCGCGACGCCTCAAGAAAGCGACGTGATGATGCACAAATAACTCCTGTGGATTCCACCACCAGTGTGTGCAGGGCAGGTAGGTTGTGTAGGAGTTCAAACGTGCCGCCAGCGAGACACAAGACCTTCTTGTTGTGAATGTTTAAGAAGCGCAACTGGGTACAGATATTGCCGAAAGTGGCCAAGCGATCAACCGTGCGTTTATCATCACAATCGTTCACATTGATGTGGGCAACTTCCAGGGTAGCGCCGCATAGAATAGCTAGATTGTTAATAGTACGATCGGAGACAGCAGTGCAACGGTGCAAGCTTATGGATCGTACAGCGTTAGTTTTTGTAACATTGCCAGCGCACCGTCACTGTTTAATATGCGGTTACCAGACACATCCAGATGCAGCAAAGACAATTGAATAGAACACACTTCGGTAAGTAGATCGCAGGACAGCTGCACATGACATTTCAGCTTTGGGGTGAGGCGCATGACATTCATGAGAACAGTAACGTCCACAGAAGACCCTAGCTGCAACTTCTGCATGGTGGTGCTCGTACGGGTTGCAAGCAATGGGAATGCTTTGTTGCATGCGCTGTTAACAATGGATAAAGTGTGCAGCTTACGAAGAGGTACATCCTCACAGTGTGTGGTGAAGGAACTTAACATGTTCTCCAACCAGATTTCAGATACCGGTACGTTTGGATTGCACCAAAGCAACTCTTTGATGACAGAATCGAAGGAAAGGTTTTTGCATCGCACAATTTGCAAGTTTCTACAATGCATCGCGGCAAGAAATATTTCGTGCGTTTGTTGTGGTCCAATGTCGACCGAATGCACAAAGGAACCCCATCTGCGAAAGAAAGCCGTCGACAGATCAGCTGTACAATTTGCTCCAAACATAATCTTCGACGCTTTGACTTGTTTGTTGGGCAGCCAAACGATCAGCTGGTCATGTAATGTCACAGGGCTACGAAAAATAAACTGCTTGGAAGACAGAAGTGACTCAAAGGCCAGGCGGTCAATGTGATTGCAATAAGCAGAATCAAGACGAACCAGAGCCTTCAAATCAATCCAACTTCCGAATATAGTAAAAGATTGCACTGATGGACAGATGCCGAGCATTTTACATCTCTATAGTTAATTTCCGAACTCCAGGAGAACTTGAAGTGCCATGAATTCGTATCCAGTTAAGTAACGTCAACGATACTGCTGCTTTTGTGAATTGCGTCTAATTGGTGTTATTGTTTTCCAGGATTTGCTGCGCTGAGTTTCCAGGAAAGGTTTGAAATTGACTTATGCGTGTAAAGTAAATCCAAAATCAATTATTTACATTTGCGACTACTGTGACAGTAATTGGCTCTCTATATCTGTATTGTTTACACGCATTCTTCTTAATATATTCAGTCGTGCACGCAGAATGGAAACAACAGAAAAGACAAGTAAAATCTCTTCCCTCGGAACCAAATTAAATGAAGCTACAAACATCTGATAACTTGCAATATGGCAGTCCATATACGTGTTTAGTTTTTGTTCCCGAATGTCCTCTTTTGGTGATGTCATGCATTTTTCAGCTATTCATAGAGCTCCTTGCAACGAAGAAGTGCAGTTACATGGAGACGATAGGGGGCACCGTTTCATCTCTGGCACGTGTTGGAAGTTATATTCCTTGCCTATGTACGTGGAACCTTTCTCCACAAAACGGATGGTGACATGAGCTTTCGAGTTATAATACCTCTGGACTCCTGTGCGACTATTTCTACCTTTGTACCTGAAGACAATGCCTGTGGGACCGTGCGTAACCGTATTGCGCTCACTCAAATAGATTTGATGCAAACGTACATCATCACCTTCATCTTCATCTTCATCCACCGGCGACCTCTGCAAGCGCTCAGCAGCAGGAGTAGCAGGATTAATAGCAGAATGTAGAGGAAGAAAAGGATTACCGACAACAGCATCAGGAATCATGGTAGCAACAGAACCACCAGTGTTCGCTGAACCGAGGGTTGTTTGGGGGATCGGCAGCGCGGTTGCGGAGTGAACACTTCCTATAATGTCCGCCACCGTGCCAGTAGCCTCGGTATTGCCCACTTCTGGTTTCTGGATCTTTATCCGGACAGCACTGCCGCTGCCGCCGCCGCCACCGCCAAAGGAAGGTCCAAGCGAATCGAGAGGATTGGCAGCTGAGTCGGGCAGAGCAGGCATGGAGGACAGAGGAGGGGCAGAATGACTACTACTCTTAAGCGCACTTGCTTGAGGCAGGGAAGGATCTGTAAGCCCAAAGGAAGTAGAACTGCTGGGCGGCGCTGTAGACGGCTTGCTCGCGGTTGGTGCAATAATCTTGGCTTTAACAAGAGCAGCAACGACAGGCGAAAAATCGATGGTATTAGTTTTGCTTGTAGTAGTGGTACTAGTAGTAGTATTATTAGTTGCGGGACGAGAAGAAGGATTCGTGGTGCTCGTATGGGCGGATGCTGCGGCGGTGCTGCTCCTCCCTCTAATGGTGCTATGCGCATCATGCACAGGAAGTGTGTTATCATGCTCACTTCGAATGTCTACTGCTTGCATGAATGAGCCCAATTTACGAAGGTCCGAAGATGCTTGCGCATTATAGTCTGCAAACTTGATGCCTTTTGCTAATAGCCATTCGATAATTCTGGGGTTACAGAATGCAGCAGGACTATGAAAGACAAAATCAGTTGAAGCCAAAAGCGCCTCAAAACTTTTACGTTGGGTGTGATTGCAGTGGGCGGAATCCAAACGAGCCAGAGACTTCAGATCAATCCAGCGTCCCACTACATTGCAAGAAAGCACATTGGGAAGAATCGAAAGCATTGTTTATGATTTAGATGACTGGAACAATCCAATGATGAAGTTGCATGTCAAATCCGGTTCGGAATGTGAAGTGTCGCACTTTTTGTAGCCCTTTCCAAAAACGGAATCACACTTCGTTCCGATAAACTTACAGAGCAAAATTACAGCTACTTTACCAAACAATTTTTGTATGAAAAAAAAATAAATTGATTGGGAAAATAGGTCTGGCGTTCTAGATGGCCATATGCAACGCATTGAACGGATACTTGTCGTGCCACACTCCCTCCACCACTATCCGCAGCAGCGGGTGTGTAACCTGTAAAAATCGACGAGATGATACGCATATCACTGCTTCTGTCTCTATGATCAGCAAACGCAGCGAGGGAAGACCTTGTAATAGAGCAAAGGTACCGCCTGCTGGGCACAGAACACTTCTATTGCACATGATACTAAGGGTATGCAGCTTGACGCAGCGACGACTGAAATATTCCAATTCCTCCACGACACTGGCGTGATTGGCATTTTTTATCTCCATGTACACTACCTCTAGCGTCTCTCCACAGTAGGTGGCCAGGTTTCGCATGGTGCTGTCTAAAACATACGGGCAATTTTGCAAGTTTATCGAGCGCAGCTGGGTGAGGCTTTTACACATTGCAAGCACCCCGTTGCTGCTCAGCAAATGGTTGTTTGACACGTCCAGGTGTAACAGCGTTGGTAGGATGGAACATATTTCAATGAGCATTTCGTCAGACAGCTGCACATCTTCTAACGAGAGTGATTTTAATGCAGGGGTCAGCCGCACAGTCTTTACAATCAATTCTGCGTCCACGCGACCATCAAGCCGCAGCTTCTGCAACGTATTGCTGACAGAGGTTATAGGAAGTGAGTAATTACTATAGCGCGTGCTTCTGCTGATGGATAGAGTGGACAGCTTACTAAGCGGAATATTATCGAACACAGAGGCGCCATCGCCGCACAGATGAGACAGCCAGATTTCTGAAATGTTCGGATTGCACCACAGTAACTCCTTAAAGGCAGGATTAAGTCGGAAGTGCGAACAACGTATAACTTGGAGATTTTTACAGTGGATCGCTATGAACAGTATTACGTGTGATATTTCCCCAGCAGATGGCATACCGGTAATAACAGAATTTATGAACGAGCCCCAGTTGCGAAGGTAGTCCGGAAGCAGCTCAGAAGCTGTACTGAGCTTGATGCTAGACGCTTTGACCTCTTTTTTAGAAAGCCAGGCTATAAGCTTCGAGCTGTCAAAAGAAACGAGGCTTCGAAAGGTAAACTCCTTGGATGCCAAAAGTGATGCAAAGGCCAGGCGGTCAACGTGATTGCAATAGGCAGAATCGAGATGGACGAGAGATTTTATATCAACCCAGTATCCCAAAATGTTAGAAAACAATACTGTAGGAAGGGTTCCAATCATTTCACCTGATTAACTGTAGATCCAGACTCGAATTTGAATGGATGATCAGTGCACTTCGTCGTTTAACCCTTTCCGTAAGAGTTGTCCAGATTTGATGGCACACTTGTGGTCCGGTTGGCTTCGCCAATATGTCAATGCGATTGGTGCGTGCACCAGCACCAACACCTCAAGAAGATGAGCCTTCGGTGCCAGTTGCTAAAGCATCGTCTGGGACAGGTAGCATGGTCTTGACTTTGTTGGTCTTGGCGGCCTTTGCAGTGCTTTCGTATGCGGGCATGAACAGCAAAGCCGACATTAGCGCTCCACAAGCCAGTCTAACATATATCAAAGAAGATAAGAGCATTTCGACGAGCGGTTTGACGTTGTGGAGCAGCGACTTTCACATCTCGCCGATCGCAGACGTTAAGCACAATTTGAAAGAGCTTGGCGTCAGCGTTATAGACAAGTCTCTGAGTGGACACTGCCACCTTACCAACACATGTGAACGTGACCTGCGCGTGATTGATAAGAACAACGGCATCAATCTTCGCCCCTGTGCAAATGCATTGCGCAATAAGTTTTACAATAGTTATCGTGCCGATCCGGTGATGAAAACGGTCGATGCATTTCTTTGCACGCATGCTGCGAGTATGTGCGAACTGTTTATGCCCTTTCAGAAGCCCATGATTGTGATTGCTAGTACAAGGTATGCGAATGGTTTATTTCATATTTAGATGTGTGTGTTGGGAAATGTCGCACAATCGAATGCTTTTTTCTTTGGGCATCGGCAAACTATATTGCAATTTGTTGTGTTAATTTTCCCTTTTCGTATTATAGATATGAGATTGGCAGGCTGGATGCAGTGAGCTGGCAGCGGTGGAATGAGAACCTTCGCTTGATCGCAGCAAGTCCTTTCAATACCATTGCTGCCAACAATCGATATGATCAGGTAGGCTGCCTAACAATCGAGTGTACACTGCTGTTTATGTTATTACTGTTGTTACTCGCAATTTTCCTTGTTTTTTACCATTTTTACCGTCTACTTTTCTATCATAACTATCATATGCATAGGAGTACATTCGATATTTCACGGGCATCCAAGACGTGGTCCTACTTCCGAACTTCTGCAACTACGTGAACACCCGATATAATCCTACACGACCCGAAATTCTTCTCGGGCCTGCCCGCGGTGTCAATCCCACCGTACAAAATCTAATGTACGAAGCACTATCTGCGTACAACAAGCACAATCCTAATCCAAGTACTGGCACTGGCCAGCAAGACCAGCCACGTGGGGAAAATGCAAACAATAAGGTTATGATTTCACCGGTTCGGGATATTTACACACATTTTGAATACAGCGATCTCGCTGCCCACCCGGCGATTGTGATTTTACCCTACCAGGTATCATTTATGTCACTTTTCGAGTTCTATCGGATGCAAATACCGCTGTTTGTACCCACCCCGGAATTACTGACCAAATGGCACCTGGATTATAACATGTTGAACGAACGCACCTGGATGGGGGTTGTGGGCCAACCACAAGCAAAAAGCACCCTCCCGCGACATCCTGTCTTGAATAAAGCACATCCTACTGGTGGTAGTACGAACACGGATTCTGTTCCAATGTCCGATCCAAACAACGAGTTTTCTCACGAGGCCGTATTGGAGTGGGTTAAATTGTCGGATTTTTACACCTGGCCACATATCCAGAGGTTCTATACGTGGACTGAGTTGTTCGCAATGTTAGAAGACACGGTGAAACTGCGAGAAATAAGTGACAACATGGGTGAATTTAATCGGCGTGAAGAAGCACAGATCAAAGCCAAATGGACGCTTATTTTGGAGAAAATACAACGCCACAAGGATAGTAGTACTATAAAAGGATTAGAAAATAGTGCTACTAGTGGTGTTAGTGAGCTGCCGGTGGATATTAACGATTCACTGCAGCAATTGTATGGTTACAAATTATCACCAACGGATTGCAATACACAAGTAACGGCTTCGACAAACAATCTGCGTGGAGTAGCTGTGTAGAGAGTATTGTGAGTTCACGTTGACGCAACATTGTAAAAAACAATAATGTGAAGGACTAAATATGTATGTATTGTGCTTACTTTTGCCTTTTTGTACTTCTTAACCAACAGACATCAATTAGTTCAAAAGTCGTCGTTATTGCAAATGAAATTTAAAATAAAAGTTATGCTCTGCGTTCATATGAAATGATAGCAAACAATAAGAGCAATAAGACGGGGAATTCAAAAGTTTTACGACGAAGTCACGCAACATCAAAAAGTGAATTCCCCATCCGGGAATCGAACCCGGACCCCGGCCTTGAAAGGGCCATATCCTAGCCGTTAGACAAATGGGGACTTTGTGAATATTTTATGGTGAAAATTATAGTATATAAAGAAACTAGATGTTAGCAGCAGCAAAGGGGTGACCAAGGATTGAAGGTGTCCAACAGAACACAAATCCCTTCCTTGCATAAAACCATGGCGAGCAAACGTGCTAACAAAGCACCCCCCAAGCCTGCAAATCCTCCACCTGCTGATAGTTCTGGCAGCGATGTTCCGGATTTGGTTTCGGAATCGGATGACAGTTCCGATAATGATCCCCGTGCTCGGAGAGTACCTGCGGCGAATAGACCGCCCCCAGCTGTACCAGTTCCTGTTGCTGCTGCACAAATGGCATCAAAGCCTCGCGCTCAGCCTGGTTCACAGGATAGTGATTCCTCTGATGAGGATTCTGACAGTGGAGAAGCGGCGGATGCAGAGAAGCCGAAGAAGAAAAGGAAGCCGAAGAAAAAGAAACCCAAGAAAAAGCCTGCTGTCGGAGCAGCTACCGCAGAAGAGTCTAACAGCGGTATCAACACGACTTCGTCAGTCAAGAATGAAGTGAAAGCCCCTCCGGTTAAAGTTGTGGATCCAGAGAAAGTGAAGAAGGACTTTACTCGAGCCACGTTCCTTGCCAAATGGCAGTCCGTCATTGCAGCCATTACGGACATTCGCAAGAAGTTGAACGTGAAAAACACGAAAACGGGCAAGTTGAACACCATCGATGATCTTAGTTTCTCCTGGGCGGCACAGAAGTTTGAGTACGATGTGGTGGTTGAGCAGACTCAAGAAGAGGTGCGGTACCGAGAGACGGTGATGGGGGTGCTGGCGGAGAACGACGGAGTGAACGAAGAGGAAAGCTTCGATGACTCGGACTTGTACGAAGACGAAGGTGGTGTGGAGCTTCGTGAAGCCTTGACTGCAGCTGAAGTGGAAGACCCGTCCTTGATGGAAGCACCAGAAGATGCGCCACAGAAGTTTCCGGTGGAGCTGTCGATTTCCGTCAAGAAGTGGCTGGAGCGCCAAGACGAGCGCTATCGAGTGATG
>LNAP01012174.1_pt1 | contig 13311 bp, 9 predicted proteins | sample 602601 | NCBI WGS metagenome assembly LNAP01 (sample SAMN02440304, study PRJNA202911) | soil metagenome | biome: Subtropical and temperate rainforests or woodlands; isolation source: soil samples (1 kg each in a 20% v/v slurry with milli Q water) were... ...
CTGCTTGGTAATCGGCAACTCCTGCAATTCAGGCGAATCCACAGAAGTTGTATCAAGAAGGGAGCGTAGTCTACCGGAAAGCCCCTTTCAGCTCAAACCCAGATCTTGGTTTCATGGCTGCCAGATCAGTTGCCAGTTGCCATCAATGCCGCTGTCGAGTCCTGGCAAGCCAGCCACTGCCAGCAATTGCTCGTCCCGATACAGCAGCGGCAATCGACCGCGCGCAAACGCCGGCACGCCTCTTTCGTTGAGCAAACGCTTGAGGTCCCGGTGACCACGACCAGGCAACATCATGGCTTCACCTCCCTGACGATAGCGGACGCAGAGCGGTCCGTCGGGCATTTTACCGTCGAGGGCCACCGTGCCGTTGTCTGGCAGGGTCAATGCTTGAGCAGTCAGCGTCCATTCTACGGGGCCTGCGGCCGGTCGCAGCCAGCGGTCGGATAACCACCAGACGCGTCCGCCGGTGCGGTGCAGTTCGCCACCGGCCAGCCGCCAGATCGGCCGGGCGTCGTCCGCTGCATCGCGCAACGAGTCCCAGCCAGACCAATGATCACTGTCGGGCAGCGTTGTCATTGAGACCAGCCAATGACTCAACGCATTACGCTGACGGGCCGGCGACAAGGCTCGCAACGGGGCCAACTCAAGCGACCGCAACCCAAGCCAGTCGAACGCGCTGGGCGTGATGGCTCGGTGCAGATCGATTCGCGCCAGGTCATCCAGCAAGCCTTGGGCCTCACTCAGGTGCGCAGCGCTGCGGGCGAAGGTCGTCGAGGCTTGGGGCCACTGCTCGGTCAATACCGGGAAAACTCGCTGGCGCAGGAAATTGCGCGCGTACCGGTGATCGTCGTTGGAAGGGTCTTCGATCCAGTTCAAGCCCTGTTGCGTCGCGTAGGCTTCCAGCTCCGCCCGGGACACATCGAGCAAGGGTCGCAGCAAGTACCCCTGGCCCAGAGGACGCTGCCGAGGCATCGCCGACAAGCCCCTCACCCCTGCCCCACGCAACAAACGAAACAACAGGGTTTCAGCCTGATCGTCGCGATGTTGACCGGTGAGCAGCACTTCATTGCTGTGAAGCAGCGCCTCGAAGGCAGCATAACGCGCCTCCCGGGCGGCACGCTCGACGCTGGCGCCGGCCGGGACTTGCACGTTCACTACTTCAAGCGGCACCCCAAGGGCCTTGCAGACCGAGTGACAATGGTCCGGCCATGCATCGGCCACAGCCTGAAGGCCATGATGGACGTGGACAGCACGTAACGGTGGCAGGGCTTCATTTTTGGAGAGAGACGCGAGCAGGTGCAGCAGGACGGTGGAATCGAGGCCACCGGAGAAGGCGATGCGCCAGGTGACGGCGTTGCGCCAGGGGGATAGCTGTGTGAGGAGCCGGGTTGGCAGATCCGCGCTTGAGTTCATAGGAGTCAGCCTTGGCACAAACAACTGTGGGAGCGAGCCTGCTCGCGATGGCGGTATATCAGTCAACTCATTTGTTGAATGTTAAACCGTATCGCGAGCAGGCTCGCTCCCACATGGGTATTGCGGTCGGATCAGAGACCGTAGCTCATCAGCCGCTCATAGCGACGGGCCAGCAGCGCCTCGTTGTCGAACTTCTTGAGCATCGACAGTTGCGAGCTCAGCTCGGCACGAATCAGCGCCGCAGCCGCGGCCGGATCACGATGAGCGCCGCCTACAGGCTCGCTGATCACTTTATCCACGATACCCAGGCCTTTGAGACGCTCAGCGGTGATGCCCATGGCTTCGGCGGCATCCGGCGCCTTCTCGGCGGTTTTCCACAGGATCGAGGCGCAGCCTTCCGGCGAGATCACCGCGTAGGTGGAGTATTGCAGCATGTTCAGTTGATCGCAGACACCAATGGCCAGCGCACCGCCGGAACCGCCTTCGCCGATCACGGTGGCGATGATCGGGGTTTTCAGTCGCGCCATTACGCGCAGGTTCCAGGCGATCGCTTCGCTCTGGTTGCGCTCTTCGGCGTCGATGCCCGGATAAGCGCCCGGCGTGTCGATGAAGGTCAGGATCGGCATCTTGAAGCGCTCGGCCATTTCCATCAGGCGGCACGCCTTGCGATAGCCTTCCGGACGCGGCATGCCGAAGTTGCGGCGCACCTTTTCGCGGACTTCGCGGCCTTTCTGATGGCCGATGACCATCACTGGCTGGTCGTCCAGACGGGCGACGCCACCCACGATCGCGGCGTCGTCGGAGAAATGCCGATCGCCGTGCAGCTCATCGAACTCAGTGAAGATGTGCTCGATATAGTCCAGGGTGTAGGGACGACGCGGATGACGCGCCAGGCGGGCGATCTGCCAGCTGGTCAGCTTGCCAAAGATGTCTTCGGTCAGCGTGCGGCTTTTGTCCTGCAGACGAGAGATTTCATCGCCGATATTCAGCGAATTGTCATTACCGACCAAGCGCAACTCTTCGATCTTGGCTTGCAGGTCGGCGATCGGCTGTTCGAAATCTAGAAAATTCTCCGTCTTGGGTCGACGTCCAAGAGAGCTTGGGCCGGCCGGTTGTCTATTCGCGCCCTACCTTAAGGGAGAGGCGCGTTCAGGTCGAGATTAAAAATTCGGGTCGAGATCAGGGCCGCTCCAAGGTTCAGGAGTGGCACCTGGCCGTCAACGGTATTGGAGGAAGACGTTGTCTTTGCCGAACTGGTCACGCAAGGCTTGAATCAACGCATCCGCCGGATCGATCCGCCAGCCTTCGCCGAACTGCAGCACAGCCTTGGCGTCGGGGCGCACGTACTCCATGGTAATCGGGCAAGCACCGCGATGGCGCTTGAACAATTCCCCCAGCCAGCGTAGCTGATCGCCCTTGAGATCCTGGGTCTGCAATTTCAGGCGCAGGCTCTCGGCCAGGTTGGTCCGGGCATCTTCCATGCTCATCACCCGTTTGACCCGCAGCCGCAGGCCACCGGAAAAATCGTCGTTGCTGACTTCGCCTTCCACCACAACCATCGCGTCAGTCTGCAACAGCGACTGGGCCGAATGGAACGCATCGGCAAACAACGACGCCTCGATGCGCCCGGAGCGGTCGTCGAGGGTGATAAAGCCCATCTTGTCGCCCTTTTTGTTTTTCATTACCCGCAGGGCAATGATCATACCGGCGACGGTCTGCGTGTCACGCGCCGGCTTCAGATCAATGATGCGCTGGCGGGCGAACCGGCGGATCTCGCCTTCGTACTCGTCGATCGGGTGACCCGTGAGGTACAGGCCCAAGGTGTCTTTCTCACCCTTGAGACGCTCCTTGAGCGTCAGCTCCTTGGCCTTGCGGTGATTGCCGTAGACATCGGCATCTTCCTCGACAAACAACCCGCCAAACAGGTCGGCGTGACCACTGTCATGGGTCCGGGCGGTTTGCTCGGCGGCCTTGATCGCTTCTTCCATGGCCGCCAGCAGCACCGCGCGGTTGCGGTCGATGTTGGCCTGGTAGGCCTTGGGTTCATCCTGGAAGTACGGGCCCAGACGGTCCAATGCACCGCTGCGGATCAAGCCGTCGAGGGTACGTTTGTTGATGCGTTTGAGATCGACCCGGGCGCAGAAATCGAACAGGTCCTTGAACGGTCCGTCCTGACGGGCTTCGGTGATGGCTTCCACCGGTCCTTCACCCACGCCCTTGATCGCCCCCAGTCCATAAATGATGCGGCCTTCGTCGTTCACCGTGAACTTGAACTCCGAAGCGTTCACGTCCGGCGCGTCGAGGCGCAACTTCATGGTCCGCACTTCTTCGATCAAGGTCACGACCTTGTCGGTGTTGTGCATATCCGCCGACAGTACCGCGGCCATGAATGGCGCCGGGTAGTGGGCCTTCAGCCACGCGGTCTGGTACGACACCAGACCATAGGCGGCCGAGTGGGATTTGTTGAAGCCGTAACCGGCGAATTTTTCCACCAGGTCGAAGATGTTACCGGCCAGGTCCGCATCAATGCCGTTGTTCGCACAACCCTCAATGAAACCGCCGCGCTGCTTGGCCATTTCCTCGGGCTTTTTCTTACCCATCGCCCGACGCAGCATGTCCGCGCCGCCGAGGGTGTAACCGGCCATTACCTGGGCAATCTGCATCACCTGTTCCTGGTACAGGATGATGCCGTAGGTCGGTGCCAGGACCGGCTTGAGGCCGTCGTACTGATAATCCGGGTGCGGGTACGCCAGCTCGGCGCGCCCGTGCTTACGGTTGATAAAGTCATCCACCATGCCCGATTGCAGCGGGCCCGGACGGAACAGGGCCACCAGTGCGATCAGGTCTTCGAGGCAGTCAGGCTTGAGCTTTTTGATCAGCTCCTTCATGCCCCGGGATTCAAGCTGGAACACTGCCGTGGTTTCGGCTTTTTGCAGCAGGCTGTAGGTCGGCTTGTCATCCAGCGGGATGAAGGCGATGTCCAGCGGCTCTTCGCCGACCTTGGCCCGGTCACGGTTGATGGTTTTCAGCGCCCAGTCGATGATCGTCAGGGTCCGCAGACCAAGGAAGTCGAACTTCACCAGGCCCGCCGCCTCGACGTCATCCTTGTCGAACTGGGTCACCAGGCCGTCGCCCTCTTCATCGCAATAGATCGGCGAGAAGTCAGTCAGCTTGGTCGGCGCGATCACCACGCCCCCGGCGTGCTTGCCGACGTTACGCACCACGCCCTCAAGCTTGCGGGCCATCTCCCAGATTTCCGCGGCTTCTTCATCGACCTTGATGAAGTCCCGCAGGATTTCTTCCTGCTCGTAGGCTTTTTCCAGGGTCATGCCGACTTCGAACGGGATCATCTTCGACAGACGATCCGCCAAACCGTAGGACTTGCCCTGCACCCGCGCCACGTCACGCACCACAGCCTTGGCGGCCATGGAACCGAAGGTGATGATCTGGCTCACCGCATTGCGACCGTACTTCTCGGCCACGTAATCAATCACCCGGTCGCGACCGTCCATGCAGAAGTCGACGTCGAAGTCGGGCATGGACACCCGTTCCGGGTTGAGGAAACGTTCGAACAGCAGGTCATATTCCAGCGGGTCGAGGTCGGTGATCTTCTGCACGTAAGCCACCAGGGAGCCTGCACCCGACCCCCGGCCTGGCCCCACCGGCACACCGTTGCTCTTGGCCCACTGGATGAAGTCCATCACGATCAGGAAGTAACCGGGGAAGCCCATCTGGATGATGATATCCAGCTCGAAATTCAACCGGTCGACATAGACCTGGCGCTTGGCTTCGTAATCTTCGGTGGTGTCCTTGGGCAAGAGAACGCTGAGGCGCTCGTCCAGGCCATCGAAGGATACCTTGCGGAAATACTCGTCGATGGTCATGCCATCGGGGATCGGGAAGTTGGGCAGGAAGTGCTTGCCCAGCTTCACTTCGATGTTGCAGCGCTTGGCAATCTCGACCGTGTTTTCCAGCGCCTCGGGCAGGTCGCTGAACAACTCGGCCATTTCCTCGGCACTTTTGAGGTATTGCTGATCGCTGTAGTTTTTCGGACGACGCGGATCATCGAGCGCCCGGCCTTCACCGATACAGACGCGGGTTTCGTGAGCTTCGAAATCTTCCTGTTTGATGAAGCGCACGTCGTTGGTCGCCACCAGCGGCGCGCCGATCTTGTCGGCCAGGGCCACGGCGGCATGCAGGTGTTCTTCGTCGTTAGGGCGATTGGTGCGTTGCACTTCAATGTAGAAGCGGTCCGGGAACACCGCCATCCAATCGCGGGCCAGCACTTCGGCTTCTTCTGGATTGCCACTGAGCAGGGCCAGGCCGATTTCACCTTCCTTGGCCGCCGACAGCATGATCAAACCTTCATTGGCCTCAGCTACCCATTCGCGCTCGATGATGATCGAGCCGTTGCGCTGGCCATCGATAAAACCGCGGGAGATCAACTCGGTGAGGTTGCGGTAACCCACGGCGTTCATCACCAGCAGGCTGATGCGGCTCAGCGGCGCGTCCGGGTCTTTGTTCGACAGCCACAGGTCGGCCCCGCAGATCGGCTTGATCCCGGCGCCCATGGCATTTTTGTAGAACTTGACCAGCGAACACATGTTGTTCTGGTCGGTGACCGCCACAGCAGGCATGTTCATGCCCACCAGGGTCTTGACCAGTGGCTTGATCCGCACCAGGCCATCGACCAGGGAGTATTCAGTGTGCAGGCGTAGATGAACGAATGAAGCCGGCATAGTGATCCTGCGTTAAGTCATGAAAACAACAAGGCCCGGATTGTACCGAGCCTTGGGTAAAACATCAGCATGATTGCCTTGCCACAAAAGCCTGCATCAAGAGACCGCAGTCTGATGACTTACGATCAAACCCTCACGGGCTTCATAAGCCAGCCGCACCGGCGCGAACGAGCGCCGATGGATCGGCGTTGGCCCAAGGCGCGCCAGCGCTTCCAGATGAACGGGCGTCGGGTAGCCCTTGTGGCCGCCGATGCCGTAGCCCGGGTAAATCAATTCAAAGGCGCTCATTTCCCGATCACGGCTGACCTTGGCCAGAATCGATGCCGCCGCAATGGCCGGCACCTTGCCGTCCCCCTGAACGACTGCTTCGGCGCGCATAGACAGCTTCGGGCACCGATTGCCATCGATCATCGCCAGTTTCGGGGTGATGTGCAGGCCTTCCACGGCACGCTGCATCGCAAGCATGGTGGCGTGCAGGATATTCAGCTCGTCGATCTCTTCCACTTCAGCCCGGGCAATGCACCAGCTCAGGGCTTTCTCGCAGATTTCGTCGTAGAGTTTTTCGCGACGGGCTTCGGTGAGCTTCTTGGAGTCGTTGAGGCCCAGAATGAGCCGGTTTGGATCGAGAATCACCGCTGCCGTCACCACTGCGCCGCACAACGGACCACGACCGACCTCATCAACACCGGCCACCAGTTCTTCAACTTCAGCCACCAGATTGAAGTCCAGGCCCATCTGCAATTTCACGTTACTCATGGTTTGGCGCCGATCAGGGTCAATACTGCGTCGGCGGCCTGGTTGGAGGCATCGCGGCGCAAGGTACGGTGAATGTCATCAAAGCCCCGGGTCTGCTCCTGGCCACCGTCGATCAAGGGCGACAACGTACGGGCCAGCGCATCGGCGGTTGCCTCGTCCTGCAGCAATTCAGGCACCAGCAAGCGCTGGGCCAACAGATTGGGCAAGGAGATGTAAGGGCTCTTGACCATGCGTTTGAGGATCCAGAACGTCAACGGCGCCAGGCGATAGGCGACCACCATCGGGCGTTTGTACAGCAACGCCTCAAGGGTAGCAGTGCCAGACGCAATCAACACGGCGTCACACGCAGCCAGTGCGAGATGAGAGCGGCCATCGAGCAATGTGACAGGCAGATCGCGCCCGGCCAACAGTGCTTCAAGCTGAGCCCGTCGCTGCGGGCTGGCACAGGGCAGAACAAAACGCACGCCGGGACGCATCGCTCGCAGACGCTCGGCGGCGTCGAAGAACAAGCCTCCCAGGCGACTGACCTCGCCGCCACGGCTACCGGGCATCAAGGCCACCAGCGGGCCGTCGGGCAGGCCCAACGTCTGACGCGCCGCGTCACGATCCGCTTCCAGGGGAATGGTATCGGCCAGGGTATGGCCGACAAACCGTACCGGCACGCCCTTCTCTTCGTAGAATCGGGCTTCGAACGGCAGCAGCGTGAGCATCAGGTCGCAGCCTTCGCGGATTTTCAACACGCGCTTCTGCCGCCAGGCCCAGACCGAGGGGCTGACGTAATGCACCGTCTTGATACCGGCCTGACGCAACTTGAGTTCGATATTGAGAGTGAAATCCGGCGCATCGATGCCGATGAACACATCCGGTTTTTCGTCGATCAGTGTCGCGATCAGCTTCTTGCGGCGAGCCAGCAGTTCGCGCAGACGTCCGAGCACCTCAACCAGCCCCATCACCGACAGGCGTTCCATGGGGAAATATGACGCCAGCCCTTCGGCCTGCATCAAGGGGCCACCGACACCGATGAACTCCACTGCTGGGTGCTGCGCCTTGAGCGCGCGCATCAGACCGGCACCCAGAATGTCACCGGAAGCCTCTCCCGCCACCAGTGCTATACGCAAGTTAGCCATGGTTAGCGAGTGATGCCGCGAGTCGAGGACTGGATGGAGTCACGGAATATCGCAACTTCCGGGAACTGCGCCGAAGCCTCGGCCAGCTCGACAAGGGCCTGTTCGACGGTCAACCCCTGGCGGTACACAACCTTGTAGGCGCGCCGCAATGCCGTGATCGCCTCTTCGCTGAAACCACGACGGCGCATGCCTTCGAAATTCATACTGCGGGCTTCGGCCGGGTTACCGAACACAGTGACATAGGCCGGTACGTCCTTGCCGATGGCGGTGCCCATGCCCGAGAAGCTGTGGGCGCCGATATGACAATATTGATGGACCAAGGTGAAACCGGACAGGATCGCCCAGTCGTCCACATGCACGTGGCCAGCCAATGCGGTGTTGTTGACCAGGATGCAATGGTTGCCAATGACGCTGTCATGACCGATATGGGCGTAGGCCATGATCAGATTATGGTTGCCCAGGGTCGTTTCGGAACGATCCTGAACGGTGCCACGGTGAATCGTCACGCCTTCGCGGATCACGTTGTGATCGCCAATGACCAGCCGGGTTTCTTCACCTTTGTACTTGAGATCGGGCGTGTCCTCGCCTACCGAAGAAAACTGGTAGATGCGGTTGTGCCGACCGATCCGGGTCGGACCCTTGAGAACTACATGGGGCCCGATCACCGTACCCTCGCCGATTTCCACACCTGGGCCGATGATCGACCATGGGCCGACCTCGACATCGGCGGCCAGGACTGCCGCCGGATCGATGATTGCGCGAGGGTCAATCAAACTCATAGTTTGCGTTCCGCACAGATGATTTCAGCGGAGCAGACTGGCTTGCCGTCGACCGAAGCCTGGCAGATCTGGCGCTTGCAACTGATGAATGTGGCTTCGAGGATCAGCTGATCGCCCGGGGTGACCGGCTGGCGAAAACGCAGCTTGTCGGAGCCCACGAAGTAGTAAAGCGTGCCGTCGGCAGGCTTCACGTCGAGCATTTTGAAACCAAGGATCCCGGCAGCCTGAGCCATTGCCTCGATGATCAGCACGCCGGGCATGATTGGATGCGCGGGAAAGTGACCATTGAAGAACGGTTCGTTGATGCTGACATTCTTGTAGGCGCGAATCCGCTTGCCTTCAACGTCAAGTTCCACCACCCGGTCCACCAGCAGGAACGGGTAACGGTGAGGCAGGTATTCGCGAATCTCGTTGATGTCCATCATTTCGGGGGGAAGCCTATGTAAAGATTGGAAGCGCACGATCGACGCGCGCCCCTCTAGCAAATCAAGGAGGCAGTCTAGCGGCTGTGCACACTTGATATGGAAATGGTATCAGCCATCTGATGAAGCATTACCGTCAGGGGTCACGTCCCCTACACGCTTTTCCAACTGACGCAAACGCCGCGCGATGTCATCGAGCTGGCGGATTCGGGCCGCGCTCTTGCGCCATTCGGCCGCCGGTTGCATCGCCGTGCCGGAAGAATAAGCACCCGGCTCGGTGATCGAATGGGTCACCATGGTCATTCCGGTGAGGAATACGTTGTCACAAATATCAATGTGCCCCACCAGCCCCACACCACCGGCGAGCATGCAATGCTTGCCGATCCGGGTGCTGCCGGAAATGCCTACGCAGGCGGCCATGGCGGTGTGATCACCGACCTGGACGTTGTGAGCGATCTGAATCTGGTTGTCGAGCTTGACGCCATTGCCGATGACCGTATCAGACAGGGCACCACGGTCGATCGCGGTGTTGACACCGATTTCCACGTCATCACCGATGGTCACGCCGCCGATCTGGGCGATCTTTTGCCAGATCCCCTTCTCCTTGGCAAAACCGAAACCCTCACCGCCCAGTACCGCGCCCGACTGGATCACCACCCGCTTTCCGATACGCACGTCGTGATACAACGTGACCCGCGGAGCAAGCCAGCCACCCTCACCGATCTCGCAGCGCGCACCGATGAAGCAATGGGCGCCCAGCGTGACGCCCGGGCCGACCCGGGCGGCGCTTTCAATGACGACAAAAGGACCGATGCTGGCCGTGGGATCAACCACCGCATCCGCCGCGATGACCGCGCTGGGATGAATGCCGGGGGCCGACTTGGGCTTGGGGTCGAACAGGTGGGAAATCCGCGCATACGCCAGATAGGGATCCGGCACGATCAGCGCATCGCCTGCAAACCCGTCGGCATCGGCAGGCTTGAGCAACAGCGCTGCGGCCCGGCTGTCGGCCAAGTATTTGCGATATTGAGGATTTGCCAGGAAGCTCAACTGAGCTGGGCCAGCCTCTTGTAAAGTGGCTAGCCCAGTGATGACCTTCTCCGGGTCGCCACGCAGGGTGGCGCCGAGGAACTCAGCCAGTTGGCCGAGCTTGATAATCGCTGTCATGGATTACTTCAGCTGATTCATGCGCTCGATAACCTGGCGCGTGATGTCGTACTGGGGTTTGACGTCAATCACTGCACCACGCTCGAACACCAGGTCAAAACCACCTTTCTTGATGACTTCTTCCACCGCCCGGTCGAGCTTTGGCTTGAGCTGCTTGAGCATCTCGCGGTCGGCAACGGCTTTCGCTTCGTTCAGCTCCTTGGACTGGAACTGGAAGTCACGAGCCTTTTGCTTGAACTCAAGCTCCAGACGCTCACGCTCGCCCTGGGCCATTTTGTCGCCACCGGAGACCAGACGATCCTGGATACCCTTGGCGCTGCTCTCCAGGCTCTTGAGCTTGGTCAGTTGCGGGCCGAACTTCTTCTCGGCATCCACGGCGTATTTCTTCGCCGCGTCGGATTCCAGCAGGGCCATCTGATAGTTCAGTACGGCAATCTTCATGTCGGCAAAAGCCGGACCTGCGACCATCAAGGTCGCCAGGAGAACCAATTGAGTCAACTTACGCACGATGTACTCCTACAAAATCCATTGTCGTTATCTTGGGTCAGACGCTTAGAACGTCTGGCCGAGGGAGAATTGGAACACTTGGGTTTCAGCGTCATCCGGTTTCTTGATCGGCATCGCCAGGGCGAAGCTCAATGGACCGAGCGCGGTGACCCAGGTCACACCCACGCCCACGGAACTTGCCATGTTGCTCAGGCTGATGTCGTTGCACTTGGTATTGGACCTGGTGCCGTCGGCGTTGGTGGTGTCCTCGCACGAAGAGTCGAATACGTTACCCACGTCCCAGAATACCGAGGTACGCAAGGAGCGCTGATCCTTGACGAACGGCATCGGGAACAACAGCTCGACACCGCCCTGGATCAGGACATTACCACCGAACGGCAGCGGATCCTGGTCCGGATCACGTATGGTTCCCGGGTTGGTGCCCTTGCTTGGCGTACTGCGCGGGCCAAGGGTGCTGTCCTTGAAGCCACGGACCGAGTTGAAACCACCAGCATAGTAGTTCTCGTAGAACGGCAAGCCGTCGGTGGAACCATAACCGTCGCCATAACCCAGCTCAGTGTGCAGGCGCATGGTGTAATTATCAGACAGCGGCTGGAACAGTTGGCCACGATAGTCGAGCTTGAAGAACGAGAGGTCGCTGCCAGGGGTGGTAGTTTCCAATACCAGGCTCTGGGAACGACCACGGGTCGCCAGCACACCTTTGTTCAGGGTCGATTCGGACCAACCGACAGACGCCTTGAAGTTCAGGTACTTGTCGCCTTCCTTTTCAACGAAGTCAAAAATCTCGTCAACGGTATAACGCCCGGTGCTGATCTCGTCCTGCTGTGCGGTGAGACCGAACGTCAGACGCGAAGTCTCGCTGATTGGATAACCCACGTTTACGCCTGCACCCAGGCTATCCACGGCATAGCTGGAGATGTCGGAGTCGAGCTCATCATAGTCAGTGGTGCGATAGAAGGCGTTGTAGCCCAGGCTCACACCGTCAGCAGTCCAGTAGGGGTCCACGAAACCGAAGTTGTAGCGGGTCTGGTATTCGCTGCGGGTCAAGCCAACGCTGACCCGGTTACCGGTACCCAGGAAGTTGTTCTGGGTGATCGAACCACCGAGGATCAGGCCGGCGCTCTGGGCGAAACCGACGCTGGCGGTGATCGAGCCGGACGCCTGCTCTTCAACGCTGTAGTTCACATCGACCTGGTCATCGACGCCCGGTACTGCCGGGGTCTCGACGTTGACTTCCTTGAAGAAGCCCAGGCGCTCCAGACGGGTCTTGGACTGGTCGATCAGATAGGTCGACGCCCAGCCACCTTCCATCTGGCGCATTTCACGGCGCAGCACCTCATCTTCGGACTTAGTGTTGCCACGGAAGTTGATGCGGTTGACGTAGGCACGCTTGCCCGGATCCACGGCGAAGGTGATGTCGACGGTATGGTCTTCATCGTGCGGTTGCGGCACGCCGTTGACGTTGGCGAAGGTGTAGCCCTCGTTACCCAGACGACGGGTGATCAGTTCGGAAGTGGTGGTCATCAGCTTGCGCGAGAACACCTGGCCCTTCTGCACCAGCAGCAGCGAGGTGACCTGGTCTTCCGGCACCTTCAGGTCGCCGCTGAGCTTGACGTCACGAACGGTGTACTTGTCGCCTTCGTTGACGTTCACGGTGATGTAGACGTGCTTCTTGTCCGGGGTGATGGACACCTGGGTCGAAGCGATGTCCATGTTGATATAGCCGCGATCCAGGTAGTAGGAACGCAGACGTTCCAGGTCACCGGAGAGCTTTTCACGGGCGTACTTGTCGTCGTTCTTGAAGAACGACAGCCAGTTGGTGGTCTTGAGTTCGAACAGGTCGATCAGGTCTTCATCAGGGAAAACGGTGTTGCCCACCACGTTGATGTGCTGGATCGCCGCCACCGTGCCTTCATTGATGTTGACCTTCAGGCCTACGCGGTTGCGCGGCTGCGGCACCACTTCGGTGTCGACGGTGGCCGAGTAACGGCCCTGGGCAACGTACTGGCGTTGCAGCTCGTTACGAACACCTTCGAGGGTGGCGCGCTGGAAGATCTCGCCTTCGGCCAGACCGGACTGTTTGAGGCCCTTCATCAGGTCTTCAGTGGAGATCGCCTTGTTGCCTTCGATCTCGATACTGGCAACCGATGGACGCTCAACTACCGTGATGACCAGTACATTGCCATCACGACCCAGCTGGATATCCTGAAAGAAGCCGGTTTTGAACAGCGCGCGAGTGGATTCCACCAGACGCCGATCATCCGCCTGCTCGCCGACGTTTAACGGCAAGGCACCAAAGACACTACCCGCGGAGACCCGCTGGAGGCCATTGACGCGAATATCAGAGATAGTGAAGGACTCGGCGTGAACTTCGGCGATCATCAATACGGTGAGAACCGCA
>LNAP01006584.1_pt1 | contig 13303 bp, 9 predicted proteins | sample 602601 | NCBI WGS metagenome assembly LNAP01 (sample SAMN02440304, study PRJNA202911) | soil metagenome | biome: Subtropical and temperate rainforests or woodlands; isolation source: soil samples (1 kg each in a 20% v/v slurry with milli Q water) were... ...
GATCTCCTTAAAACTGCGGACCCGGCGCGGCGATAGCGTCCCAGCCGTCCTTGACGGTGCGAAGCAGATCGGCGACTTCGTCGAGAATCTTTGGATCGGCGGTAACGTTAGCCTCGGCCAAACGTTTCATCATGTAGGTGTAGAGGTTATCCAGCTCACCTACGCTCTCAAAGGCATTCTCCAAGTCCAGCCCTTCGCGCAAACCACCGATGATGCCGATGGCCTTGCCGATGAAGATGCCTCTATTGGGAACATCCTTGCGCTCCAGCGCGCCTTTTGCTTGAGCAATACGGTCGAGACCACCCTCCATCAACATCTGCACGAGACGGTGAGGACTGGCTTCGGAGGTTTGTGCCTGAGCGCCAATCTTCTGGTATTGGCGAAGGGCTAACATTGGATTCATGTTTACCTCAACAAAATTTTGTAGATCGTCTAACCAGTGTATCGACAACGCGTCAAAAAACTTTAGATTCATATGCAAAAAGCCCGGAGCGCTGAGAAACACTGCCGGGCTTTTGGCGCTCTACGGGTTAAGAGTTCTTCTGTTGCGCAGCCATCGCCTCGAACATCGACGTAATATTGTTGGCAGTCGCTTTCAATTTACCGACAAGGGTATCCATGTCGTTGTACTTTTTGGTCAACATTGCAGTCAGGGACTCGATACGACGATCCAGCGCAGCCTGATCATTGGTCAGGCGGGTCTTGGTTTTCGCCAGCGCAGCGTTTCGGGCATCGAGAATACCGCCGGTCACGGTGTAAGGCGAGATTGCTTTATCCATGCGAGCGAGCAGACCGTTGTCGCCGGAAAAGAGATTCTGCACTTCCCCACCCAGACTTTTGTCGGTCATCGCCTTGTTGAACTTGGAGGTATCAAAGGTCAACGCACCGGTTTTCTGATCGGTGGTAACCCCCAACTGCGACAACACGGTCAGCTTGTCACCATTGCCGGTTTCCACCAGCGGCCCGCGCATGGCGGCAAGGATCCCACGCGGCATCGCATCGCCGGTCAATGCAGCAGAAACGGTCGGATTGCCGTCGGCGTCCAAAGAGGGCTTGGTCAACGTTGTAATGGCGTTCGCTACTGCGTTGTAGGCATCGACGAACTTCTGGATGGAGGCTTTCAAACCGTCATTGTTGCCGGCGACAACCACTTGTGTAGTCCCTGTCGCGAGCAAGTTCATCGAAAGCCCGGTCAATGTGCCGTCCAGCTTGTTGGTTGGACTCTTGATAGGCAGGCCGTCAAAAGTGAACTCTGCATCGACTGCCAGCGAACCGACGGAGCCAGCCGAAGCCTTGGTCGAGGTCGCAGGAATAACGGTCCCGCCATTGACGTCCAGGCCGACTCCGCTCAGTGAAAGATCGGTGCCCTTACCCGTATTCACCGAACTGACCATCAGGCGGGAGCCGAAGTTATCCGTCACGACACTGGCGCTCATACCACTCGACTGATACTTGTCGTTCAAGGCCTTGGCGACGGATTCCAGCGTAGAGCCGGTCGGGATGTCCAGGGTGTAAGTTTTTGGAACAGTCTCGCCGGGCACACCCTGAGAGATGGTCAAAACCCCGGCAGCACCGCTATTGACAGAGGCCTTGGAGCCGCCGTCGAATGCCGCGGTAGCGATCTTCGACCCCGTCGCGAGTGCGGTGACGTTGACCGTGTGAGTGCCAGTGACTGCCGAGTTATTGGCAGTCGCTGTGAGCACCTTCGGATCGGAAGAGGTGGCAGCAAAACCGGTGAACTGGGGTTCCGTGGTATTGCCTAGCGTCTTCATCGCCGCCTGGAAAGTGGCGAGCAATGACTTCAGGCTGCCAACGCCGGAGATGGACGCGGTGTTGGTGTTGAGGCCCCGGTCGATTTGACCCTGTTTGGCTGCTTTGTCGGCATTAACCAGCGCCTTGACAATAGCACCAGTATCCAGGCCGGAACCCAAGCCCAGACCCGGTAGAATTATACTTGCCATGTGGATCTCCCTTCAGTGCCTCGCCGGTCTTTTGACCACTACAACGCCCAAAAGAACATAGCAACAAATTTCATGCCAGCTGTCAGACTCTGGCGCTAAACAGCAAACTGCTCGCGTCATTCAAGCTATTGGCCAGTTTCAGGACTTCTTCGTTGGGGATCTGACGGACCACCTCACCGGAGTCACTGGCAATGACTTTGACGACGACTTTCCCTGAAGGCTCATCGATAGAGAATTCGAGGTTACGCTTGACCGACTGCACGAACTTTTCAATTTCTTGAACGGCCGTCTTCAATTTGTCCTGCTCACTAACTGCATCCTTGGGCTCATCCTTGACCAATGCCACTGGCGCAGCATCAGTTCGAGGCTTTTCCGCGACTGGCTCAGCAACGGAGGTTGCAAGCTTTGCCGCAGGATAAGACAAGTTCAGCTTCACGCTCATATCCATGTCCATCACCTCGCTTGATCAAAAAAGCGAGAGAGCGCGTCAAGCGCACTCCCCCGCCAAAAACTCACCAGCTATTACTGAAGCAGTTTCAGAACAGCGGATGGCAGTTGGTTGGCCTGAGCCAGAACTGCGGTGGAAGCTTGTTGCAGAGTTTGTTGCTTGGTCAACTGCGCGGTTTCAGCAGCGAAGTCGGTATCTTGTACGCGACCACGAGCAGCTTCAGCGTTTTCGTTGATGTTTTGCAGGTTGCTGATGGTGCTAGACAGGCGGTTTTGGGAAGCACCCAGGTCGGCACGTACACCGTTGATGGTGTCCAGTGCGGTATCAATGGCGCTCATCGCCGCGCTGAAGGTCAGCTGGGCATCCGAGCTCGCAGCACCGGAAATGGTCTGAGTTGCCAGGGCGCTCAATGAACCAGTCGTCGCGGAGCTCAGACCTTTCGACATGTCGATGGAGATCTGATTTTGCGCGCCGGTGTTGGAGCCCACCTGGAAAACCATTTTGCCAGCACTGCCGTCGAGCAAGTTCTTGCCGTTCAACTGGGTGCTGTCGGCAATACGGCCGATTTCGCTGATCATCGCCTTGAATTCTTTATCCAGGGCATCGCGGTCCAGCTTGCTGTTCGAGTCGTTCACCGATTGCAGAGCCAGTTCACGCATACGCTGCAGAATGTTGGTCTGCTCTTGCATTGCGCCTTCAGCGGTCTGGGCGATCGAGATACCGTCGTTGGCGTTTTTGATCGCCATGGTCTGGCCACGGATTTGCGAAGTCATGCGGGTAGCAATTTGCAGGCCGGCAGCGTCGTCTTTAGCGCTGTTGATTTTCAGGCCCGAGGAAAGACGGGTCATCGAGGTGCTCAGCGCGTCGGAAGAACGGTTCAGGTTTTTCTGAACGCTCAAAGACGTGACGTTGGTATTTACGGTTAATGCCATGACGAATTTCCTCGTTGGATGGGGACTACGGCTTCCGGCCCTGGCATCCGCCGGGTGTGGCCTAGAGAACCTTCGTAATGGTTATCGTCGGGAACTCAGGTTGCTTTAGGGCTTATTTCACCTTGCCACCCCAATGAAAACAAGGGTTTGAGAGGGCTTGGAACAGACTTTGCTTGTGAGTCTTCATTCTTGCACGGCCGGCATTTTCCCGACGTCGCGCCAACGCTACCACAAACCTCCGGTTGCTATACCGGACCAAGCGGAGTCCTTAATGAACCTTTGGCAAGATTTCCTTACCAACGATGATCGTCTGATTCACAAATGGACTCATTACTTTCCGATCTACGAAAAGCATCTGACGGAATGGCGAAACAAAACCATCACGATTCTGGAGATTGGTGTTTCGAAGGGGGGATCATTGCAAATGTGGAAGCGATTCTTCGGACCGCTGGCCACCATCGTCGGGATCGATATCGACCCGAAATGTAAAGCAATGGAAGAAGACGGCGTCCACGTGCGCATCGGTGACCAGTCAGACCCTGCATTTTTGCAAGCGCTGATCGACGAATTCGGCAACTTTGACATCGTGCTGGATGACGGCAGTCATCAAATGGCGCACATACGTAAGACGTTCGAGTTTCTCTACCCCAAAGTCTCGAAGAACGGCATTTATATCGTCGAAGACCTGCACACTGCCTATTGGCCGGAGTACGGTGGCGGCAAAGATGTTCCCGACAACTTCATCAACATCAGCAAGCAGTTCATCGACGACCTGAATGCCGACCACTCGCGCGGCACCATTGAGCCCAATTTCATCACCCGGTTTACGTTCAGCATAAGTTACTACGACAGCGTCATCGTCTTCCAAAGAGGCAATATCCCTTTGAAGAAGGCGCCACAGACGAGTGTCAAAAATCTTGCTACGCGATTGCTCAGTGTCGACATGAACTGACGATCTGCCTGGACAGACCATCCTTTGACGGGAAGGGTCTGTCCAGGAGACAGCAGATCAGGGCTGCGCCCGTTCGATAATCGCGGAACCCCAGGACAAACCAACACCAAAACCGCTCAAAGCCACGCGTTCATGCTGCGAGCCGATCACATGCTTTTCCAACAGCAGGGGAATACTCGAAGACACGGTATTGCCGGTCTCGGTCATGTCCTTGATGAACTTGGCGGGTTGTTCTTCAAAGCGTCGAGCCACGGCATCGACAATCGCCGCACTGCCCTGGTGAATGCAGTACAGATCAATATCGTCGGCGGTCAATTGGCTCGCCTCGATCAACTCGTGCAGGTGCGCGGGAACTTTGAGCAATGCAAAGTTAAATACCTGGCGGCCATTCATAAAGAACACGCCATCGTTGACCTTGAGGAACTCGGCGCCGCCGCCGTCAGTGCCGAAGCGCGACTTGCCCAATTGCCAGCTTGCACCCTCGCCCATCCACGTCACCGTGGCGGCATCACCAAACAGCATGGTGGTGTTGCGGTCTCCGGGGTCGACGATCTTTGAATAGGGGTCGGCAGTGATCAAGAGGCCGTTCTTCAAACCGGCGGCTTCCATGAAGCCTTTCATGGCGTACAGGCCATAAACATAGCCGGAACACCCCAGGGAAATGTCGAACGCAGCGATGCGGGTGGAGAGGCCCAGCTTGTGCTGCACGATCGCGGCTGTATGCGGCAGGCCTTCGGCATCGCCATTCTGGGTTACGACGATCAGCGCATCAATTGACGCCGGATCCAGCAAAGGGTTGGCAGCAAACAGGTTGTTCACCGCCTCCACGCAGAGGTCGGATGTTTCCTGGTTTGCATCCTTGCGAGGCAGGAAGGTCGATCCGATCTTGCCAAAAATGAAATCCTGGTCCTTACCGAATTTCGCACCTTGGGCGTAATTATCGACGCCCTCGACAGGGACGTAACTCGCGATGCTTTTGATGCCAATCATTGTGGCTTCCCGATGGATATGGCGGAATTTCAGAGGCAGGACCTTGGCAACCGGAATTAATATACCGCACCACCCTCCCCGCCCGCTGACTCAATAGCTTAGAGATGCGCGTTCCGACTGCCAAGTCACTCTTGCAACGCCTTACCGTTTCAGAAAATGCCATCCATGGCTCAGTCCCCTCTCTCATCCCCGCCATGCAGCCCAGTGCGGGCCAGGGGGACTGACGGTTTTTCAGAGAACCGGATTGGTGTAATAGCGACCTGTCCAGGTGAAGAAGTCACTGCGGAAATCTTCGTTCTCTGGCTCGATGATCAAGGCTTGGCGCAAGAACTCGACACTTTCATACTCATCCCCCAACTCGCGACTCAAACATGCCGCGAGGTGAAGCTTTACCGGATCAAAAAAGTCGTATGACAGCGAGACCTTGAGCATGACCAACGCCTCGCCCAGTTTCCCGGCCTCATATTGTTTGGTGAACTCTTGCGCAAATGCATCGCTGTCAGCCCAACGCGAGCCGGAGAGCCCGTCGAACTTGCGCAACACGATCGTGTGGCCGTTACCGACTTTACTGTCGGTTTCCTCAACGCACTCGATATACCAACTCCCCATCTCATTTGTGTTCAGGTAATTGATAACTTTCAGCATGCTCTGCAGCGAGAACACATGGTAATGCTCACGCCAGTCTGTTTCCGGCATCCCGTGAATATCGAGTTTTTCCTCGAACGCCTGCGCCAGCAAAGACAGCGGAGTCAATGCACGCAGAGCATCACTCGCGGCGGCAACGCGCTTGGGGAAAATGCAGAAAAACACGCCGAAATTCTTGAGTACACGCGACGACTCAACGAATGCCGCCAGGGTGTTCGGCGCATGCTCGATGACATGGGAACTGACCAGGTAATCAAACGACTCGTCTGGGCACTTGATGGATTGAAAGTCGCCCACCAGATGTACAGGCAGTACCGTTCCGGTGCGTTGAAGTTGCGCATCGCGGTACTTGATGTAATCAGCCAGATCACGTTCATGAACATAGTCTGTGCCATTACTAGGCGCGACGTTGAGGCAATCAGGCAGATAAAAGGCGTTATGCGCTGCCGCGCCGAGTTCGATGCCTCTTCCCAGGCAATACTTATGCGCCAGGGCCATACCGTTTACTTTTTCAGCGTTCAATGTCTATCCCCCAAACTCTAATAATGCGGCCAATACGACTTTCCGGTCACTCATCGAGATGACGAGTGCCTATTCATCAATATCCTCTAACCAGTGCGGTTTTTGCAGAGCCGTCAGTGGCACATCGTGAGCGCCCACACGCAGACGGTAAAACGTCTTGGACCATTGATCGAACAATGGTTGAAGCTGCTCTTCAGTCCACGAAAGCACTGCTTCATTGGATAGCTGTGCATGTGGCGTACTTAGCACCAATAGCCCGGCATCAGCGACCCGTAAACAAAGGTCAATCTCTGCGCCGTTGGCCAGCAACAACGATCCGCACCGTTCAAAGACATCGCGCCGCACCATCAAACAGTCCCCAGAAACCGCCTGGCATCTGCGAACTTCGCGCATGCCCAGTTCGCGAGCAGTCGCTTGTTGTAATCCAAGCCATGTGGAACGTACCTCTCGGTGGCCGGGCATCTCATAGCCCGCATGACTGATGGCGCCATTGCTTGCCACCAAACGAGCACCGACGATGCCGACTTCCGGACGCGCGGCTTGATTCAGCAATGCTTCGATCCATGCAGGCGTCACCACTTGGCAGCGACTGGACAGAAGCACCAGGAATTCGCCCCGCGCCTGAGCAGCTGCTTCGTTAAGCAACCGGTTTTCAGCGCAGCCGTTCTCCAGGGCCAAGAGCCGGACTTTAGTACCAAAACCCTGCAGCGCTTTTGCGCAGTCTTCGGCGGTATCGACCGTGCACGCCACGACCACTTCGTAGCGCGGGTAGCGAGTACGCTGCAACACACTGGTGAGACTGGCTTGAAGCCGGGGGAAATCAGTACCTGCGCTGATGAGAATACTCACCAGCGGAGTGGTTGAATGACGGAAATCAATGTGTAACCGTCCCTCCCCCTGATCACTGACCTGGCCTCGGTAACCCAGCTGCGAGAGATGGCGATTGAGGCACGACGACGCCTGATCCGTCATCGCCCCATCGCTTAGCTGCCCGATCACCAGATACTCATCAAGGTGTGAGAGGGACCCCAGGCCCTGGTGCTCGACCAGACGCAACAGCACATCAAACTCGATAGCCTGTCGATAGACCTCACTGTATCCGCCGACATCAAGCACCGCCTGGCGCTTCACCAGCCAGTGCCTGGACATGACGTCAGGACGACTGCGCAGCAGATCAATATCACCGCTTGGCCGCACGACGCTGAGTAGGCGGCCGTCAGCATCTCGCTGCACCTCATTGGCGGCAATAGCCAGACACGATGGCGCCGCCGCTAACTCGACCTGCATGCGCAACACGCCCCCTGGGCAGAGCAGGTCTGCGGCATCGAGCAAAATGAGCCACTCGCTGGACGATTGACGCAAGAATTTATTCAGGTGCGACACCTGATTATCAGCCGTCACCTTGACGAAGTGCAGGGCATCACGCGCAGCGGTAATAGCCGGCAACGTGCCGTTTTTGAGCACCACGATGCGGAAATTTAGCAGACCGCTCGCCAGGATGCTGTCAAAGGTCCGTTGCAGTCCATCATTGTTGTCATCCGGGTCGAAAATCACGATCGCGATTTCCGGTACCTGACGACCGGCAAGATACCGCGCAACGCGCTGTTTCCCGGACGCATCCGGAGTCGCCTCGATGATTGCCTCGATAATCTTCCCGGACGGGGTCGACGCCAATCGAGACTCAACCTCAACTGGCACCATGGGTTCAAGGCGAGTCAACCAATCCAGCAGCTTGCGGGCGGTGGCTTCGTCACCATCAGTATCCAACGCGGCCAACAGCAGACGGCAGACCTGCGGACTGAATAGCTGCAAGGCCAACGCCTGCCCGTAACGATGTCGAAGACTCTCGGCGGTGTCGCTGGCCTGGGCTTGCAGCAAGTCGTGCACCTGGACCCAGACACCCTCGAGCGCATGAGTGTGAAGACGTCCCACCGGCCAGGCATGCATCAGGAACTCCAATGCCGTCAGTTGCTTGAACAACCGCGCATTGTAGTAAGGCAGCTCGACAAACTGACGGGATTCAAAGAGTCGTTCCGGCTCAGCTCCAATCCGCGTCCATGGCGAGGCGAACAGCTGGACGGCGTCGCCACCCGGATACGTGTTGTGGACGAAGTTGCGCAATATGGCAAACCCGTCATCGTCAGCACACACGGATTTCTGCTGACCATCCCATTGCCGAAGGGCGCGAACCAGATCAGCCAATGTCTGCTCCCGGGCGACCTGATCAAGCGCGCTGGCGGCACACTCAATCAACACACCGGTACAGCCCAGCACCTTGACCGATCCATTTGTCAGCAGTGCATAGGACAATGCAACCAGCCACTCATCAACCGCCAACGCGGGGGGTAGAGACGCTAACGCAAGGTCGAGTGCCTCTCGCCGAACCACTGCACGCCAGGCTTGCAAGCCGCTCACGGCATGGCGATCAATTCGAGCTCGCGGATCAGCAACCACGCCATCCGTGATCGCTTCACCGAACTTGTAGTAGGTCACGACACTGTTTCCAGGTCGGTAACCCAACGCGTAGCCTTGCGCCATTTGCTCGCCCGGGTGCTCATGGAGCCAACTCACCGCAGCATTGAGCATGTCCGCCAACAACACGTCACTGTCTTGAGCCAACACGACGTAGGGCGTATCGACTTCTTGCATCGCTTGACGCAAAGCGGCGTGACCACCTTTGCCAACACGCTGCTCGACGCCCGACCAGCGGATGCCCTGCGTTTCATAGAAATGGCTCACGCGCGCCCTGTACGCCTCATCTTCGTGCCCGAGCAACAGCACGGTCACATCACTCAGCGGCCACTTTTTTTCGCTAGCAAGTTCACCCATAGCACACTCGATATTCACGTTGTTCTGCGCCTTGCATCAGTACAGGTACTTCAATCAGCTAACCAGGCATTGGCCCAGAGCTGCAGATTGTTTTCGGTCAACACGTAGTCGCCAAGCACGGCCTTGCGCAATGCATCGCCCTGGCGATAGCTGGCGCCCGGGTCGTCGAGGTGCATCCGGATAGCATCCAGCCATTCCCGAGTCGAGTTATCGCGCACCCGCGTGCACGGCAGGTAGCCGCGATACGCTCGGGTGTCAGTACAGATCACCGGGAAACCGCAGGCACCATACTCGAGCAGGCGCAGGTTGCTCTTGCAATCGTTGAACAGGTTGATTTCCAACGGCGCCAGCGCGAGGTCAAGATTCAGACTGGCCAGTTTTCGCGGATACATGTCCAAAGGAACCGAGCCATGAAATTCTTTGACATAAGGTCTGAGTGACTCCGGGCACATGCCAAAGAACACCCAGTCGACTTCATCAGCCAATGTCTTGACCACGTCGAGAATCAATTCGAGATCTCCGCGGTGACTGGTCCCTCCCGCCCAACCGACCCGTGGCCGCGCAGAGGTTTGGCGCTGCCCCTGCAGTCCCGCCCACAGTGATGCGGCCAACATGTTGGGGACCACGCGAATGTCCGAATGCATGCTGGACAGGGCATCGGCCAACGGTTCGGTGGAGACCACAACGCGGTCGCACAGGGCGATCCCTTGACTGACCCGCTCGCGCATATTGGTCGGCATGTTGCGCGCGTGGGCGTTCTTCTTGGGGACCTCGATGATGTAATCATCCAGCTCATAGATCCGCCGCGCATTCGAGAAGCGCTTAACCGACCGGAACTCTTCCAGCGAATCAGCGCTGTAACGGCACTGAAAGATCACCGTATCGGGTTGCAAGCGATGCAGGTCAATCGTCTCCTGCATCCCATAAGTCAGCCGCCCTTGAATCCAGCCAGCACGCTCCAGCTCATTGAAGGGCTGAGCCACGCGGTAGTGTCCCACCGCGCCGACGTTGATCGGCAACCCCAGAACGCTAGGCACCGTACTACTGATAAAAGGGTCCCAGCCGCCCCGCTTGCCGGACTCGAAACCGTAGCCGCCCAGCTTGAGACTGAAGCTGCGATTGTAGGTCGGATCCTGAGCCACATGCGGCAGCCATCGCTGATAGAAGATATCTTGATCGTGTACGAGCACGTCATCAGTGGTCGCTACATCATTGTCAGTCGCCATCCGGACAACTCTGGCAAAGGGTGTCCATACCACCAGATAGCCCTGCTCCGCGATCCGCAAGCAGAGATCAGCGTCAAACAGCCCCGCATGCAACTGCGCGGCGTCCAGCCCGTCAACGGCAATGAAGATATCCTTGCGAACCAGCAGACATTCAAGACTGACGGCGCTCAGGTTTTGCACCAACTGCATGCGATTCATGTAGCCATTGGAATCGAGAGGACTGTTCTGAAACGGCGTGCCCGCTGGGCCCCGCAGCCCCAGGATCAACCCTGCGCTGTGAACCTTTCCATCTTGTGTGCATAACATCGGCCCGACCACACCGACTTCGGAGCGCTGACCCTGGTTCACCAGCTCGCTCAACCAGTGTCTTTCGACCACCACACAGCCGGTGTCGAGCAATAACAGGTAATCGCCTCGAGCGTGGCGGCCCGCTTCATTGAACCGCGCAGCCGCACTCAGCGCAGCGACCGACGCCATGCGCAGCCGGCTGCCACCAACGTCCGCCATCGCCTTCAGCCAGTTCTGGACGACAGGAGGTTCGCCCCCCCCCATGACCACGAGCACTTCATAGTTGTCATGGGACGTGTGCTCGAAGATTGACTCGATACAACGCACCAACGCCCGCAGATCGTTTCCGGCACGTATCAGAATCGACACCATCGGGCTGGCGTCATGCACGTAGGTGACCCGAGAGGTCAACCCGCCTTCAACACGCTGTACCTGGGCAGCCACTCCCAGGCGATCCAAATGGGCATGAATCACTCGCGATGCCTGACGGTGACCGATTGGATCGTTCAGGAACTCGCCATACCCGACCTGGCACTGAACCAGAACCTCGGCAACGTGCTCCACCACGTGCGGCCCCTTCGCTTCCACCATCCGCCATAACAGATCATGGGGCGCGAGCACCTCGAACTCTTCGGCAAAACCGCCCAAGTCGCGTAACGCAGCACACTGGAACGCCAGCAAGCGACCGACGTATGGAAAACTGCGCATCAGATCAAAGTTGAAATCCGGCTTGAACACTGGTGCGGTCGGTTCAAAATTATCCAGCCCGCCTTCATCGGTATAAAGGCAAACGCGATTGGGCAGCACGGCCATGCGCTCGGCCATGATGACCAGTGCATCTGGATGCAAGCGGTCACCCGCGCGCAGAAGGAAAATCCAGTCGGCGTCATGCTGGTTGACCAAACGTTGATTGAGCTGCTCGAAACCTGTTCCCCGCAACGTCATCTGCTGCACTTGTGAACCGGCAACAGGCGGCAGCGAAACTTCAGCGGGTGCCAACAACCACACCTGGCTGGCCGCATATGACTGGGCAGCGATGCTTTCCAAGGTGGTAAGCAAAGCCAGTTCTTCACCTTCCGACGCCAGAATCACTGGAACAATCCGGGGGCGACTCGGCCATTGCTCGATACGTTTGGGCAGCACGCGCAACTGCCCTGCGGACAGCGAGCGACACGTCAACCATTCGTCATACAGCTCCGCGAAACACAAGCTGTTGGTCCCCACTTGCTGCAGGTAGTCCGCTGTCTGGGCCGTGAACAGACGGCCCATTTCAAACTCTTCCCAGACCTTGTCCACGCCATCGTGATAGTCGTGCAATGGCAGGTAACGCACCCACCCCTTGGCCGGCGCCGGCTCGCCAACCCGTGCAGCCAGCAGCTGCAAGAGCCACTGCGTCTCGCTTTTGAAAGCCAGGGTCATGGCGGCACGGTGGCTCAGGCGGCCGGGATGGATGCGCTCCAGGCTCAGCACATCGCGCAGGCAAGCCAGCAGCCCCCGGCGTAACAGGCAGATATAGAGCGCCGAATCCAGACGAGCCACAAAACCAGCCTGCACCAGGGTGACTAGGCAGACCTCGACCTGATCCCTTCGCAACAGGGCGTGACTGATACCCCCGAGCAAGTTGACGGCCGAGCTGTCCATGATCTCCAGCACGTCACCGCCATTCAGCACGGCACTGCCTGGGGATATGACACAGTTGATGGGTCTGGAAGGAAGCAGGTGGTCACCGGCATCGCAAAGCAGCCGCTGATTGATCACGATACTGACTTGCGGACACGTCGACAAAACCCTCGCCTGCTCGGTAATGCAGGATGAAAACAGCGTGTCGTCATCACACAGGAACTTGATGAACGAACCTTGGGAATGCTCAAAGCAGGCCTGCAGGTTATGAGCAAAACCCAGGTTTGTACTGTTTCGCACATAGCGTATGGTTATTGAAGACTGCTCTTTCAACTCATCGACAATTGCGCTGATTTCCTCTCCCAGGCTGTCATCGCAAATGACAATCTCCAGATTGGCATAATCCTGTCCAATCGCACCGAGTAACGTAGACCGAAAGAACTCAGGGTTGAACGCAGGAATGGCGATGCTGACAAGAGGAGTATATTTCACACGCGTAACTCTCGACCGGCTGGCGTCGACTCATGTGAGAGCAGAACGTCCTGAACCGCAAAAGGAAAAGGATTGAGATCGGACACAAAGTCGCGATCTCTTTACTGAATCAGACTTTGTTGAAAAGACCCAACTGCGCGATTTTGCTGAACGCCAGCTGAGAAGCCTGCAACATGGTTTGCTGCAAAGTCAGCCGCGTCATGACCTCGGCAGGGTCCGAATCACGGATGGTTGATTGCGTCTGATTGTTTGCCAGCACTAAGGCCATATTGGATTCACTCTGGGTGTCCAGAGCGGCGCCACGACCACCGATAGAACTGATTCCGACAGCCAACTGATCGATACCGCTGGCAAGGTTCCCCATGCCTGACAACATCGCCGCTTGTTGCTTCTGGGTT
>LNAP01004275.1_pt1 | contig 13300 bp, 12 predicted proteins | sample 602601 | NCBI WGS metagenome assembly LNAP01 (sample SAMN02440304, study PRJNA202911) | soil metagenome | biome: Subtropical and temperate rainforests or woodlands; isolation source: soil samples (1 kg each in a 20% v/v slurry with milli Q water) were... ...
GCCGGTTTTTCGGTGAGGGTGAAGGTCGCGCCCTGGTGCAGGGTGTTCCACCACTCCACCGAGTACTTGATGATCGGGATGTTGATCACGCCGACGATTGCCAGCACCGCGCAGGCTTTGGCCGCACTGTCACGATTGCTGATGGCGTTGCCCAGCGCAATAAGACCGAAGTACAGAAACAGCAGAATAAGCATGGACGTAAGTCGCGCATCCCAGACCCACCACGAACCCCAGGTCGGCTTGCCCCAGATCGCACCGGTGACCAGCGCCACGGCAGTCATCCAGGCACCGATCGGCGCGGCGCATTGCAGGGCGACGTCGGCCAGCTTCATCTTCCAGACCAGCCCGACGATGCCGCACAAGGCCAGCATCACGTAGATGGACTGCGCCAGCATGGCGGCGGGAACGTGGATGTAAATGATGCGAAAGCTGTTGCCTTGCTGATAGTCCGGCGGCGCGAAGGCCAGCCCCCAAACCACGCCGATGCTGATCAGCAGCAACGCCGCGACGCTCAGCCATGGCAGCAGTTTGCCACTGATGCCGTAAAACCATTTGGGCGAGCCGAGCTTATGAAACCAGGTCCAGTTCATTGCTGTTTCCATCACGGGTGCTCTTCGCTTTGAAGAGCCAAGGGTCTTTACTGATCAAAATTTGACCAGACCTCATTATTCGCCGACGCTGATCTTCAGGCCAGCAGCTATTGCAAAAGGTGTCAGGGTTATCGCCAGGGCGGTCAGGCTACCAAGCCACAAGAGATAACCGGTCGCCGGCATACCCTGCAATGCCGCCTGCAAGGCGCCACTGCCGAGAATCAACACCGGGATGTACAGCGGCAGAATCAGCAGCGCCAATAACAGGCCACCGCGCTTCAATCCTACCGTCAACGCCGCGCCCACCGCACCGAGCAGGCTCAGCACCGGTGTACCGAGCAATAAAGAAAGCAGCAACACCGGCAGACAGGCGGCAGGCAAACCAAGCATTAACGCCAGCAAGGGTGCGAGCAAAACCAGCGCCAGGCCGGAAAACGCCCAGTGTGCCAGCACCTTGGCCAAAACCAGAATAGGCAGGGGGTGCGGCGAAAGGACCCACTGCTCAAGCGATCCGTCTTCGAAATCACTGCGAAAGAGCCCATCCAGCGAGAGCAAGACCGATAAAAGCGCTGCCACCCAGACCAACCCCGGGGACAAGGTTTGCAACAATTGAGGCCCGGCGCCGACCGCCAACGGGAACAAAGAGACCACGATGGCGAAGAACACCAGCGGATTCGCCAATTCGGCAGGACGGCGGAACAGCAAACGTGCCTCGCGGGCGACCAACAGGCCGAAAACACTCATACGGCCCAGTTCCCCAAATCAATGTCACGATAGCCGGCAGGCACCCGGGTGAGCGTGTGGTGAGTGGTGAGGACCACCATGCCACCCCGTTCACAGTGCGCCGCCAGGTGTTCTTCGAGTTGCGCCACGCCTTGTTTGTCGAGCGCGGTAAACGGCTCATCGAGGATCCAAAGCGGCGGGCTGTCCAGATACAACCGCGCCAACGCGACGCGGCGTTGCTGACCGGCAGACAGGGTATGGCAGGGAACATCCTCGAAACCGCGCAGCCCCACCGCCCTCAGCGCCTGCCAGATCGCCTCATGGGAGGCCGGTTGATGCAAGGCGCAGAGCCAACTGAGGTTTTCCTCAGGGGTCAGCAGGTCTTTGATGCCGGCGGCATGGCCGATCCACAACAGGTTGCGCGCCAATTCGCTGCGCTGTTCGTTCAGTGGCAAGCCGTTGAGCAGCACCTGCCCGGCAGTCGGATGCATCAAGCCGCAAAGCAGACGTAAAAGGCTGGTCTTGCCGCTGCCGTTGGGGCCGCTGATCTGTACCATTTCGCCACTGGCCAGTCTCAATTCGAGATTTTCGAAGAGCAGCCGAAGGTCTCGCTCACAGGCAAGGGCAACGGTTTGCAGGACAGGACTGGTCAAGAGATCACGGGCCTTTTGCGGTTCAAGTCGGCGGCAGGGCGGCCGCTAAAGAGATGCAGCATAGATGCATTGGCGGCTTGTTCTAGAGAGCCAGGTCAAACAAATGCAATGTTTTCGCCACTCCCCGAAGACGGGCGGCATTATACATGCCATGCCCTACTCTAAAGAGTGCATTTTCCTCAGGTTGTGACCGCGTATGACAGGCGAAATGAACATCCTCCCGCTGCCGCCGACCACGCCCGCGACTTCGCGGCCGCTGGTGGTGAGTGGTGATCTACTCAAGCTGCTGACGCCGATGGAGGGCCTGATCTCCGTTGGGCAAACCGCCAAGGCTGAAGTGCTGTCGCTCAAGCAGACGGATCAGACCTTTCAACTGTTGCTCAAGGTCACCCTCGACAGCGGCCGCCAGACCACGGTCCAGGCCACCAGCACTCAGCCGTTGCCCCAGGGCACCAGCCTGGCGATTACCCAGCCATCGGCGGGCAACCTGGCGGTCACGGTGCAACAGGCCATCGCCTCCAGCGTCGCGACGCTCACCCGCATCGACACGGCGCAACTGCCGGTCGGCACCTTGCTGCAAGGCAAAGTACTGACCTCTCAGGTGATGCCGCAGGTGCCGGGCCAGCCGACGGTGTTTCGCTCGATGGTGAGCCTGCTCAACACTGCGCTGAGTGGCAGCACGCTGAGCATCGACAGCCCGACGCCACTGCGCATCGGTACCTTGCTGAGCGCCTTGGTGCAAGACACCCAGACCCTGAAGTTCGTCCCGTTGAGCAGCCGTCAGGAACAGTTGGCGGTGACGCAGCAATTGGTCAGCCAGCAAAGTCGCCAGGGCTCTTTGGATGGCTTGCTCAAAGTCCTGCAAAACCTGCCGCCATCGGGTCAGACCTCCAGCGACCTGCGCGCCGCCGTAGACAAATTGCTCGCCGGCCTGCCGGACGTTCAGCAATTGAGTACACCAAAAGGCCTGGCCCAGGCGTTGGCCAACAGCGGTCTGTTCCTTGAAGCGAAACTGCTGACCGGGCAAAACCCGACGCTGACGCCAGACATGAAGAGCGACCTGCTCAAGCTGATCGCGCAACTGACGCCGGGCCTGCCGGCCAATACCAATCTCAACGCGATCATCGCCACCAATACACTGGCACAAGCGCTGCCCAGCTTCGTGCGAAGCGCCCTCGGCATGTTGGGGCAAGTCAGCGCCAAACCGTTGCCGACCAGTTTCCCGCTCCCCGAGCGCCTGCTGCAAAGTCAGGACGGTGAAGGCGATCTGGAACATTTGCTGCGCCTGGCAGCAGCGGCCGTCTCGCGCCTGCAAAGCCATCAACTGTCGAGCCTGGAACAGACCGGCCTCACCGACGACGGTCGGCTGCTCAGCACCTGGCAACTGGAAATCCCCATGCGCAACCTGCAGGACATCGTGCCATTGCAGGTCAAATTCCAGCGCGAAGAAGCACCTGAGAAAGAACAACCGCACGAACGCCGCGACGAACACGAACCCCGGCAACAGCTGTGGCGCGTTGAGCTGGCATTCGACATGGAACCGCTGGGGCCATTGCAGATTCAGGCGCAGCTGATCAAAGGCAGCCTCTCCAGTCAGCTATGGGCCGAACGGCCGTACACCGCCAGCCTGATCGAAAGCAATCTGGCCGGGCTGCGCGAACGGCTGCTGGCATCAGGCCTGAACGTCGGCGATCTGGATTGCCACCTCGGCACACCGCCCCAAGGCCCTCAAACCCGTCTCGAACAACGCTGGGTCGACGAAACCGCATGAACGAATCCGCCACACCGCGCCAGGCCATCGCCCTCAAATACGACGGCACCCACGCCCCTACCCTCACGGCCAAAGGTGACGAGGAACTGGCCGAAGAAATTCTGCGGATCGCCCGGGATTACGAAGTGCCGATCTACGAAAACGCTGAGCTGGTGAGATTGCTGGCGCGGATGGAATTGGGGGAGAGTATTCCGCAGGAGTTGTACCGCACGATTGCCGAGATCATTGCGTTTGCGTGGAATTTGAAGGGTAAGTTTCCCGAGGGGCATGATCCGCATGCGCCGATGGTCGAGAAGGATGTGACTGATCGCGGGGATGCTTACTAAACATGTAGCTCACTTTGCATGCAGCAACGCCGCCCTGTTTACCGTTCGTCGCAACTGACAAATGTGACAGTAGCCCGTTTCCTTGCTGTCGTTGCCTGATATGAACGGCAGCGTCTGACAATCTCTTCCCGACGCTTCCTTAACGCAGGAGCGTTTTCATGACCCCACTCTCTTCACACATCAATGACCCCGACAGCGAAAACGATTTGTCGCACCACTGGCCACCAGACATTCCAGCATTGATCAAACCGATAGATGGAGACGAGGGCTACCATGGCGGGATAGGCGCTGCTGCCTTGGTAGATGACCTCCTGGCCATCGTTGTCCCGTGGCTCCATATTACCCGAGGTGACAAGTGCCTTTTTTTCTGGGATGACGACGTCTCCCCCATCGAAACGCAGATCATTGACACGCCGGAGAAGCTTGAAAAAGGACTCGACTTCAAGATCCCGGTAAAACAGATCCAGGACGGTAGCGCCTTTCCAGTGTTTTTTCGGGTCATACGCTCCAGCCGTAACCACTCTGACTCAGACAAGCTCAATGTGCTGGTCAAACGAACGTTGCCGGGAGGCGTCCTAGACAAGCTCGAGCCACTTGGTCACCCCGGGCTTCGTTACACCTTCATTCCGGATATCAAGGATGGCGTCGACAGCGAGATAGCAAAGCAAGGCGTTGCCATGCGTATCGAGCCATATCAGAACATCACCGTTTTCGACCGCATCGTCGCGCGCTGGGGTAATGAAGAACAGGTGATCCACTATCCGGTCACACCTGAACAAATCAGCGATCCGCAAAACCATCCGATTCTGATCATGTTCGATGAACAATTGATCAAGCGTGCGGGTGATGGCAAGCATTCGATTACTTATCAGGTAATCGACCGCTGTGGAAACCGTCCACATGCCTATGCCCCTTGGGCAATTGCCACTGAAGTCAGCGTCAATGTGAATCGCATACCCGCACCGACCGTAACAGGTGAGCAAGCTGGGGTGCTGGATCCTGCTTACGTCACGAACATTCAAGTTGTCGCTTCTGGTATCGGGCTGGCCGCTGGCGACAGCGTACGAGCTCACTGGCAAGGGCGGATAGAGCGCGAGACGGCTGCCAAGACCTACTCAGGAAGCGGAACGCTGGAGTTTCCGATACCACTCACCTGGGCCAATGAAAGCGACCAGAGCTCTGTCAGTGTCACCCTGCGCGTGGTACGTGCGGGCGCAAAACCTGTTTCAGAGTCTAAATCCTTCATGATCAAAACCACGATCAGCCTGAAGCCCCCCAAGGTTCGGGAGGCCTACGGTGCGCAAGGCGATCGTTTGAAAATGTCCGATATCTATGAGGCAAGACACGTCACGGTTCAGGTTCAACAATATGTGGGGATGGCGATCGGGCAAACCATTCGGGCTCGCTGGGCCTCTGCGCGAAATATCTATGACAGCGTAATCACGACCGTGACGGCCGTCGGCACAATGGAGTTCCTCATTCCACGCATGGAAGTTGTGGATTCAATCGGCAGTACCGTTCCCGTCAGTTTCACGGTACGTACCTATCCCAATGGTCCCCTGCATCGTTCTGATCCTCTGCCACTGGCGGTGGATGCTCAACAATTTGTCTTGCCCCCTCCAAGATTTACCTCGGATCTAACCACAGTCACCGTTCGTTATCCCGAAATGGCCACCGGATACCAGGCGCGCGTTCGTGTGGGTGGAGTCATTACTCGCAGAACGGCGTGGCAAGACGTGGAAACCGGCGTCACGGCAGAGTTCCCGATCCAGGCAAGTTGGATAGAAGAAAACAGAGGGAAAACCGTGTTGATCAACTACAGCGTCAATCGAGCCGGTACAGAGGAACAAAGCCAGTTCTCTCAAGTATTAAGAGTAGAACTATAACCAGTGCCCCATTGGCTACTCACTAGTCATTCCAAAGGAGTTAAAGACATGACCACTGAACTGAAAACATTTAATCTTGTCGCACCTAAGGTTCTTGAGGCCTATGGCGCTGACGGGAACCACTTGAACTTCAACGACGTCTATAACAGCACCCACGTCAATGTCCAGGTACCACATTACGTGGGCATGCTCAATGGACATACCGTGAGGGTACGCTGGACAACTGGTCGCTATAAATACGATACCGAGACATTGACCGTCGATACCCCGGGCCCTCTGAACTTTAAAATCCCTCGACTTGAAGTGATCGATTCGATTGGCACCCTTGTGACGGTCAATTACAGTGTCCGTCTCACTCCTGGTGCGCCGCTGATCATTTCAAAATCGTTATCATTGAATGTTGATAAACAAGATTTCGATCTCAGCGAACCCAGACTCTCCGATGACAGAAAGAAGGTGACAGTAAAGTTTTTGAACATGACGCTCGGCTACACTGTCAGGGTCAGGTGGCACGGCGTAGTAGTACGGGACACCGAAAGCCAGCCAATTCAGAACAGCTCATCAATAACCTTTGATATCCCAGCAAACTGGATAACGGAGAATACCGGAAAAAGCGTATTAATCAACTACAGCGTTCACCGTTCAGAATCGAACGATAACTTGATGTTTTCTCGTTTGCTGCGCATCACCTTTTGAACAATCGCTGACTATAGTGAAAGGCACAGAGGCAGATTGACTGCATTCTGTGCCTTTACATTTCGAATATCGCAATCAGCTGTCGAAATCAAGGTCCAAACAGTTCTACGAACTGATCACCCTCGTGACAAATCCACCCTAATAACAGGAAGCAGATCACCTGACATATTGAAATAGTCTTGCTGCAGGCATGTCACCCCACTTTGACGCGGTTACGGTGGCGACACGGCGAACTTGATATCCAGCTCGACCAGCGCCGCCAGGCCATCGTTGGACTTTCAGAAATCTACCGGTTTTGGGTAGAGGTACACTTTTTCAACGCTGGCGTTGGGACGCATCATGGTGATGGGCTCCTGATGGAAATCGGGAGCACGGCATTAGCCGTCAGCTATCCGCTTGAAACAGGGAGTTCATGGAGCGGATACTTTCAACCAGACAGCCGCCGTTGTTGCCGGAACCGCCAGCTTTGCACAATTGGCAAGATCCGCGCTCGTTTGCGCAACCTTAGCGCGAACCCGCACCCATGGTCTGCACGTGCATCGAGTGATTACCAATGCCATGACCAAACATGGCATTGACAGTGGCGGCAAACCATAACATCAAGAATAAATATTTCACATTCACCCCCTGAGGAAGTTAAGTTTCACGTTGAGCATGCCCCTGAAGTCTCTAATTACCGACAACAGAGACCGACTGTTCCTCACCATGAAAACTGAATGTCGCCACATCCTCCTCAAAAGTTAATCGTACAACGGGCAAATAATCGGTTGTCTGTTCAAAGTAATCCTGCTGCATAAACTGAGCGCCGGCTAGTGCTGCTCCAGGATTACCAGATGAAACATAGACAAAAGCCTCCAAGGGCAGCTTCGCTGGAATACCCACAGGCCACGCCGCAATAACGATTTCATTTGCATAATTTAAGGCAGCAGGATCCTCAAAGTTACTTCGACCTTGTAAAAAAATCGTGAACTGGTCTTTGCCCACACCTAACCCGCACTGATGATAAAGTCGATTTGCCGTCCCTGTCACAGCGTGAAAATGACTTGTCCATGCGGCTAAAGTCAAAATCTCCATTGCTTCACAAGAGTCGCCCTCCTCTGGATAATAATTATGACGCCCGCATGATTGCTTCCTGTAAGTACCCGTCGCGCCATCTGCCGGGAAAGCACATCGTACAGTAATAGGCTCCGAGCTTGATTTAATTGCAAAATTCGTAGCCTTAAATATAAAACCCTGCTTCTCCGAAGCATATAAATTTTTCATCTTCACATCTTTACGAAGAAAAGAAAAAGAAACTCCATCGCGCAAGATAGAACCACCGCTAGGATCCCAAGCATGGTAGTTCGGCGTCGCCTTTGTTGTTCTTATCATGATTCCGTTGCAAAAATAGGCTGCATTTCCAGAACAATCGTTCGAGACATTCGAGAAACGAGCATTCAACTGTTCTGCCACTACTTGCCCATACACCTGATCTAAAGTAGAAAAACTAAATACGTTCCTGTCGGGCGCGGTCAAATTCAACTTGACAATAGGAACATACAGCGAGGTTGCCAGATAATAATCCCGCTGAAACTTCTGCGCATCCGCCAGTTTGGTGGGAGCCGACGCCTCATAAAATAATGCTTCAATCGGTAATTTTTCCGGCTTACTCTCATCCCAGGTTTCGACCAGCACCTCCATTGGCTTGGCCGTCCAGGCTGCATTGACGAGTCTATGCGCTTCGAGGCTGGCCTTGAACTGCGCAGCCACAACCGTACTCAATGAACACTGGTTCTTTGGCAACGAGCCGTGTTCTGTAAAGTTCTTCAGCCAGGCAGCCGCAGTCGTGGCCGGAACAGCCAACTTCGCACAGTTGGCAAGGTCCGCGTTCAGTTGCTCTTCCTTGGGTGCAAAACCGCATCCATGGTCAGCGCGCACATCCAGTGACTCAGTCGGAAAAGGGAAGATGCAGCGCAGGTTCAGCGCCTTATCAGCTGCCAAGGCTGACGTCTGGTCTTTTAAGATAAAGCCGCTTTTTCTGTTGCCATTCAACGTCGTACTTTCAACATCGGAGCGAATATACGTAAAGGCTACCGAGCCCAGTTCCGTAGCAGCAGAACCGTAATCCCAAAATTTGAAAAAAGTGCTGTAATCAACGGCTCGAAGCAATACACCGGAACAATAATAAGCCGGCCTGCCACTCGAACACTGTGAAATGCCACTTGTGTACTTGTTGTTCAAATCAGTAACCAGGGCCTGTCCGGACATGGCTTGAACGTGTGTAGCGCAACAAAACATCAAAATAATCAGCGTTCTCATCTGGACAGTTCCGCTTGAAATAGAATTCAATCTCAAGTCTCTGCTGCCCCAATACGTACTTCTACTGTCAGAAATAACAGTCTCGACGAACGGCACTCCGGATAATTTTTCAATAAACCGACGGGGAATAATTTAAGTCAGCACCCAATGCAAAAAAAGATCGCAGACTTCGTCAGCTCCTACATGGGTTTGCGTACACCCAGAGGAACTGCTGAAGACTGTGATCTTTGATTTCACTTGCCGTTTGGGGCTTCTAGCTGCTCTTGTGCAACTTACTCATCAACTCCGCCTCAGCCTGGGTCAACCCACAGGACTGCGTCAGCTCACTGACGCTCGCGCCCATCCCCACCAGGCGTGCCGCCTGGGCGAATGAAAGGCTCGACGGATCACGCTGCTCCAGCTGCGCCAGTTTGTCCGGCAACGGCCCGACGACGGCGCGCAGTTCGTGCAGGTCTTCACCCATGCGCACGTTGCCGTTCTGGTAGTCGTCGACGCGTTTGGCCAGGTCCTTGATGCGCTGATCGCGCAGCGCATCGCCCTCGGCCTGTTGCGCGGCGATCTGCCGCTGAGCGCGGATGTACGCCAGGAACATCGCCAGCGTGCCTGCCCATAAAAGGAACAGGACAATGACAGCCACCTCAAGAATCAATCAGATACTCTCCAGTTCCGACCATTCTTCTTCGCTCATCATCTTGTCCAGCTCGACCAGGATCAGCAGTTCGTTGTTCTTGTTGCACACGCCTTGAATGAACTTGGCGGACTCTTCGTTACCGACGTTCGGCGCGGTCTCGATTTCCGACTGACGCAGGTAAACCACTTCAGCCACGCTGTCGACCATGATCCCGACCACTTGCTTGTCGGCTTCGATGATGACGATACGGGTGTTGTCGCTGATCTCGGCATTCATCAGGCCGAAGCGCTGACGGGTGTCGATCACGGTGACCACGTTACCGCGCAGGTTGATGATGCCCAGCACGTAGCTCGGAGCACCCGGGACCGGGGCGATTTCGGTGTAACGCAGGACTTCCTGAACACGCATCACGTTGATGCCGTAGGTTTCGTTGTCCAGTTTGAAGGTTACCCATTGCAGGATCGGATCTTCAGAACCTTTTGCATTCGTCGCTTGACTACTCATACCCTGACCCCTCGAAAAACCGCTTCTGGCGGTGTGTGTTCTGTAGGCAGCATTCAACAATGCCGTCGCATACTTGTTATGTCGGCAGCTATGTCGGTTTGTGAAGTGGCTTGCTGCCGCTCATGTGCTTTGCCCCGCCGCTGGCGATCAACTCGGCCAGGGCAGAAACGTCCAGCAGCGCACACATGTGCTCAATCACCGTGCCGGCGAGCCATGGCCGCTGACCTCGGTGACTTCTCCATTTGATTTCGTTTGGGTCCAGGCGCAATGAGCGGCTGACCTGATGCACCGCCAGCCCCCACTCGTAGCCCTGAACCGAAATAACGTATTGCAGGCCCTGGCGGAAATCATCGCGGTAGCGGTCCGGCATGACCCAACGCGCGGTATCCAGCACTTTCAGGTTGCCGGCCTGGCTCGGCAGGATCCCGAGGAACCATTCCGGCTGGCCGAACAACGGCGTCAGCTCGTGACCGGCCAGGGAATAAATCGAGCCCAGGCACACCAGTGGCACCGCCAGGGTCAACCCGGCGACGTCGAACAACAGGCACTCGAACGGCTCGGCAGCCCATGCCGGACGACCGTCGGTTTCCACCGGTGGCGGCGTGTTGCTGGGTGGCAGATGAACTTCAACCAACGGCGGCACCAATGCTTGCAGCAGGGGTGCAATCGTCGACACGGGCGCCAGAATCGGTGCCGGCGCGTCGATCACGGCCACCGCTGCTTTCACCACTGGCGCAACGATGGGTGCAGCAGCCACGGCCGGTTTCTGCGCATCACGGGCCTGCTCTTCAAGCACGGCAGCCTGGAACTCATCCAGCGCGGCCTCAACCTCGATAACCTCGACAACCTCGGGCAGCGCCTCCACTTCTGGCGGCAACTCTTCGGTCGCGTCTTGCAGCAAGCTGTCCAGATAAGACTGGAGGGCCAGTTGCGGACGCGAGGTGATTTTCACCGGCCGATTCATGCGCGCACCTTTGTAGGAGCGAGGCTTGCCCGCGAAGAACGATAATGCGATTTAACTGTGGAAACTGCGGCGTCTGCTTCGCGGGCAAGCCTCGCTCCTACACGAATGGGGTTCATCTCACGCCACCTGCGGAACAAGTTGCGCCGCCAGCAGATGCTTGAGCAGTGCACGATAAGCAAGAACACCACGGCTCTTGCCGTCGAATTGTGAGGGCGTCAGCCCTGCCCGGCTCGCGTCACGCAAGCGGGTGTCGATCGGAATGTAGCCTTGCCAGATTTCTTCCGGGTACTTGTCGCGCAGCACGCGAAGGGTGCCGAGGGACGCCTGGGTGCGGCGGTCGAACAGGGTCGGCACGATGCTGAATGGCAGCGCCTGTTTGCGCGAGCGGTTGATCATCGCCAGGGTATTGACCATGCGTTCCAGGCCTTTGACCGCCAAGTGTTCGGTCTGCACCGGAATCACCAACTGCTGGCTGGCCGCCAAGGCATTGACCATCAGCACACCGAGCAGCGGCGGGCTGTCGATGACGGCGTAATCGAAGTCCTGCCACAACTGCGCCAGGCTCTTGGCGATCACCAGGCCCAAACCACTCTGGCCTGGCGACTGGCGCTCAAGGGTTGCCAGCGCGGTGCTCGATGGCAACAGGGAAATGCGTTCGTCACTGGTGGGCATCAGCAACTGACCGGGCAAGCCTTGCGGCACACTACCCTTATGCAGAAACAAGTCGTAGCTGCTGTGTTCCAGGCTGTCGGGGTCGTAACCGAAGTAGCTGGTCATGGAGCCGTGGGGGTCGAGATCGACCACAACCACGCGCTTGCCCGCCTCAGCCAGCAAACCGGCTAAAGCGATGGAGGAAGTGGTTTTACCGACACCACCCTTTTGATTGGCGACTGCCCAGACTCTCATTCGGATTGTTCCTCCCGGTCGAAAAGATTGACCGAGAAATAGCTCAACGTATTAATGCGGGTGACGGAGAATTGACGGCGCTCTCTCGTCCCGGCGACTTGACCGGAGCCGGTGCAGTTTGTGTGCCAGCCCGCTTCAACGCGGCATCCGGTTGTGCATGAGCCGTTCCGGTACCTGTGAGGCTGCGGCGTACATCGAGATTTCGTGAAACCACCAACACCACTCGGCGGTTGCGCGCCCGGCCTTCGGCGGTGGCGTTATTGGCAACTGGCTGGAACTCGCCATAACCCACCGACGCCAGACGACCGGGGTTCACACCCTGCATCGCCAGCATGCGCACGATGCTCGCCGAACGGGCCGAGGACAGCTCCCAGTTGGTCGGGTATTGCGCGGTGCGAATCGGCTGATCGTCGGTAAAGCCTTCGACGTGGATCGGGTTGTCGAACGGCCTCAGGATCGCGGCGACCTTATCGATAATGTTGAAGGCGATGTCGCTGGGCATCGCATCGCCGCTGCCGAACAACAGGCTGGAATTGAGCTCGATCTCGACCCACAACTCATTGCCGCGCACGGTCATCTGGTTGGAACTGATCAAGTCGCCGAACGCCGCGCTGATGTCATCGGCAATGCTTTTGAGCGGATCGTTGGCAGCCTGGGCGATGCCAGCGTCAATCTGTTCGCTGTCCTTGACCAGCGGCTTGGCCGGGGTCACGGTCTTCGGTCGCTCGTCACCAATCGGGATCGGCTTGAGGGCGCGATCAGAGTCGGTAAACACCCCGATCAACGCCTCGGAAATGACCTTGTACTTACCTTCGTTGATCGAAGAAATCGAGTACATCACCACGAAGAAAGCGAACAGCAACGTAATGAAGTCGGCGTAGGAAACGAGCCAGCGTTCATGGTTTACGTGTTCTTCAGGTTGCCGACGACGAGCCATGAGGTTATTCCCTTAATCCATGAAGCCCTGAAGCTTCAACTCAATAGAGCGAGGGTTTTCACCTTCGGCGATCGACAGAATCCCTTCCAGCAACATCTCGCGATAACGCGACTGCCGCAACGCGATGGACTTGAGCTTGGCGGCAACCGGCAGCAATATCAGGTTGGCACTGGCCACGCCATAGATGGTGGCGACAAAGGCAACAGCAATGCCGCTGCCCAACTGCGATGGATCGGCCAGGTTGCCCATGACGTGGATCAGGCCCATCACCGCACCGATGATGCCGATGGTCGGCGCGTAGCCGCCCATGCTTTCAAAGACTTTGGCGGCTTCGATGTCGCGGCTTTCCTGGGTGTAGAAATCCACTTCCAGAATGCTGCGAATCGCTTCCGGCTCGGCGCCGTCCACCAGCAGT
>LNAP01000072.1_pt1 | contig 13297 bp, 10 predicted proteins | sample 602601 | NCBI WGS metagenome assembly LNAP01 (sample SAMN02440304, study PRJNA202911) | soil metagenome | biome: Subtropical and temperate rainforests or woodlands; isolation source: soil samples (1 kg each in a 20% v/v slurry with milli Q water) were... ...
TTTCAGCCTTTCTGGCGTTTCAGGCAACCAGTGCCTGACGGGTACGCTCGATCACGGCCTGCAGCGGCTCGGCGCTGGAGTATTGATCGGGGTACAGGCGTTCGCTGTGGCGAGCGATGCCGTGTTCGTTGACCAGGGTGAAGCTGAAGCAGCCTTTGCGAGCGGCCATGATCAGGCAGTTCATTGGTGCAAAAGCGTTGGTTAGGGTGCGAATGGCATCCTGAGTCTGAATTTGAGTAGACATTATTGGGTGTTCCTACAAATGACACGGATAAGAACCGTGCAACGTTAAAACGTTCCAGTAACGTCGATCACCATTGATCGAACGAAGAACCCGACTGGAACAAAGCAGCCAGTTTGAAGCGCTGATAAGTTGGCGCGCTTGGGCTGGCAGGTAGGTACTTAGGAGGGCAGGCAACACATCGAGGGCAAAGGTTCTGGGCCCGGGGTGAAGATCCTGATCAATTTGCAGGTTGGTTCGAGCAGAGTAGGCAGGCGGGGCAACATCCTTTGCTTTCGATTCAAAGGTTGTTTTGGCGCAAGATTTACCTGGAAACCATCGAGGTGGTCGATCCCGCTTGTTCGGTGGAGGCTTCCGTTGGGAAGGCTGACCGGGGGGATTTGTTCGACCAGAATTGACTTTCAGCTTGGTACTAACGCCGCGGATACTAACGGATTGAACTGGGCAAGGGAAGTGTGTTAGCAAAAAGAATTTCCCGGCAGGTGCCCGATCTGGCTGTTTTGCCTTGTAGATAAGCGTATGAAGCTGCGCTGCCTCCGATGGGTACGCCCTGTAGTAGAACAAAATCCGACCATTGGTCATCGACGTTGGTAGCAACGCAGCCGTCTAAACACCTCGTTTGCCAAGGCATATCCCCAAGCATGACAAAAAAATGCCTCGAAAAAGTGCGTGGATATAACCATCGTAAAGGCACTTGTGCACATTAGTTGCACGGTCTGTCACCCCGCTGTCATCTCACGTTCAAGCGTAATGGCTGCCTGTAACCAAAATTTAAGTCAATGAAAAACATCGCTTTTTTTTACTGGTGAAAAAATCGTCAGTTTGACTGCGAGCCCCATTCCACAGGGCTTTGAGCGAGTTCAAGGTTATCCACAGCTTCTGTGGATTGTCCCGAGCGCTTGCTCTAGGACGGGCGTGCCGGGATATTTTCAGCTTTACCTGTAAGAAAAAGAGAGTAAAGTTGCGCGCCTTCTGATCTGTCCCACAGTGCTTTATGAAGTTTCGCTCAGCCCCTGTTTCCTCTTCCTCCACACCGCCCCCTGTTACCCCGACCAAGCGCTTTTCCATGCGCGTGGCGGAGTGGCTGTTGGACAGTCCGCATCTGGGCGAAAACCGTAACGTCAAACACATCGCCGGACGTCTGCTCAAGCAACCGGCCCGTGAAGGCGTGGTGGCTGCGCAAAGTCGCCTTGGCCAGTTGATGTGCCGCGAATGCGGGAATGCCCGGGACCGCCGGATCGGTCAGGACCTGCTGCGTCAGGCCGCTCGGGCAGGCGATCACCGCGCTCAACAGGAACTGGGGCTGATTGAAGACTGAGCTGTCCAAGACCGGACGCCTTGGTTAACCTTCAGGCTTTATCCGAATGGCAGGAGTGGCTATGGCAATGGACTTGACCAGCGTATTGCTGGGGCTGGCAGCGGCTGCGTTGCCGTTGCTGGTATTGGCCTGGCAACTTCAGCGTCGGGCCAGCACCACGCAAGCCGATGTCGCGCTGCTGCAAGAACGCCTGGCCATGGCGCAACTGGCGCAGGACGGATTGAATGCACAACTCGAATCCAGCCGCGATGAAGCGGCTGATCTGACCCAGGCCAACGCCGCCAAACAAGCTGATCTGGCTGCGCTGCGTCGTGAAGTCGAATTGCTGCAGATCGAGCGCGACGACGCTCGGGACGCCGCCCATGCGTGGAATATCGAACGCGCCGGCAAAGAAGCCGAATTGCGCCGTCTGGATGCCCAGGTCGCGTCTCTCAATGCCGAATTGCGCGAGCAACAGGACAGTCATCAGCAACGCCTCAACGACCTGCAAGGTTCGCGGGACGAGTTGCGCGCGCAGTTTGCCGAGCTGGCGGGGAAAATTTTCGATGAGCGCGAGCAGCGTTTTGCCGAAACCAGTCAGCAGCGTCTGGGGCAGTTGCTCGATCCACTCAAGGAGCGCATCCAGTCCTTCGAAAAACGTGTCGAGGAAAGCTATCAGAACGAGGCTCGTGAGCGTTTCTCCCTGGCCAAGGAACTGGAGCGCTTGCAACAGCTGAATTTGCGCTTGAGCGATGAAGCCACCAACCTGACCCGCGCCTTGAAAGGGCAGAAGACCCAAGGCAATTGGGGCGAGCTGATTCTTGAGCGCGTGCTCGAGCATGCGGGGCTGGAGAAGGGCCGCGAGTACCAGACTCAGGTCAATCTCAAGGGGCCGGACGGCGAGCGCTTTCAGCCGGACGTGATCATTTATCTGCCGGGCGACAAGCAGGTGGTGGTCGACTCCAAGGTCAGCCTGACGGCCTATCAGCAATACGTCGCGGCTGAAGACGAGGCCATCGGCCAGATCGCCATCAAGCAGCACGTTCTGTCGTTGCGCAATCACGTCAAAGGCCTGGCCGGCAAGGATTACAAACGCCTCGATGGCTTGCACAGCCTGGATTTCGTGTTGCTCTTCGTGCCGATCGAGGCGGCGTTTTCTGCAGCCTTGCAGGCTGAACCGACACTGTTTCAGGAGGCATTCGACCGCAATATCGTGATCGTCAGTCCCACCACGTTGCTGGCGACCCTGCGCGTCATCGACAGCCTTTGGAAGCAGGAGCGCCAGAGCCAGAATGCCCGGGAAATCGCCGAGCGGGCCGGGTGGCTGTATGACAAGTTCGTGCTGTTCATCCAGGATCTGGACGAGGTCGGCAATCGCCTGCAGCAACTGGACAAGGCCTATAGTTCGGCACGCAACAAGCTGACAGAGGGTCGCGGCAACCTGGTCAGTCGCAGTGAACAACTCAAGCTGCTGGGCGCGCGGGCAAGCAAGAGTCTGCCGGCGGACTTGCTGGAGCGGGCGATGACGGATGTCGACGGCTTGGTCGAGCTGCCTGAGTAGTTTCCAGTCAAAGGCTTCCTCGGAAGGCCGCCCGCGAAGAGGCTGGCACCTTGGCATCTCTGTCGCCTGACACTCCGCCATCGCGGGCAAGCCCGCTCCCACAGGGAATCACCGCCAGACACAGATGCCGGGAGCGCCGAATAACCTTGTGGGAGCGGGCTTGCCCGCGATGGCGTCAGATCCATCACCGTGTCACTCAAACCTACAACGGTATGTACCGGCTCAACAACGCCCGCAACGCCGCCGGTTTCACCGGTTTGGCCAAGTAATCCAGCCCCGCGGCATGCACCAGGTCGACCGTCTCCGGCCGGCCATCGGCGCTGATCACCACACCAGGGACCGGCTCGCCCATTTGTGTGCGCAACCAGGCCATCAAATCGGTTCCGGTCTCGCCATGATCGAGGTGGTAGTCCACCAGCGCCAATTGCGGGCGCATGCCTTCGCCAAGCAACGCGGCGCATTCCTCGCGATTGCGCGCGGTCCAGACCTGGCAACCCCAGCGGCTGAGCAGGCTGTTCATGCCGATCAGGATGCTGTCTTCATTGTCGATACACAGCACCTGCGCGCCATTGAGCAATTTGCCGTTGAGCTCGGCGACCTTGACTGGCGCTGCGGTTTGCGCCCGGGCCAGCGGCACACTGACGCTGAACACGCTACCGCGTCCCGGCCAGGAGCGTACGCGCAAGGTATGACCGAGCACGCGACATAGCCCGTCGGCAATCGCCAGCCCCAGGCCGAGGCCTTTTTCTGCCCGTGTCTGGTGGCTGTCGAGGCGCTTGAACTCTTCGAAAATCACCTGCAGTTTATCTTCCGGAATACCTGGCCCGCGGTCCCAGACTTCCAGGCACAGTTGATCCTTGTGCCGGCGAACCCCCAGTAGTACCGGCCCTTTGCCGTAGCGGAAAGCGTTGGTCAGGAAGTTTTGCAAAATCCGTCGCAGCAACTTGATGTCGCTGTCGACTCGTAACGTGCTTGCGCGAACCCGGAACTCCAGTTTTTGCTCTCGCGCCAAGACCTTGAACTCTGTACCGAGGGTATCGAACAGATCGTTGAGGGCGAATGGCTGGCGATTCGGGTTGATCTTGCCGTTTTCCAGGCGGGAAATGTCCAGCAAGTCGCTGATCAAGTCCTCGGCCGAGCGCAGCGAGCTGTCCAGGTGTTCGACCAGTTTCTGCGCTTCGCCGGACAAACCATCTTCCTGATGGGAGAGGGCGGCGGAGAACAGCCGCGCCGCGTTCAACGGTTGCATCAAGTCATGGCTGACGGCCGCGAGGAAACGGGTCTTGGACTGGTTGGCCGCCTCGGCGGTGCCTTTGGCTTCGGTCAGGGCAACGTTGAGCTGGGTCCGTTCGGTGACCCGTTGCTCCAGGCCTTCGTTGGCCTCGGTCAGCGCCTGTTCGGCTTCGCGGAACGCGGTGATGTCGGTAAAACTCATGACGAAGCCGCCGCCGGGCATCGGGTTGCCGATCAGTTCGATCACCCGGCCATTGGGGAACATCCGCTCGGAAGTATGCGCGCGGCCCTGACGCATCCAGTGCAGGCGGCGGGCAACATGCACTTCGGCTTCGCCGGGGCCGCACAATCCGCGCTCGGCGTTGTAGCGAATGATGTCGGCAATGGGGCGGCCGATACTGATCAAGCCGTCCGGGTAATTGAACAGTTCAAGATAGCGACGGTTCCAGGCCACCAGTTTCAGCGACTGGTCGACCACGCTGATGCCCTGGGTGATGTTCTCGATGGCGCCTTGCAGCAAGGCGCGGTTGAATTGCAGCACCTCCGAGGCTTCGTCGGCGATGCGCACGACGTCCTCCAGTTGCATCTCGCGGCCTTCAATGGCGGCTTTTACCACTGCGCGGGTCGAAGAGGCACCCAGCACACCGGCCAGCAAGCGTTCGGTGTGGGAGATCCATTCACTGTCGGCGTTCTGGTTCGGGTTGAAGCCCTTGCCCTGGCGATAGGCAAAACGGATGAAGCTTTGACGGGCACGTTCTTCGCCGACGAAGCGCGCCGCCAGTTGCAACAGGTCATTGATCTGCACTGCCAGCATCGAGCGTGCGCTGGGGCGGGCGCTGATTTCCTGGCCGATGAAGCGGCCTGCCTGCCAGTGCTCGGAAACCCGGGTGCGGGACAGCACCGAGACCCAGGCGAACAATGTGAAGTTGCCTGCCAGCGACAGCACCACGCCTTGGGTCAGCGGGGTGATCGGCAGGTTCAGTGGATTGCTGTGCAACCAGGCCAGCCCCGGGAACGTGTTCAAGGACAGGCCGAGGCTGAGGGCGGCAATCGGCAGGATCAAGGTGTAGAACCACAGGAAGGTGCCTGCGGCGAGGCCAGCGAAAACGCCGCGGCGGTTGGCCTGTTTCCAGTACAGGGCACCGAGCATGGCGGGGGCCAGCTGGGTCACGGCAGCGAAGGCGATCTGGCCGATTGTCGCCAGGCTGGCGGTCGAGCCCAGCAGGCGATAACTGACATAGGCCAGCAGCAGAATGACCACGATGCTGACGCGGCGCACCGACAGCATCCACTGGCGGAACACTTCGAACGGCCGCTCGGCGTTGTTGCGACGCAGCAACCAAGGCAGCAGCATGTCGTTGGACACCATGGTCGACAGCGCCACGCTGGCCACGATCACCATGCCGGTGGCGGCCGATGCGCCACCGATAAACGCCAGCAGGGCCAACGCCGGATGCGCCTGGGCCAGGGGCAGGCTGATGACGAACGAGTCCGGCAACACCGAGCTGGGCAGCATCATCTGACCGGCCAGGGCGATCGGCACGACAAACAAGGCGGCGAGGGCGAGGTAGGCCGGGAATACCCACTTGGCCAGGCGCAGATCCTGGGGGTCGATGTTCTCGACAACGGTCACGTGGAACTGCCGTGGCAGGCAAATGATTGCCATCATCGCCACACCGGTCTGCACCACCATCGACGGCCAGTTGATGGTTTCCTTCCAGTACTGTTCAAGGCGCGGCGCAAGCATGGCCTGGTCGAACAGGTCGTCGAAACCGTCGTACAGACCGTAGGTCACGAAGGCGCCGACGGCGAGAAACGCGAACAGCTTCACCAATGATTCGAAGGCGATGGCCAGCACCATGCCGCGGTGGTGCTCCGTGGCGTCGAGGTTGCGGGTACCGAAGACGATGGTGAACAGCGCCAGCACCAGCGACACAATCAGAGCGGTGTCCTGGGCGCGGGTGCCCATGGCGTCGGCGCCGGCGCCGATCAGCAGGTTTACGCCGAGCACGATGCCTTTGAGCTGCAGCGCAATGTAGGGCAACACACCGACCAGGCAAATCAGCGCCACCACCACCGCCAGCGACTGGGATTTGCCATAGCGTGCGGCGATGAAGTCGGCGATCGAGGTGATGTTCTCCTGTTTGCTGATCATCACCATTTTTTGCAGGACCCACGGCGCACCAACCAGCAACAGGATCGGCCCGAGGTAGATCGGCAAGAACGACCAGAGCTGTTCGGCAGCCTGGCCCACGGCGCCGAAAAAGGTCCAGCTGGTGCAATAGACCGCCAGTGACAGGCTATACACCCAGGCGCGCACACGCGGCGGCAAGGGCGCGCTGCGACGGTCGCCATAGAAGGCGATGGCGAACAGGATGGCCATATAGGCCAGGGCGACGACGGCAATCAGCCCGGTGGACAGCGACATGGGGACTCCAGACAAAAGACATCCGGACCTCCCGCCCGGACAGACAGTCTCGCACGACCGCCAGCGTTAGTCAGTGTCGACCAAGGTCGTGGCGTGGTTGATTCTCAGTGTCTGGACTGACCTTGCCACATTCCACCAGCGCTTGTATCCAGGTTAGCCTTGGCCTCCTCTCAGTTCACTCGAAGGATCGGACCATGAAGATCATCCGCAGCAAATCGTTCACTGGCGAGCGTGCCTGGGCCGCGCTGGATATCGCCAGCATGAACGGCATCACCACGCGGCTGCACTGGACCGATCAACCCTACAAGTGGCACGTCAACGATGGCGAGGAAGTGTTCGTGGTGCTCGATGGCCAGGTGCGGATGCTTTATCGCGAAGAGGGGGTGGAGCGGGAAGCGTTGCTGGAAGTCGGTGACATTTTTCATGCCTCGGTTGGCACTGAACATGTGGCGCATCCGGTAGGAGCGGCTCGGATATTGGTGATCGAATCGGAAGGGAGTGTCTGACGTTATATAGGTTATATCGATAAGATATAGAGATATTACCCGTTATATAGATATTCTATTCGGATCTAACATGGGCTCTACCTCACGAGAGGACAGGAGTTCGCCATGACATAGCCCGGAATCAAACCTTTCAGTCATTTGCAGCATCCCCGCGAGGTGATCCGCCAGTTCACCCCCAACTGGTTTGCGGCCACCATGGGCACCGGCGTGCTGGCGTTGGCACTGGCGCAGTTGCCGGTTGCCACACCTGCCTTGCACGCCTTTGCCGAAGCCCTCTGGCTGTTCAATATCGCTCTGTTCCTGCTGTTTACGGCGGTATACACGGCGCGTTGGGTGCTGTTTTTCGACGAGGCGCGGCGGATTTTCGGCCATTCCACGGTTTCGATGTTTTTCGGCACCATCCCCATGGGGCTGGCGACCATCATCAACGGCTTCCTGGTGTTTGGCCTGCCGCGCTGGGGCGACGGTGTGATTCACCTCGCCGAGGTGCTGTGGTGGCTGGATGTGGCCATGTCGCTGGCCTGTGGCGTGCTGATTCCCTACATGATGTTCACCCGTCAGGAGCACAGCATTGACCAGATGACAGCGGTCTGGCTGTTGCCGGTGGTCGCGGCAGAAGTGGCGGCCGCCAGCGGGGGCCTGTTGGCGCCGCATTTGGCAGACGCTCATTCGCAACTGGTGATGCTGGTGACCAGCTATGTGCTCTGGGCCTTTTCCCTGCCGGTGGCCTTCAGCATCCTGACCATTCTGTTGCTGCGCATGGCCCTGCATAAACTGCCCCACGAAAACATGGCCGCCTCGAGCTGGCTGGCCCTTGGCCCGATCGGCACCGGTGCGCTGGGCATGCTGGTGCTGGGCGGCGATGCACCGCTGATTTTCGCGGCCAACGGCATGCCGGGAATCGGTGAGATTGCCGCTGGACTGGGGCTGGTGGCCGGCATCACCCTGTGGGGCTTCGGCCTGTGGTGGATGCTGATGGCGTTGCTGATCACTGTGCGCTACCTGCGTGCCGGCATTCCCTTCAACCTTGGCTGGTGGGGCTTCACTTTCCCGCTGGGCGTCTATTCTCTGGCGACGTTGAAACTGGCCAGTACCTTGAACCTGATGTTCTTCAGTGTGTTTGGCTGCTTGCTGGTGGCGTTGCTGGCGGTGATGTGGCTGATCGTTGGCAAGCGCACGGTGCTGGGCGCCTGGCGTGGCGAGCTGTTTGTCTCGCCGTGCATTGCCGGATTGAAGAAATAACCGGCAAAGATTAGGTAAGGTGTGGCCTGGATCGACGTTCGATACTCCAATTACTGTATCCAGGCCATTCTTTACCCGATCTCCAGCCACAATCCAGGAACACATGGAAGATGAGTCACCCCTCACAGTTCACCTTGCTGCGCACCCGGCGCTTCCTGCCGTTCTTCATTACCCAGTCCCTCGGGGCGTTCAACGACAACGTGTTCAAGCAGTCGTTGATCCTGGCCATTCTTTACAAGCTGACTATCGAAGGTGACCGCTCTGTCTGGGTCAACCTGTGTGCGCTGCTGTTTATCCTGCCGTTTTTCCTGTTCTCGGCCCTGGCCGGGCAATTCGGGGAAAAGTTCGCCAAGGACGCGTTGATCCGCCTGATCAAGCTTGGGGAAATCGCCATCATGGCGGTCGGCGCCGTCGGCTTCATGTTCGATTATCTGTCGTTGATGCTGCTGGCGCTGTTCGCCATGGGCACCCATTCGGCGCTGTTCGGGCCGGTGAAGTACTCGATCCTGCCGCAGGCCCTGCGGGAAGATGAACTGGTAGGCGGCAACGGCCTGGTGGAAATGGGCACCTTCCTGGCGATCCTGGCCGGTACCATTGGCGCCGGGGTCATGATGTCTTCGGCGCATTACGCGCCGGTGGTGTCCACGGCGATCATCGGCATTGCCGTGCTCGGCTACCTGGCCAGCCGCAGCATTCCCCGGGCGGCGGCGGCCACGCCGCAAATGCGCCTGAACTGGAACATTTTCAGCCAGTCCTGGGCCACGTTGAAGTTGGGCCTGGGGCAAACGCCAGCGGTGTCCCGCTCGATTGTCGGCAATTCGTGGTTCTGGTTTGTCGGGGCGATTTACCTGACGCAGATCCCGGCCTATGCCAAGGAATGGATGCACGGCGACGAAACCGTTGTGACGCTGATTCTGACGGTGTTCTCGGTCGGCATCGCATTGGGTTCGATGCTGTGCGAGAAGCTCTCCGGACGCAAAGTCGAGATTGGCCTGGTGCCGTTCGGATCGTTCGGCCTGACCGTTTTCGGCCTGCTGCTGTGGTGGCATTCCGGTGCAATCCCGGACAGCGCCACCGGTCATGGCTGGATCGAAATTCTCGCTTTCGGCCACGCCTGGCTGGTGTTGCTCGACATCCTCGGCCTGGGCGTCTTCGGCGGTTTCTATATCGTACCGCTGTACGCGCTGATCCAGTCGCGTACCGTCGAGAACGAGCGGGCGCGGGTGATTGCTGCCAACAATATCCTCAACGCGTTGTTCATGGTGGTGTCGGCGATTGTCTCGATCGTCTTGCTGAGTGTGGCCAAGCTGTCGATCCCGCAACTGTTCCTGGTGGTCTCGTTGCTGAACATCGGCGTCAACGCTTACATCTTCAAGATCGTCCCCGAGTTCACCATGCGTTTCATGATCTGGCTGCTCAGCCATTCCATGTACCGCGTCGAACATCGCAACCTGGATATGATTCCCGATGAAGGCGCGGCGTTGCTGGTGTGCAATCACGTGTCATTCGTCGACGCCTTGCTGATTGGCGGCGCGGTACGTCGGCCGATTCGCTTTGTCATGTACTACAAGATCTACAACCTGCCGGTGCTGAACTTCATCTTCCGTACCGCGGGGACGATTCCGATTGCCGGGCGCCAGGAAGACATCCAGATCTACGAAAAGGCCTTCACGCGCATTGCCCGGTATCTGAAGGACGGTGAACTGGTGTGCATCTTCCCCGAGGGTAAGTTGACCGCCGATGGTGAGCTGAATGAGTTCAAGGGGGGCTTGACGCGAATTCTCGAAGAGACTCCGGTGCCGGTGATTCCGTTGGCTTTGCAGGGGTTGTGGGGGAGTTTCTTCAGCCGCGATCCGGGTAAAGGGCTGTTTCGCCGGTTGTGGTCGCGGGTGACATTGGTGGCAGGGCCGGCGGTGGCGGTTGAGGTGGCGGAGCCTGCGAAGTTGCAGGTGTTGGTGGGGGAGTTGCGTGGGACCGTCAGATAGCCGCTGGCTGTGCTGGCCTCATCGCGGGCAAGCCCGCTCCCACAACAATCGGATGTGTGCACAAAATGTGTGATTCACCTCCGGCCCTGTGGGAGCGAGCTTGCTCGCGATGACGGTCTGAAAGTTAAGCGCTGACCTTCAGGCCAACCAACCCGCTAATGATCAACGCCACACTCGCCAGCCTCACAAGCGCCATGGATTCGCCAAACAGAATGATCCCGGCGATCACTGTGCCAACGGCACCGACACCGGTCCAGATCGCATAGGCCGTACCCAGCGGCAATTCTTTCATGGCAAGGCCGAGCAGGCCAAGGCTGATAGCCATGGCCGCAATGGTCAACACAGTGGGGAGCGGGCGGGTGAAGCCGTCGGTGTACTTGAGGCCGACGGCCCAGCCCACTTCGAACAGGCCGGCGAAAAACAGAATGATCCAGGACATGAAGACCTCCATCGTCTGACGGGGTCGTCCCCTGATTAATGACTCGATCGAGCCGCGAGGTCGTCCTCGCGTTGCGCAATATAGTGCCCAGCATTAACCCGGGGATCAAGTTTTCAACTCAGTTACTGGCCTGTTGCGCCGCCATTTTCCGATCCTGTTTCTCGCTCATGCGGCGGAAATACGTCGAAAGCAATGCCCCGGAAATGTTGTGCCACACGCTGAACAAGGCGCTCGGCACCGCCGCCAGTGGCGAGAAGTGTGCGCTCGCCAATGCGGCACCCAATCCGGAGTTCTGCATGCCGACTTCCAGGGCCAGGGATTTGCGCTGGGCCAGAGGCAGCTTGAACAGGCGCCCGGTGAAGTAGCCCAGCAGGTAGCCGAAGCTGTTGTGCAGCATGACCACGGCCATGATCAACAGACCGGACTCTGCGATCTTCGCCTGGCTGGCGGCGACGACTGCGGTGACGATGATCACGATGCTGACCACCGACACCAGTGGCAACACGTCCACGGCATGGCGAACCTTGTCGCCGAGTACCCGTTGGGCAACCACGCCCAGCACGATCGGCAACAGCACCACTTGCAGAATTGACCAGAACAACTCCATGAACGACACCGGCAACCAGGCCGAGGCCAGCAGCCAGATCAGGGCTGGGGTCAGTAGCGGGGCGAGGAGGGTGGTGACGGCGGCGATGGCCACCGACAGCGCCAGGTCGCCACGGGCCAGCCAGGTCATCACGTTCGAGGAGGTGCCACTTGGGCAGCAGCCGACCAGAATCACGCCGACGGCGATTTCCGGCGGCAAGTGGAACACCTGGCAGAGCAACCACGCCACGCCCGGCATGATCACGAAATGGGCAACCACGCCCAGGGCCACGCGCCAAGGATGGCGAGCGACTTCGGCGAAGTCTTCGAGTTTGAGGGTCAGGCCCATGCCGAACATCACCAGCCCCAGCAAGGGCACGATGGCGCCTTTGAGGCCGATGAACCATGCCGGCTGCAGAAACGCCACGACAGCGAAAATCAGTACCCAGTAAGCGAAGGTGTTGCCGACAAAACGACTTAATGCAGCCAGTGCGCGCATGGCCTGATCCTTTTTATTAAGTAGCACCACAAAACCAAATGTGGGAGCGGGCTTGCTCGCGAAAGCGGAGTGTCAGTCGACATAGATACTGACTGACACTCCGCTTTCGCGAGCAAGCCCGCTCCCACAGTTTGAGATCACAAGCTTTTAGATCCCCTGCGGAGTCTCTTCGCCACCCAGCGCTTCAACCAACGCCGGCAGGAAATCGCCGAAGGTCAGCATCATCAGGGTGAAGCTGGCGTCCAGTTGGCCCAGGGCTTCGTCGCCGCCGTCCTGTTCCGCCTGGTCTTGCAGCAGGTCTTCGAACTTCAGGCGCTTGACCACCATTTTGTCGTCGAGGACGAAGGACAGTTTGTCCTGCCAGGCCAGGGACAGTTGAGTGACCACTTTGCCGGTGCTCAGGTGCAGCTGGATTTCTTCGCTGGTCAGGTCCTGGCGCTTGCAACGCACGATGCCGCCGTCTTCGTGGGTGTCGCGCAGTTCGCACTCGTCCAGCACAAAGAAGTCGTCCGCGGCTTTCTGGGTGGTGACCCACTCGGTCATGGTCGCGGTCGGGGACATCTTCACGGTCAGCGGGCGCACCGGCAGGGTGCCGATCACTTCACGCAGGGTCGACAGCAAGTCTTCGGCGCGTTTCGGGCTGGCCGAGTTGACCAGGATCAGGCCCTGTTTCGGCGCGATGGCGGCGAAGGTCGACGAGCGGCGGATAAAGGCGCGGGGCAGGAAGGCCTGGATGATTTCATCCTTGATCTTCTTATAGACCTTGCGCATTTGCTCGGCTTCGATCTCTTCGACCTTTTCCTTGACGGCGTCACGCACGACGCTGCCCGGCAAAATACGTTCTTCCTTGCGTGCGGACACCAGCAGGAAGTCACCGCTGACGTGTACCAGTGGTGCATCTTCGCCTTTGCCGAATGGCGCGACGAAACCGTAGGTGGTCAACTCCTGGCTTGCACATGGGCGCGCCAGTTTGGTGGCCAGTGCAGTTTCCAACGCCTCGGCATCAACAGGCAGATCTTGGGTCAGGCGATAGATAAGCAGGTTTTTGAACCACATGGGGTGAGTCTCTCCTTTATACAAAGGGGGGCATTATTGTCTTCGCCGTGCCATAGGCCAACCTTTCTCTAAGCCTTTGGAAGGGCTGAGAAAATTATTTTAAAAAGTGCTTGCCAGAGGTTGGGTCGCTCCGTAGAATGCGCGCCACACCGAAGCGAAGGGTGATTAGCTCAGCTGGGAGAGCGTCTGCCTTACAAGCAGAATGTCGGCGGTTCGATCCCGTCA
>LNAP01004277.1_pt1 | contig 13297 bp, 10 predicted proteins | sample 602601 | NCBI WGS metagenome assembly LNAP01 (sample SAMN02440304, study PRJNA202911) | soil metagenome | biome: Subtropical and temperate rainforests or woodlands; isolation source: soil samples (1 kg each in a 20% v/v slurry with milli Q water) were... ...
CCGTCGCAGCGCGAGAGCTTCGTGCTGGACCGCGTCGGCGCCTCCGCCGACCCGTCGATCCGGCTCGCCTGCCAGCTGCGGCCGACCGCGGACCTCGCTTTCTTCCAGCTGTTCATGCCGCACGCCGCAAGCGCCAATGCCCACGCGGCGAATCCGGCGCGCATCGGCCAGGAACGCTATCTGGTCAGCATGTTCATCGACATGCGCGGCTCGACCAGGATGGCGGAAAAGCGGCTGCCGTTCGATACGGTGTTCATCGTCAACCGCTTCCTCGGCGCCGTGTCGCAGGCGGTGATCATGTCAGGCGGCCAGCCCAACCAGTTCGTCGGCGACGGCATGCTGGCGCTGTTCGGCCTCGGCGCCGATCCTGCGACGGCCTGCCGCCAAGCGCTGCAGGCGGCGGCGATGATCGCCACCAATGTCGACGAGCTCAGCCAGTTCCTGAAACACGACCTGCGCGAGCCGATCCGCTTCGGCATCGGCATCCACGCCGGCGAGGTGATCGTCGGCGATATCGGCTATCGCGACCACATGGTCTTCACGGCGCTCGGCGACGCGGTCAATGTCGCCGCGCGATTGCAGGACATGACCAAGAGTCTGGCCTGCGAAGCGATCATCTCCGCCACGGTGTTCGAGACCGCCGGAGTGGCGGCGGATGCGCTGCCCGCCCATGACGTGGCGATCCGCGGCCGCGTCGCGCCGATGATCGTGCGCGCGATTGCCGACGCGCGCGGTCTGACCGCGCTGGTGACGCAGGGCGACTAGTCCGCGGATGCCCGGCCGGGGAAAGCCCGGCGCGGAGCGCGCGGATTCCAGGAAAAGCCGCGGTGCGGATAACGAATTCTTGTTGAATGTCCTGCGTTGAGCCCCGTCAGATCTCCTGCGACAAATTGACAGGACGGGGAACAATGCGACTATGGCGCAAAATGGGCGCGGTGATGACCGGCCTGCGCAAGACGCTTCGGAGGAAGCCCATGCTCGACAGACGAGAGATGATGAAGCGCGTCGGCGCAGGCCTGGCAGCGCTGGGCGCGGCCGGGCTCGACCCGGTCACCGCCTTTGCACTGGATACGGTGACGCTCCCATTCGACAACGGCGAACGTCCGCTGGTGAAATATCCGCAGAAGCGCCCGATGATCGGCCTCACCAGTCGCCCGCCGCAGCTGGAGACGCCGTTCTCGATCTTCAACGATGGCGCCATCACCCCCAACAATGCGTTCTTCGTCCGCTATCACCTCGCCGACGTCCCCTTCAACATCGATCCGGACACGTTTACGCTGGAGATCAAGGGCAGCGTCGAGCGTCCGCTCAAGCTGTCGCTGAAGGAGATCAGGAAACTTCCCGCGGTCGAACTCGTCGCCGTCAACCAGTGCTCGGGCAACAGCCGCGGCTTCTTCAGCCCGCGTGTCGCCGGCGGCCAGCTCGGCAACGGCGCCATGGGCAATGCACGCTGGCGCGGCGTGGCGCTGAAGACGTTGCTCGGCCGGGCCGGCGTCAAGGCCGGCGCGAGGCAGGTCACCTTCAACGGCATGGATGGGCCCGTCAGCGACAGGACGCCGGACTTCGTCAAGGCGCTGGACATCGATCACGCCAGCGACGGCGAGGTGATGCTGGCCTACGGCATGAACGGCGAAGACCTGCCATTGCTCAACGGTTTTCCGTTGCGGCTGATCGTGCCCGGCTATTACGGCACCTACTGGGTCAAGCACCTCAACGAGATCACGGTGATCGACGACGTCTTCGACGGTTTCTGGATGAAGTCGGCCTATCGCATTCCGGACAACGACTGCAACTGCGTCGAGCCCGGGACCGCGCCGAAGGCGACGATCCCGATCAACCGCTTCACGGTCCGCTCCTTCATCACCAGCGTGACCGACGGGGCGAAGCTCAAGGCCGGCCGCGTGACCTTGAAAGGCATCGCCTTCGACGGCGGCAAGGGCATCAAGGAAGTCGCGGTGTCCACGGACGGCGGCAACAGCTGGACGCCGGCGAAGCTCGGCAAGGATCTCGGCAAGTACTCGTTCCGCGAATGGAAGCTGCCGGTGAAGCTGGCGGCCGGCCCCCACGCGCTCAAGGTGCGCGCCACCAGCAATGGCGGTCAGGTTCAGCCGACCGAATCGTTGTGGAATCCGGCGGGTTATCTGCGCAACGGCATCGAGACCACCCGCGTCACGGCCGCATGAGGCGATCGATCATGAAACAGTCCATCCATGTAATGGTCGCCGTCGTGGCGATGACCTGCGGCGCTACGTTCGCTGCGAGCGCCAGGCCGATCAACTATCAGCTGCCCGACGAGACCGCGGCGTTCAAGCCGGGACCGGGTGTCGAGGCCGCACAGAACAACTGCACCGCGTGCCATTCCGCCGACTACATCCGGACCCAACCGCGCGGCGCGAAATTCAAGAAGGATTTCTGGCAGGCCGAGGTCACCAAGATGATCAAGGTCTACGGCGCGCCGATCGACGAGGCGGATGTCGGCAAGATCGTCGATTATCTCGCCGCGACCTACTAGGATCGGGCCGACCCGGCCGGGAATCGCGATGGCGTGCGAGCGGTCGGCTTTGCGAGAAATGGACCATGACCGCGCTTTGCGGCGTTCGGTCGCGCCAAAACGGTTCAAAAGCGGTCAAAAACGCTCTAAATGTCGCGATACCGTCGATATTCCACGAATTATGCCCGTCGTTTAAGCTATCAAGCCGGACATATAGCGCGTATCGTGCGCATGTCGGATATGCCGGTTTGCGGGGACCGTCAGTTCGTTATCGATTTTTGATCCCGCGGAGACGACGTTATGGCTAAAGGTACTGTTAAGTGGTTCAACGCCACCAAGGGCTTCGGTTTCATCCAGCCCAGCAACGGCGGCAAGGACGTGTTTGTTCACATTTCGGCAGTTGAGAAGGCTGGTCTTTCTTCGCTGAACGAAGGCCAGACCGTTGAATACGAAGAAGTTGCCAACCGCGGCAAGACTTCGGCTGAAAACCTCAAGGTTTGATGCGACGGCGTGATCCGGACCACTCTCCTCGACACAATCCAGGCCAGTTTCCGACAGATCACGTTTCAACAACATAGAGCGCATTCGGCAAGGGCGGTCGCCTCCAAAGGGTTTTCCTCTCTTGCGACGCAATCAGGTTCACGCAGATTGCGCTAATTTCGATCCGCGGTGTGCGCTCTATAAACAATTCAGGTCCGCTTGAAAGATCCACGCGTTGGCTTCGGCCGCGCGTCGGCGCTCAATTCTCCTTGACCCATTTATCGACCGTCATGACATCGGGCGCCTGCGCGTAGCCGCGCGTCCACATGTCGACCACCCATTGTTCCCTGGTCGCGCGGTCCACCAGCACCGGCGTGTTGTGCGGGGTCTGCAGCACCAGCGCATTGCCGCGATAGCGCGGCTCACCCACCGTATGATGCTTGAACAGGCCCCACTCCTGCATCACCAGCAGCAGGCTGGTAACGTTGCGCGTGGTGTCCCAGCAATCGAAATTGTGCTTGTCGTCGAAATAGCGGAAATCCGCGTTGGCGATGCGCTTGTCGGTGCCGATCACCGGTCCGACGCGGCGATCGAACCATACCACGGCCTTCTGCACCGCGGCGCGCTCGGCCACCGCATTGGCGCGACCCGCTGCCATGATTTTCGTCAGCGCCGCGCGATCGCCGGCGGTAAACCCGAATTCATAACGCCGCCGGCAGACGAAGCCGTAGCAGATCGTCATCGACGACGCTGTCGGCGGATAGATCGACACCGAGGTGTAGAGTTCGCTGATCCCCGGCGTCAGTTCGACCGCATGAGCGGGCGCGGCGGCCAGCATCGCAATCACCGCAAGGGCCTGCGCGACGCGTCGTCTGAAATGCTCTGCCCGCATGATGTGCCTGTCCGGTCGCAACAATTTTGCGGAAACTAGCGCAGCCGTTTTATCATGCCAAGCGTTCAGACAGACTGGCCGGGCGCCATGCGAATCGCAGGGTTGAACCAGATGACAACGGGTCCCGCATTCAACGCGCCCTACGCTGCCGATGACGCCACCATGGCTGCGCCGCTGCTCGCCGGCGCGCGGCTGACGCCACTGCAGGAGGCGCGGATCGACACCACCGCGACGCGGCTGATCCAGGCGATTCGCGCCCGCGACGATCGCTTGGGTGGCGTCGAGGACATGCTGCGCGAATATGCACTGTCGACGAAGGAAGGCCTCGCATTGATGGTGCTGGCCGAGGCGCTGCTGCGTGTGCCGGACGCCGCCACCGCCGACCGCTTCATCGAGGACCGGCTCGGCCGCGGCGACTTCGTACACCACGAAACCAGATCGAGCGCGTTTCTGGTCAATGCCTCGGCCTGGGCGCTCGGCGTGTCGGCGCGGGTGATCAAGCCGGGGGAAACCCCACGGGGGACCATCGGGCAACTGACAAAGCGGCTCGGCGCGCCCGCGGTGCGCGCCGCCACAAGGCAGGCGATGCGGCTGATGGGCAGCCACTTTGTCCTTGGCGAAACCATCGAGGCTGCGCTGGAGCGGGCCAGGCCGCGCGACGACCGCGCGCCGCGCTATTCCTTCGACATGCTCGGCGAAGGCGCGCGCACCAAAGCCGATGCGCAGCGCTACTTCAGCGCCTATCGAACGGCCATCGATGCCATCGGCCGCAACGCCGGCCACAACGCCCTGCCCGACCGGCCCGGCATTTCGGTCAAGCTTTCGGCGCTGCATCCGCGCTTCGAGGCGGTGAGCCGTGTGCGGGTGATGGCCGAACTGGTGCCGGATCTAATCGCGTTGGCGCGCCAGGCGAAGGCCTGCGACCTCAACTTCACTGTCGATGCCGAGGAAGCGGACCGGCTGGAACTGTCGCTCGACGTCATCGCCGCAGCCTTTGCGGATCCCTCGCTGGCCGGCTGGGACGGCTTTGGCCTGGCGATCCAGGCCTATCAGAAGCGCGCCGGCGCGGTGATCGACTGGGCCGCTTCGCTCGCCGAGAGCGTCAACCGCCGCATGATGGTGCGGCTGGTGAAGGGCGCCTATTGGGACAGCGAGATCAAGCGCGCCCAGGAGCGCGGCCTCGACGACTATCCGGTGTTCACCCGCAAGGCGATGACCGACCTCAACTACATCACCTGCGCGCGACGCCTGCTGGCATTGCGCCCGCGCATCTTCCCGCAATTCGCCACCCACAATGCGCTGACGGTGGCGACGATTCTGGAACTCGCCGGCGATCGCGATGCTTACGAATTCCAGCGCCTGCACGGCATGGGCGAGGCGCTGTACGCGCAATTGCTCGCGGATCACCCGCAGCTCGCCTGCCGCACCTATGCGCCGGTGGGCAGCCATCGCGACCTGCTGGCCTATCTGGTGCGCCGGCTGCTGGAGAACGGCGCCAACTCGTCTTTCGTCGCCGTGGCCGGCGACGATTCCGTGCCGGTGGAAACGCTGCTGAAGCGGCCGGCTGACGTCGTCGGCGCGGCCGACCATGCACGGCATCCGCATATCCCGTTGCCGCGCGATCTCTATCGGCCGCAGCGGATCAATTCGCGCGGCCTCGAATTCGGCGACCGCGCGGCGTTGCAGGCGCTGCTCGATGACATCGCCGCCAGCACTGCAGGCGTCGCTCCGATCGCCGACGCCACACCGGACGCAGCCAGCGCAGCCGTCGCAATCGCGCAAGCAGGCTTTCGGGACTGGAGCCGCACGCCGGCCCATGCGCGCGCGTCCATTATCGAACGCGCCGCAGACCTGCTCGAACAGCGCCGCGCCGGCTTCATCGCGCTGCTGCAGCGCGAGGGCGGCAAGACCCTGGACGATGCGCTGTCGGAAGTCCGCGAGGCCACGGACTTCTGCCGTTATTACGCGGCGCAAGGCCGCGTCCTGTTCGGCGACGGCGTGGCGATGCCCGGCCCGACCGGCGAGAGCAACGTGCTGCGGCTGCGCGGTCGCGGCGTCTTCATCGCAATCTCGCCGTGGAATTTTCCGCTGGCGATTTTCCTGGGCCAGGTCACCGCGGCGCTGATGGCCGGCAATGCGGTGGTGGCAAAACCCGCCGAACAGACGCCGCAGGTCACGGCCGAAGCGGTGCTCCTGCTCCATGAGGCCGGCGTGCCGGCGGCAGCGCTGCAACTGGTGACAGGCAGCGGCGCCGTTGGCGCCGTGCTGGTGGCGCATCCCGGCATTGCCGGCGTGGTGTTCACCGGCTCCACCGAGGTGGCGCGTTCGATCAACCGCGCGCTCGCGGCGAAGGACGGCCCGATCGTGCCGCTGATTGCCGAGACCGGCGGCATCAATGCCATGATCGTCGACGCTACCGCGCTGCCGGAACAGATCGCCGACGACGTGGTGACCTCGGCGTTCCGCTCGGCCGGGCAGCGGTGCTCGGCGTTGCGGCTGCTGTTCGTGCAGGACGACGTCGCCGACCGCATGATCGAGATGATCGTCGGCAGCGCGCGCGAGCTGAAGCTCGGGGATGTCAGCGATCCCGCCACCCATGTGGGCCCGGTGATCGACGCCGAGGCGAAGCACAAGCTCGATGCCCACATCGCGCGCATGTTGAACGAGGCCCGCGTGCACTTCGCCGGCATCGCGCCGGCCGGCAATTTCGTGGCACCGCACATCTTTGAACTGGCTGACGCGGGACAACTCACCGAGGAGGTGTTCGGTCCGGTTCTGCACGTGGTGCGCTATCGCGCCGATGCACTCGAGGAGGTGCTGCAGGCGATCGCAGCCAGCGGCTACGGTCTGACCCTGGGCATCCATTCGCGGATCGACGACATGGTGGAAGGCGTGATCGACCGGCTGCAGGTCGGCAATATCTACGTCAACCGCAACATGATCGGCGCGGTGGTCGGCGTGCAGCCGTTCGGCGGCTTCGGCCTGTCCGGCACCGGCCCGAAAGCCGGCGGCCCGCACTATTTGCCACGCTTCGCCACCGAGCAGACCGTGACCATCAATACTGCCGCAGCCGGTGGCAATGCAGCATTGCTGTCTGATACCGAATAGGCCGGCTGGCGCATCTTGCCGTGGCTGGGGTTGATCGGCATAAAGTCGCCCCATGACCGACAAACGCCCCCTCCTGCGCGCCATCTTCGACGCCGCCGTGGCCGCCGCCCATCCGGACAGGATCGTGGGCATGCACCTGCCGGCACCGCCGAAGGGCCGTATCATCTGCCTCGCCGCGGGCAAGGCCGCCGGCGCCATGGCCGCCGCCGCCGAGGCCCATTATCTCGACGCGCTCGAGATGGAGCCGTCGCGCCTCGTTGGCATCGCCACCACGCGTCACGGCCACGGCGTGCCGACGCGACGCATCCGGGTGATCGAGGCCGGCCACCCCGTGCCCGACGAGGCCGGGCTGCGGGGCGCCGACGACAGCCTGAAGCTCGCCGCCACGGCCACCGCCGACGACCTGCTGCTGGTGCTGATTTCGGGCGGCGGCTCCGCCAACTGGATCGCGCCTGTGGACGGCATCAGCTTCCTGCAAAAGCAGCAGGTGACGCGCGCGCTGCTGCGCTCGGGCGCCGCCATCGGCGAGATCAACACGGTGCGCAAGCATCTGTCGCGGATCAAAGGCGGCCGTCTCGCCCGCGCCGGCCAGCGCGCCGAGATCCTGACGCTGGCGATTTCCGACGTGCCGCATGACGATCCCGCGGTAATCGCGTCGGGTCCGACGGTGCCGGACGCCAGCACGCTTGCAGAAGCCCGCGCCATCGTCGCCAAATACAAGCTCACGATTGATGATGCAGTGCGGCGCGCGCTCGACGATCCCGCCAACGAGAGTGTAAAGCCCGGCGACGCCGCCTTTGCCCGCGCGCGATTTGAACTGATCGCGCGGCCGCGCGAATCGCTGGATGCAGCCATCGCGGTCGCGGCAGATGCCGGCTACGAGATCGTCGATCTCGGCGCCGATCTGGAAGGCGAGGCCCGCGAGGTGGCGGCCGCCCATGCGCGACTTGCCTTCGAGGCACGCGCGCATAACAGGAAGCTCGCCATCCTGTCGGGCGGCGAACTCACCGTGACTGTCACCGGCAACGGTCGCGGCGGCCCCAACCAGGAATATGCGCTGGCGCTGGCGGACTTGCTGAAAGGCAGCACCGGGATGTCAGCGCTGGCCGGCGACACCGACGGCGCCGATGGCGGCGCCGGCAGTGCCGACGATCCGGCAGGGGCGATGATCGATGCGAACACCTTCGCGGCGATGCGCGCGCAGGGCCTCGATGCCGCGGCCTACCTTGCCAACAATGATGCCACCGCATTCTTCACGGCCACCGGCGACCTGCTGCACAGCGGTCCGACGCTGACCAACGTCAATGATGTCAGGGTGATTTTGGTGGAGCGGGAATAGCGCTTGCTTCTCCCCGCTGGGGAGAGGTGAAAAAGAACGCCGCCACGGGACCTCAGAAATCCCGGGCGATCGTCGCCAGCATGCCGAGCAGCGCGGCGTGATTGGCAGGGCCGAGCACCTCGATCAGACGCGCTTCGTGCTTCGTGGTGACCAGCTTCTTGGCACGGGCCAGGGTGGCGCGCCCCTTGTCGGTGAGCATCAGCACGTGGGAGCGGCGGTCGCTGGGCGAGCGCATCCGTGTGCACAGGTCGCGGCTCTCCAGCGCATCCAGCATCGCCACGAAATTGGGGCGGAGGATGCCGAGGGTGTTGGCGATCTCGGTCTGGTTGCGGCCGGGATTGTTGTCGAGCAGCAGCAGCACGGAAAATTGCGCCGGGGTCAGCTGCAGCGGCGCCATGCAGCGCAGGAAGTCGTCGAACACCCGCAATTGCGCCCGCTTCAGCGAATAGCCGAGCAGGCCCGCCAGTTCGCCGATCTGCAGGGAAGTGCCCTCGACGGCAGTGTCCTCGGGCAGCGCCCGCAGCGGAAGGTCCATATCGGCATCTCTGGAAACAGGCATCGTGCAATCCCCGGCTACCGGTCAGTGAACGCAATACCCGGTCGAAATGCGGCGGGCCCTTGAGGTTATGATTGATAATCGTTATGAACTATACCATTAACCTAGCAAAAGGGCGGCAGATTTCAACTGCCGTTGTTGATTGTCGCGGGGCTGTGGTATCCGCGGCACATTCATCCGGGGTGGGAGCGTGCGGTCTTGAACACAACGATTCTGCTGTTCCTCTTGCAGGACGGCATCACCAACGGCGCGATCTATGCGCTGCTTGGCCTGGCGCTGGTGCTGGTGTTCGCGGTCACAAGGGTGATCCTGATTCCGCAGGGCGAATTCATCACCTATGGCGCGCTGACCTATGCCAGCCTGTCAACCGGCCAGGTGCCGGGCACGGTTCGCCTGGCCGTCGCCATGGGCGTGGTCGCTTTTGCCTTCGACATCTTCACCATCAGAAAGTCGCTGCACTTGCCGCGTGTTCTGCGTGCATTCGCGGTCAATATCGTATTTCCGCTGGCGGTTTGGGGCCTGACCCTGGCACTGGCCGGACGGCAGAGCCACATCGCGGTCAACATCGCGCTGTCGCTGCTGATCGTCGCCGCCATCGGGCTGTTCCTCTATCGCATTGCGTTCCAGCCAATCGCCCATACCTCGGTGCTGGTGCTGCTGATCGCGTCAGTGGGCTGCCACCTGGCGCTGCAGGGCTTTGGCCTGGTGTTCTTCGGCGCCGAAGGCCAGCGCGGCCCCACCGTCTCCGACGCCGCCGTGATGATCGGGCCGCTGCGCTTCACCGGCCAGAGCATCGCGGTCTACGCCATCACCCTCGCGCTGATCGTCGGGCTGTGGCTGTTCTTCGGCTTCACGCTGTATGGCAAGGCATTGCGCGCCACCGCGGTGAACCGGCTCGGCGCCCGCCTTGTCGGCATCCGCACCTCGCTCTCCGGCCAGATCGCCTTCCTGCTGGCCTCGGTGATCGGCGCCATCTCCGGCATCCTGATCGTGCCGATCACCACGCTCTATTACGACACCGGCTTCCTGATCGGCCTCAAGGGGTTCGTCGCCGCGATCATCGGCGGGCTGGTGAGCTATCCGCTCACCGCCGTCGCCGCCATCGTAGTCGGCTGCGTCGAGGCGTTCTCATCGTTCTACGCGAGCAATTTCAAGGAGGTCATCGTCTTCACGCTGATCCTGCCGGTCCTCGTGCTGCGCTCGCTTGCGGCACCCGCGGTCGATGAAGAGAAGGATTGAGCGATGAACCGGCGTCTTCCCATCGTCCTCTTCGCACTCGTCATGGCGGCGCTGCCGTTCATCCCCGGCATGCCGCCGTTCTGGATCGTACTGCTCGACAATATCGGCCTCGCCGCCCTGGTGGCGATGGGCCTGGTGCTGCTCACCGGCGTCGGCGGCCTCACCTCGTTCGGCCAGGCGGCATTCTGCGGCTTCGGCGCCTACACCACCGCGGTGCTGACCACCACCTGGGGCCTGTCGCCATGGCTGACCCTGCCGGCGGCGCTGATCGTCAGCGGCCTCGCCGCCGTGCTGCTCGGCCTCGTCACCGTGCGGCTGTCGGGCCACTATCTGCCGCTCGGCACCATCGCCTGGGGCATCAGCCTGTACTATCTCTTCAGCAAGCTCGGCTTTCTCGGCCGCAATGACGGCATCTCCGGGATTCCACCGCTGTCCATCGGCACGCTGAAAATGCTCGATCCCCACACCATCTACTTTCCGATCTGGATCGCGGTCATCCTGTGCGCCGTGCTGTCGATGAACCTGCTGGATTCCCGCACCGGTCGCGCCATCCGCGCGTTGCGCCGCGGCCACATTGCGGCGGAAGCCTTCGGCGTGCAGACCGCCCGCGCCAAGCTGATGGTGTTCATCTATGCCGCAGTGCTGGCCGGCCTGTCCGGCTGGCTCTATGCGCACTTCCAGCGCGCCGCCACGCCGACGCCGTTCGGCCCGCAGGCCGGCATCGAATATCTGTTCATCGCGGTTGTCGGCGGCGCCGGCTATGTCTGGGGCGGCGTGCTCGGCGCCGCCGTGGTGGTGATCCTCAAGGAGGTGCTGCAGAGCTACCTGCCGCTGATCTTCGGCGGCGGCGGGCAACTCGAGACCATCGTGTTCGGCATCCTGCTGGTGGCGCTGCTGCAGTTCGCACCGACCGGTATGTGGCCCTGGCTCACCTCGCTGCTGCCGTTCGAGATCAAGCGCAAGCGGCCGGATCCGTCCGCGACCCTGCCGGCGCGGCCACAGACCGCCCCGGGGGCGGGCCCGCTGCTCGAAGTCAACAATGCGCGCAAGCAGTTTGGCGGCGTGATCGCCGTCAACAACGTCTCGTTCGACGTGGGCGCCCGCGAGATCGTGGCGCTGATCGGTCCCAACGGCGCCGGCAAGAGCACCACCTTCAACCTGATCACCGGCGTGCTGAAAACCACCGCCGGCAAGATCTCCATGCGCGGCAAGAGCATCGACAACGCGCCACCTCAAGAGGTCGTCAAGCTCGGCATCGCCCGCACCTTCCAGCACGTCAAGCTGGTGCCGGACATGACGGTGCTGGAGAACGTCGCCCTCGGCGCGCATCTGCGCGGCACGGCTGGCGCCATCCGCAGCATGCTGCGGCTCGACCGCGCCGACGAAGCGAAACTGCTGGCGGAAGCCGCTCGGCAGATCGACCGCGTCGGGCTCGGCGACCAGATCGACCAGCTCGCCGGCTCGCTGTCGCTGGGCCAGCAGCGCATCGTGGAGATCGCCCGCGCGCTATGTGTCGACCCGCAGTTGCTGCTGCTCGACGAGCCCGCCGCCGGCCTGCGGCACATGGAAAAACAGCAGCTGGCGGCATTGCTGCGGCAGCTGCGCGACGGCGGCATGTCGGTGCTGCTGGTCGAACACGACATGGGATTCGTGATGGACCTCGCCGACCGCATCGTGGTGCTCGACTTCGGCACAAGGATCGCCGAGGGCACGCCCGAGGCCATCAAGCGCAATCCCGACGTCATCAAGGCCTATCTGGGAGCGGTCGCATGAGCACTTTGCTTGAAGTCTCCGACGCCCACATCTCCTACGGCAAGGTCGAGGCGGTGCGGGCGGTGTCGCTCGACGTGCGCGCCGACGAGATCGTCACCATCATCGGTGCCAACGGCGCCGGCAAGACCACGCTGCTCAACGCCATCATGGGCATCCTGCCGCTCAAGGGCGGCGTCAGCTTCGCCGGCGAAGACGTCTCGAAGCTGGACATCGAGGACCGCGTCGCTGCCGGCCTTTGCCTGGTGCCCGAGCATCGCGAGCTGTTCGCCACCATGAATGTCGAGGACAACCTGCAGCTCGGTGCCTTCCGCATCGCCAAGGCCACCGCCGCGCGCTCCTTCGAACGGGTCTACACGCTGTTTCCGCGGCTCAAGGAGCGCCGCAAGCAGCTCGCCGGCACGTTGTCCGGCGGCGAGCAGCAGATGCTGGCCATGGGCCGCGCGCTGATGGGCGCACCGAAGCTGCTGATGCTCGACGAGCCGAGCCTCGGCCTCGCGCCGATCATCGTCGCCGACATTTTCCGTATCGTCGCCGAACTGAAGGCCGCCGGCGTCTCGGTGCTGCTGGTGGAGCAGAACGCGCAGGCGGCACTGAAGATCGCCGACCGCGCTTATGTCATGGAGCTCGGAGAGTTCATCCTCGACGGTGCGGCGAGCGATATCGCCAGCAACCAGCGCGTGGTAGCGAGCTATCTCGGATTCCAGCACGAAGGTGCGAGCGCGATCTGAGCCAGGGCGCACGCCTCAGCGAGCGACCGCGCGCTCCACCATCTGCCACACCCAATCCTGCCATGGCCCCATTTCGTTGGCGGCCATGAGGTCGCGGCCGAGGAACGCCGTGAGCGTCCAGCGGTTGGAGACGTAAAAATAGTTGAGCGCCAGGATGCTGATATAAAGCTGCATCGGATCGAGATCGGCTCTGAACACCTTGAGCTCGATACCGCGGCTGACGATCTTCTCGATCAGCGCCAGGGCCGGCGACGACAGCCGCTTCAGGCTCTTTGCCTTCGAAACGTGGCGACCGCGATGCAGGTTCTCGTTATTCAGCACCGCGATCATCTCGGGATGCTTGATGTAGTGCTCCATGGTGAAGCGGACCAGCCGGCGCAACGCGTCGAGCGGATCGGCCAGATCCAGCGCCAGATCACGCTCGGCGTCGGTCATGTTGCGATACAGGGTTTCCAGCACCTCGATGTACAGCTTCTCCTTGCTACCGAAGTAATAGTAGATCATCCGGTCGTTGGACTTCGCCGCCTTCGAAATCGCCTTGATGCGTGCGCCGCCGAGGCCGCGATCGGCAAATACCCGGATCGCCGCGGCAAGAATGTTCTGGCGGATGGCGCCGCCGTCGAGTTGCTTCGGGCGACCGCGAGGCGCGGCGGTCGGCGCTGAAGACTTGCGCAGCGGCCGGGCCTCGGCC
>LNAP01004278.1_pt1 | contig 13295 bp, 11 predicted proteins | sample 602601 | NCBI WGS metagenome assembly LNAP01 (sample SAMN02440304, study PRJNA202911) | soil metagenome | biome: Subtropical and temperate rainforests or woodlands; isolation source: soil samples (1 kg each in a 20% v/v slurry with milli Q water) were... ...
GCGGCACGGCCGGCGCGACCGGCAGTGCGGCGCCCAATGCGGCCCCGAATGGTCTCGACGCCGCCGGCGATCCGGCCGCAGGGACCAAACGGCATTAGGACGCGTTGACTTAACGGTTGCCTGCGTGGGTCAACCGCGTGAGTGCATCGACGGCTCTCCCTGCAAGGGAGGGCCGTTTTCGTTGGACCAAGCCTCAGTCGTCGAATCCGCCGGAGCCGCGCTTCGACTTGACGTCGCTGCGCCGCTTCTTGCCTTCGAGGCGGCGGGTCTTGGAGCCCAGGGTCGGCTTGGTCGGGCGACGGGTGATCGGGCGGAAAGCGGCCTCCTGCAGCAGTTCGGTCAGCCGCGCAATGGCGTCAGCCTTGTTGCGCTCTTGCGTCCGGAAGCGCTGGGCGTGGATCACGATGACGCCGTCCTTGGTCATGCGCTGGCCGGCCAAGGTGCGCAGCCGGATCGCCATGTCCTCGGGGATCGCAAGCTTGCGGCTGTCGAAGCGCAACTGCGCCGCTGTCGAGACCTTGTTGACGTTCTGCCCGCCCGGGCCCGAGGCGCGCACGAACGTCACCTCGATGTCGTTCTCGTCGATGGACAGGTTTCGCGCGATCCGCAGCATGGGCTCACCGGGACGGTTCCCGGAATGGGAATCGACCCGGGGAGGATAGCGGAGTTTCGAATTGTTTGCGCCAAGCAGTAGGGGCGTTCCCCGGATGCCGCGCAACGCGCTGCCCTTGCAGCGTGGTGCGCTGCTGATCCGGGGTCCCGGTATCGCTTCGAAGAAAGCGGGATCCCGGATCTGCGGAGCAGCGTTTCGGACGATGCTGCGCATCGTCGCTCACGCCGCACCGCGTCCGGGAAACCAGCCGGCGCCACTCCGATTCAGTTCGCCTTCGGTGTCGGAACGACCGGCTCCGCCGCCGCGGCCTGGGCGCGGCCGACGCTGACGGTGAGCAGGCCATCGCTCCACAGCCGCTTCGCCGCGGCCTTCGCCTGGTCGAGAGTCACCGCATCGACGATGGCGTTGCGCTTCTCGATATAGTCGATCGGCAGTTTGTCGAGCTGGTACTGCAGCAGCGCCGAGGCGAGCTTCGAGGACGTGTCGAGCGCCAGCATCTGCGAGCCCTTGAGATAGGACTTGGCTTCGTCGAGCTCCTTCTGCGTCGGGCCGTCCTCGGCCATGCGCTTGACCTCGCGGGTGATGGTGTCGACGGTCTCGGTGGCGCGGTCGGCGCGGGTGGCGGTATTGCCGATGAAGATGCCGGAATGCGCCATCCACAGCAGCGAGCCGTAGACCGAATAGACCAGGCCGCGCTTTTCGCGCACCTCGTGATAGAGCCGCGACGACAGCGTGCCGCCGCCGAGGATGTGGTTGACGATATAGGCCGCCATGAAGTTGGGGTCGTCGCGCTTGAAGCCGGGGCTGCCGAAGGTCACCACGGTCTGCGGCACGTCAAGCGGGATCGACACGCGCTGCGGCGGTTTCGCCGCGATGACGTCCGGCACCGCGGTGAGCTCGGCCTTGGCCGGCAATCCGCCGAAGGTCTGGTCGAGCAGCTTGCCCAGCGTGGCGGCATCGACGTCGCCGACCACGGCGACGCGCAGCGTCTCCTTGGCCACGACGCGGCGTTTGTAGTCGCGGATGTCGTCGACATTGATGGTCGGCACGCTGGTCAGGGTGCCGCCGGGCTGGCGGCCATAGGGATGCTCGCCGAACGCCACTTCGAGGAATTTGCGGCTGGCGATCGAGCCGGGATTGGAGCTCTCGCGGCGCAGGCCGGACATGATCTGGGCGCGGATGCGCTCGACGTCGGGCGCATCGAAGCGCGGCACGGAGAGCGACAGCCGCAGCAGGTCGAAGGCCTCGTCGCGGTGCTCGGTCAGCATGCGCAGCGAGCCGCGCAGGTAATCGCGCGTGGCGCTGTAGCTGAGTTCGATGGCGCGGCGCTCGAGCCGCTCGTGAAAGGTCTTGGAATCCAGCTCGCCGGCGCCCTCGTCCATCAGGCTGGCGACCATGTTGCTGACGCCCGGCTTGCCGGCGGGATCCTGCGCGGCGCCGCCGTCGAAGGCGTATTCCATGGCGATCAGCGGCACCGTGGCATCCTGCACGAACCAAGCCTGGATGCCGCCCGGCGACACCAGGTGCTGGATTTTCGCAGCGGCCTGCGACGGCGTGGTGGCGAACAAGGCGCCGAGCGCGATGCCGGCGGCGGCGACCAGCGCAACGCGGCGGGTGAGATGGATGCTGTGCTTCACGACCGCTTCTCCTCGCGCTTCGGCGCGGCAGTGTCCTTGATCAGATAGCCGGTGACCGAGCGCTTCTTGTCGAGCCATTTTTCGGCCGCGGCGCGCACCTGTTCGGCGGTGACGGCACGGATGCGGTCGGGCCAGGCGCGGATGTCGTCGACGCTGAGGCCGGTGGTCAGGGCCGCGCCGTACCAACGCGCCAGCGTCGCCTGGTTGTCCTGCGCATAGACGGCCTCAGCGATCAGTTGCGTCTTGACGCGCTCCAGATCCGCCGACGGCACCGGGTTCGCCGCCATGTCGGCGATCACCACGTCCATCGCTTTTTCCACCTCCGCAAATTCGACGCCGGGCTTTGGCGACACCGAGATCATGAACTGCGAACTGTCGAGGGCCGTGCCCTGATAGCCGGCGCCGGCGCTGACCGCGAGCGGCTTGTCGATTACCAGCGCGCGATAGAGATAGGAGTTGCTGCCGCTGCCCATCAGTTGCGCCAGCACGTCGAGTGCGGGGCTTTCGCCCGTGGCCGCGGTGGTGGCCGACGGCACCAGGTAGGAGCGCCGCACGCTGGTCTGTTCGACGCGCGGGTCGGCCAGCGTCACGGTGCGCGGACCGGCCGGGGTCGGCTCCTGCGGCCTGATGCGATGCGCGGCAATCGACGGCTGAGGCGCCACCACGCCGAAGGTGCGCTCGGCCAGCGGACGGACCTCGTTGGCATCGACGTCGCCGGCGATCACCAGCGTGGCGTTGTTGGGCGCATAGAAGCGCTTGTAGAAGGCCAGCGCGTCCTCGCGGTCGAGCTTCTCGATCTCCTGGTGCCAGCCGATGACCGGGCGGCCGTAGGGATGGTTGAGATACAGCGCGGCCATGATCTGTTCGCTGAGCCGCGCGTCCGGGCTGTTGGCGACGCGCATGTTGTATTCTTCCAGCACCACGTCGCGCTCCGGCAGCACGTTTTCGTCCTTGAGCACCAGGCCGGTCATGCGATCGGCCTCGAACTCCATCATCTTGCCGAGCTGGTCCTTGGTGACGCGCTGGAAGTAGCCGGTGTAGTCGGTGGAGGTGAAGGCGTTCTCGCTGCCGCCGACGCGCTGTACGGTCTGCGAAAACTCGCCAGCCGGATGTTTCGCCGTGCCCTTGAACATCAGGTGTTCGAGGAAATGCGCGAGACCGGACTTGCCGGGGGTCTCGTCCGCGGAGCCGACCTTGTACCAGACCATCTGGGTGACCACCGGGGTGCGGTGATCGGGGATCACCACCACCTGCATGCCGTTCCCGAGGGTGAAGGTGGTGGGCCGCTCCGAGGTCACGGTCTGGGCGCTCGCACCGGCGATCGGGCTCAGCAGCAGTGCCAGCGCGGCGACGGATCGCAAGGCGAGTCGGGATGATGGCGACATGGCGGGGCTAGCAGCTCCTCGGCGCAGTTGTGCGATCGCGCCGCACGCATTCGTGCGGAGCAGCCGATCGCAATGGGATTGTCGAAACCGGAAAGCGACGCAACGCGACCGCGGCGCTCAATACTTGCCCTTCATGATGTCGGGCTGGGCCTGCATGATTTCCTTCGGCCCGGTACCATAGGCGTAATTCGGCGACGGTGTCTGGTAGCCAGTCGGAGGCTGGGTCAGTTCGCCGCGTGACGGCTCACCCTTGAATTCGGCGGTCTCCGCCTTGTTGCCGCCAAACACGCCCTTGAACAGGCCGCCTTCATAACCGAGCTGCTTCGGACTCAAGACGATATTCTTGGTGGGCTCACCGGGGGTGCCGACGTCGTTGGCGGTCGCTGTCTTGCGCACCCGCTTCGGCGCCAGCTCGGCCGGGGTCAGCGTACGCGCGGATGTGAGCGCGCTTTCGCCCGGTCCGTATTTCGCACCGGCGCCTGCAGCCGCGGCCTTGCGCGCGGCAACATCCGGATCGTTCGGCCAGTTCGGCACCTGAACCTTGGCGGAGGCGTCGGGGGGCGGCAGGTCGATCTTGGGCGGCACCACCAGCGGCGACCGCTCGCGATAGTCGATGCCCTGGTTTTCCATGTTGGTGCCGCCGAGGCCGCTCATGATGTTCTTGATGACCCTGTCTTCGAAGCTAGTGGTGTCTTCTTCGTCGTCCTGGGCGCGGGCGATCCCGGCGGACATGACACAGCCTAGTGCGAGGGTGACGGCGGCCAGACGCATGGCGCGCTGCAGCGCACCCGATGACATCCGCAACCTCCAACCGTTCAGTTCGGTCTCGCGCATCGCGTTCATCCTGTTCAGTTTTCCGGCGGGGCGCCAACCGGCGCAGCCCGCTTTTGCGGTATCGCCCCGCACCTGCCCGTATCTGCCGGGATCAGGGCGCTTTTGCGGCGGTTGGCCCGAAGAACGAGTCATACAGCAGGCCTGCAACCCCGGCAACGATGGCGCAGTCGGCAAGGTTAAACACGTACCAGTTGTAGGTCTTGCCCGACATCTGGACGTGGAGCAGGGCAAAATCGACCACCGCGCCCCAGGCGAAGCGGTCGATGCCGTTGCCGATCGCGCCGCCGATGATCAGCCCCAGTGCGACGGTGGCGATGTGCGTGGTGGACCGCGCCATCCACACCGCCAGCACCACGATCGCCACCGCCTTGACCGCCACCAGCACGGCCTGGCCGGTGGCCCCGGATTCGGCAAACCAGCCGTAGCTGATGCCGGTATTCCAGGCCAGCACCAGGTCGAGGAACGGCGTCACCGCCACCGCGCCGCGGCGGCTGAGGTCGAACACGAACAGCAGCCACAGTTTTGAGGCCTGGTCGAGGATCAGGGCAGCTACGGCGGCGAGGATGCCGGAACGCAAGGCAGGGGTCACACAGAGACCCCCAGCGCTTTCCATTCGCGCAACGCCTGCGCGTCGCGCGGGGTGACGTCGGGATATTCGGCGTCTTCGCCCACCGTCGGCAGGATCTTCCACGACCGCGCGCATTTCCGGCCGACGGCCTTCTCCACAACGACGGCGACGCCGGGGATGTCGCTCAAGCTGAACGCGCCGGCCGGCGCCTCGTCATTGGTCATCATGGCGTTGGAGGTGATGAACACTTCGGCCAGATCGACGTCGGCGAGGATGCCGAAGGTCGCCTTGTCGGAGACGTAGAGCAGCGGCGAGGCTTCCAGCGACGAGCCGATGTTCTTGGCGGCGCGCTCCACTTCCAGCGCGCCGGTGACGACGCGGCGGACGTTGCGGATGATCTCCCATTTCGCGGCCAGCGCATCGTCGCGGAACTGGCCGAGGCCGTCCGGAAACTCCGTCAGATGCACCGAGGGTTCGGCGTCCGGCCGATACATCCGCCACGCCTCTTCCGCGGTGAAGGACAGGATCGGCGCCAGCCACTTCAGGATCGCGTTGCACAGCATGTCGATCGCGGTAAGTGCGGCCTTGCGCTGTTGCGACGACGGCGCGTCGCAATACAGCGTGTCCTTGCGGATATCGAAATAGAACGCCGACAGCTCGGTGTTCATGAAGGCCGACAATGACGCCACTACCGTCTTGTAGTCGAACTCCTCATAGGCTTTCCGCACGATGGCGTCCTGTGCCGCCAGCGCATGCAGCATCAGTCGCTCCAGCTCGGGCATGTCGGCGAACGCGACCGCGTCTTTCGGCTTGTAGTGCGCCAGCGTGCCGAGCATCCAGCGCAGCGAATTGCGCAGCTTGCGATAGGTCTCGATGGTGGTCTTGAGGATCTCCGGGCCGATGCGCTGGTCGTCGGCATAGTCGGTGGCGCAGACCCAGAGGCGCAGGATGTCGGCGCCGGACTGCGCGATCACCTTCTGCGGCTCGACGGTGTTGCCGATCGACTTCGACATCTTGCGGCCGTTCTCGTCGAGCGTGAAGCCGTGGGTCAGCACGATGTCATAGGGCGCGCGGCCGCGGGTGCCGCAGCTTTCCAGCAGCGACGACTGGAACCAGCCGCGATGCTGGTCGGAGCCTTCCAGATACATCACGGTGTCGTCGCCGCCATCGACCTTGCGATGGATGCCGGCGAGTCCCGGGAAGTTCTGCTGGTCTTCTAGCACGAAGGCGTGAGTGGAGCCGGAGTCGAACCAGACGTCGCAGATGTCGTCGACCTTTTTCCATTCCTCTTTTGCGCGCTCGCCGAGGAAGCGCTCGCGCGCACCTTCGGCATACCAGGCGTCGGCGCCCTCGCTCATGAAGGCTTCCGCGATCCGCAGATTGACGGTCTCGTCGATCAGGATTTCGGCGGAGCCATCGCCCTTTTCGCGCACGAACACCGCGATCGGCACGCCCCAGGCGCGCTGCCGCGAGATCACCCAGTCCGGCTTGGTGTTGATCATGCCGTTGATGCGGTTCTGGCCCATTGCCGGCACCCATCGGGTGACTTTGATGGCCTCGAGCGCGCGATGGCGCAGGGTATCGCCGGGCCTGGCCTTGCCGTCGTCGACGATGTCCTTGTCCATCGCGATGAACCATTGCGGCGTGTTGCGATAGATCACCGGCTTCTTCGATCGCCACGAATGCGGGTACTGATGCTTCAGCCTTGAGCGCGCCAGCAGCATGCCGGCCTCCATCAGCGCCTTGATCACGGCCTCGTTGGCGTCGCCCTTTTCGCCCTTGTCGTTGATCACCCGCTTGCCGGTGAAGCCCGGCGCCTGCTCGGTGAGCGCGCCGTTTTCATCGACGGTGTAGGGGATCACCGAACTGATGCCGCGCGCTTCGAGCTGGCGGGAATTCGCCATCCAGATATCGAAATCCTCGCGGCCATGGCCGGGCGCGGTGTGGACGAAGCCGGTGCCGGTATCGTCGGTGACGTGATCGCCGTCGAGCAGGGGCACGACGAATTCATAGCCGCCGGCAAGGCCCGCCAGCGGGTGCCGGCACTCGAGCGCATCGAGGATGCCCGCATCCACATCGCCGCTCTTTTCATAGGCCGTCACGCGGGCCTGCTTGAACACGCTCTCGGCCAGTGTGTCGGCGAGGATCAGAAGTTCGCCGGCTTTGACCCAGTTGTCTTCCGGCGCCTCGGTGACCTTGTAGAGGCCGTAGGAGATCTTGTTGGAAAAGCTGATGGCGCGGTTGCCCGGCAGGGTCCACGGCGTGGTCGTCCAGATCACCACCGAGGCGTTGGCGAGGCGGCCGAACTTGGCGGCCACCGGAAACTTCACCCACACCGTATCGCTCGTGTAGTCCTCGTATTCGACTTCCGCTTCCGCCAGCGCGGTCTTTTCCACCACGCTCCACATCACCGGCTTGGACCCGCGATACAGCGTGCCGTTGGCGGCGAACTTCATCAGCTCGCGGGCGATCTGCGCTTCCGCGAAGAAATCCATGGTGGCGTAGCGGTGGTCCCAGTCGCCGACGATGCCGAGCCGCTTGAATTCGGTGCGCTGCACGTCGAGCCATTTGCCGGCATAGGCGCGGCATTCCTTGCGGAAGGCGATCATCGCCGCAGCGTCCTTGAAGTCCGGCTTCGGCTTGCCCTTGGAGCGGTAGTTCTCTTCCTCGATCTTCCATTCGATCGGCAGGCCGTGGCAGTCCCAGCCCGGCACGTAGTTGGAATCGAAGCCGAGCATCTGCTGGCTCTTGGTCACCACGTCCTTGAGGATCTTGTTGAGCGCATGGCCGATATGGATGTTGCCGTTGGCGTAGGGCGGGCCATCGTGCAGCACGAATTTCGGCTTGCCCTTCGACTGCTTGCGCAGCGTGCCGTAGAGGTCGATCTCCTGCCAGCGCTCCAGCAGCTTCGGCTCGGCCTGCGGCAGGCCGGCGCGCATCGGAAACTCGGTCTGCGGCAGGTACAGGGTCTTGGAATAGTCTTTTGTATCTTTTTGGGTTTCGGATTTGGCTGAGGTGTCGGACATGAAGGCTCTGGCTCGGCTGAATGGCGCGGAAACGCGTGGGGGACGCGATGAACGGCAACGATCCCGGTCTTGCGCCGAGCAAAGCTCAGGCGAAAGCCGGGCCGATAATGCGGAAAATGGGGCGCCGTGCAGACATCCGGCACTCAATAGCAGCCGGCGGCAGGAAGCGCAAAGCCCCACCGGGCTGCGCGGCACCCTGGCAATGAGCCGTCATCCTGAGGAGCGAGCCCGTGCCAGCCTCGAAGGACGACGGCGGGCGGCTCAGACCGCGCCAAACAGCATCCTTCGAGGCTCGCCCTGCCGGGCGAGCGCCTCAGGATGACGGCTGTGTTTTCTTCAGCACCTTGGCCGGGTTGCCGGCCACGGTCGCGCCCGCCGGCACGTCCCGGGTGACCACGCTGCCGGCGCCGATCACCGCGCCCTCGCCGATACTGACGCCGGGCAGGAGGATGGCGCCGCCGCCGATCCAGACGTCGCGGCCGATCACGACCGGGCGCCCGAATTCAAGCCCCTCGGCCCGGGTTTTGGCATCGCGGGGATGGTCGGCGGTGTAGATCTGCACCGCCGGCCCGATCTGGGTGCCGTCGCCGATGGACACCGCGACCACGTCCAGGATCACGCAGTTGAAATTCAGGAACACATTGTTGCCGAGGCGGATGTTGTAGCCATAGTCGCAATGGAACGGCGGCCGGACCACGGCGTCTTTCCCGACCAGGCCAAAATGCGCGCTCAGCAGCGCGTGGCGCTCTGCCACCGGCAGCCCCAGCGCCGCATTATAGCGCACCAGCCAGGCCTTGTTGGCCGCGGCGTCGGCGTTCAACTCCGGATCGCCGGGGCGGTACAGCTCGCCGGCCAGCATCTTCTGCTTTTCGGTCCTGGTCATCCCACCACTCCCAGCTTCGGAAATGCATTGGGCGCCGCTGCCAGGGCGGCGCGGGCGCGGGCGCTGTCGTCGTTCATCTGCCGAACCAAAGGCTCGATGCCTTCGAATTTCAGTTCCTCGCGGATGAAGGCGATGAACGCCACATCCAGCGTCGCACCGTAGAGGTCACCGGCGAAATCGAACAGGAACACCTCCAGCAGCGGCGCGCCGTTGTCGAAGGTGGGGCGGCGGCCGAAGCTGGCGACGCCATCGAGGCGCTCGGAACCGCGGCCGACCCGCACCGCATAGATGCCGTGCTTGAGGCCGCAGCTGGCAGACAGGCGGATATTGGCGGTGGGGAAACCGAGGTCGCGACCGAGTTTCTTGCCATGGATGACCTCGCCGGTGACGAACCAGGGTCCGTCGAGCATCCGGGTGGCCTCAGAGATCTCGCCCTCGGCCAGCGCCATGCGGATGGCGGTCGACGACACCGGGCGCTCGTCGATGTCGATATGCGGCTGCACGTCGACCTCGATGCCCAGCCGCGGCGCCTCGGCCACCAGCAAGGCAGGGGAACCGACCCGGCCCTTGCCGAAATGGAAGTCGTAGCCGACGGCGATGCCGCTGATGCCGAGCCGGCCGATCAGGTCATGGTGAATGAAATCCTGCGCAGTGGTGCCGGCGCGGCCCTTGTCGAAGGTCATCACCACTGCCCCGGCGAGGCCGGTGCCGGCCAGCAGCCGCAGCTTGGTGGTCTCGTCGGTCAGCCGGAATTGCGGCGTGCTGGGACTGAAATAGCTGCGCGGATGCGGCTCGAAGGTCACCGCCAGCGCCGTTGTCTTGTGCAGCTTGGCCATTTCCAGCGCTGCCTGGATCACCGCACGGTGGCCAAGATGCACGCCGTCAAAATTTCCCATCGCCACCACGCATCCCCGGGGAATGGCGGCGACGGGCGTGGTGTCGCGGATGACGCAAAAGCCTGATGTCATGATGGGATTCTTGGTCATTTCGGCGGGCGCGGGACCGTGGCGCACTGCCGGCCGGGAAGTCAAGCCGGGTCGATTCGACGGCTTATGTTGCGTTTTAGGTATTTCCTGCCGGGGGGCGGTTAACGGGCTGTTTAACCGCAGGTGCTAATCCTTCAGCGGGCTGCGGAAGGCAACTTCGCTGTCGATCCTGCGCCCGGACGTATTTGCCTGCCCGGCATGTATTCCAGTGTGTTTTGCGCGTCGTATCAGGGGGAATGAAGATGGCGGTTGATTTGTCGATGACGGTGCTGGTGGTGGATGACTATAACACCATGATCCGCATCATTCGCAATCTTCTCAAGCAGCTCGGATTCGAACACATCGACGATGCCAGCGATGGCTCGATGGCGCTCGAAAAGATGCGCACCAAGAAGTACGGCCTGGTGATCTCCGACTGGAACATGGAGCCGATGACCGGCTACGACCTGCTCAAGGAAGTTCGCGCCGATCCCAACCTGTCGCAGACGCCGTTCATCATGATCACCGCGGAATCCAAGACCGAGAACGTGATCGCGGCGAAGAAGGCCGGCGTGAACAACTACATCGTCAAGCCGTTCAACGCCGCGACCTTGAAGACCAAGATCGAGGCCGTGTTCCCCGACACCGTGCCGGCGTAAGTAATTCCGCTGCCGTCATCCTGAGGCGCTCGCCGGTTACGGCGAGCCTCGAAGGATGCGGCCACAGATGGCGGCGTCTGCGGCAATCCTTCGAGGCCGTCGATTTCGCGACGGCGCCTCAGGATGCCGGCAGAGTCTGTGCGGGTGGCGGCCGCCCTACCACTTCAATTCCCGCATCAGCGCCTTCGGCGGGTGGCCGAACAGCTCCTTTACCGCGGCCGCCTCCATCCGCTCGATGCCCTCGAACTCGCCGGCGTGGATGCCGCGGGTGACGAACAGGCAATCGATGCCGAACGCCTTTGCGCCAGCCAGATCCGTACGCACGGAATCGCCGATTGCCAGCACCCGGTCGAGCGGCGTGTCATCGCCGCGCCCGGCTTTCGCCAGCGCCATCGCCTGATCGTAGATCGGGCGGTGCGGCTTGCCGTAGAACACCACGTCGCCGCCGAGTTCGCGATACAGTTCGGCGATGGCGCCGGCACAATACACCAGGCGATCGCCGCGCTCGACGATGATGTCAGGATTGGCGCAGACCAGCGTCAGTTTGCGCGCCAGTGCCTGCTGCATCATCTCGCGGTAGTCTTCGGCGGTCTCGGTCTCGTCGTCGAACGGCCCGGTGCAGACGATGTAGTCGGCCTGCTCCAGCGGCGCGAACCTGGCGTCGAGCCCGCGGTAGATCGAATTGTCGCGCTCCGGGCCGATCCAGTACATCGACTGTCCCAATCGGCCGGTGATGAAATTGCGGGTCAGGTCGCCGGACGACACGATGGCGTCATAGACATCGTCGGCGACGCCGAGCTTGCGCAACTGCCGCTGCACCGAATCCGCCGGCCGCGGCGCGTTGGTGATCAGGATCACGGTGCCGCCGCGGGCGCGAAACGTGTGCAGCGCCTCACAGGCTTCGGGAAACGCCACCAGGCCGTTATGGACGACGCCCCAGATGTCGCTGAGCACGACATCGACGCCGGCTACGAGGTCGCGCAACTGCGCGACAAAACGCAATGTGGTCATGAGAAGTGGTGCCGATCAGTTCGGGCCGGTGGCGCGGCGCGCCAGCGCTGCATTGCCGGTGGTGCGCGGCGGCTCGGTCCGGGCCGGCTCGATCCTGGTTTCTGTCCTGGTTTCTGTCTTGGCTTCGGTCCTGGCAGGCTTGGTTGAACCATTGGTATCCCGTGGCGCGTGGGTGGACGGCTTCGCGGGGCCGCCGCCGTTCGGCTGCTCCGGCCGCAGCGGACGCGGCGCCGCGAACAGAAATCCTTGCCCGAAGCGGACGTCATAGTCGAGCAGATCGATCACGGCGCGCTCGCCCTCGATCCGCTCGGCGATCAGGTCGATGCCGAAGCGCCCGAGCAGATCGGACAGGTCCGCCGGATGGATGTCGGCGGTCGAGGTCTGTTTCGGATCGAGCAGCAGGGTTGCCGGGACCTTGATAAAGCGCACGCCGCGATCGGCCAGTTCGCGCGGCTCGATCCTGAGATCGACGACGTGGTCGATGGAGAAACGGTAGCCGCGCTGCGCGAGCGCCGCGAGGTGCTCGCTCTCCACCGGGCCGAGGTTGCGGAAGGTCGCCTGCTTGAATTCGAGCACGAAGGACGACGCCAGCGCACGGTTAGCCTCGAGGAAATCGATGCATTGCGCGAAGGTCTCGGCGTTGGACAGCGTGACGGAGGCGACGTTGCAGAACACCCCGACGTCTTTGTTGCGGACCATCAGCCGGCGCAGCACCTGCATGCAGCGAAGCATTACGGTGTGGTCGATCTGCGCCATCAGCCCGGCGGATTCCGCGGCGGCGATGAAATCGTCGGCGACGATGATCCGGTCGCTGGCGTCGCGCAGCCGCGTCACCGCCTCGTAGAAGCGCACCTTGCGCTGCGGCAGCGTCACCATCGGCTGCAGATAGATGTCGATGCGGTTGTCGGCGACCGCGGCCTTCACCGTCGCCATCAGCTCCGCATCGCTGCGCGCTTCGCCCGGGGCCGTCGCGGTCGTTGCCGGCTTGTCGGCGACGACGCTGACGGTGTCTTCGGCGATGGTGGCGGCCGGGGACTGTTCAACGGCGGCGACCTTGTCGGCGGCGCTTGGCGGCGCCACCGGAATATAGGCCGTCGGCGCCGAGACAGCGACAGGCGGCTGCGTCGCAAGGAGGTCCTCGTGGCTGGCCACCGAGCTGGCGAGCTGTTGGACCAGCGTGCCGAGTTCGTTGATCTCGCCGATCACCGCCTGGATGCGATCCTGGCCGGTGGCATTGACGGCGGCGATCTTGCCTTCGACGGCGGCGAGGCGGCGGCCGAATTCGGCGACCTGGCGCGCGAGGTCGGTAGTGCCGCGGGAGAGGTCGCCGATCTGGCTGCCGGTGTCACTGCGGTCCTGCAGCCGGGTCGAGACGGCGCTGTAGAGAATCAGCAGGGTCAGCGCAGTCAGGGCAATGATCGCCGACTGCGAGGCGCTGATGCCGGCCCCCGCATACAGCACCATGCCGAGCGAGGCCGCGACCAGCACCATGCAGATGGCGATGAACATCGTGGAGATGCGGATCATGACGCGCGCAACATCCTCAAGCCTGTCTCCCGGTGGCAGCGAGAAGCCATGCAAGATCGCATAAACCCATCGCTTTCCGAAGCTTAGCATTATTGCTGATTCGGAAAGCCGCGTTGTGGCGCTGCCGCCGCGCCGTGCACGGAAATCAGCCGGCGGCGCGGCCCAGCGTGTCGGCCATGGCGGCGCC
>LNAP01005559.1_pt1 | contig 13291 bp, 13 predicted proteins | sample 602601 | NCBI WGS metagenome assembly LNAP01 (sample SAMN02440304, study PRJNA202911) | soil metagenome | biome: Subtropical and temperate rainforests or woodlands; isolation source: soil samples (1 kg each in a 20% v/v slurry with milli Q water) were... ...
AGATGCCGCCGAGGCGCAGGATCGCGACGGGGCGTTTGGTCGCGGCGCCGAGCGCCTGCCAGCCGACCTCCGCCTCGATTCGGCGTTTTCCGCGCGGGGCGGTCGTCGCCAGCGGGGCGGTCTCGTCGATCCATTCGCCGGCGCTATTGCCATAGACCCCGATGGTCGAGAGATAGATCAGCGGGCCCTTTCGCGGGGTTGCCTCGATCGCTTGCCCGAGCGGCCCGAGGAACGGGTCGCCGGCCTCCCCCGGTGCGGCAGAGGCGAGGATCGCGTCGGCGGCCTCGATGGCGGCGAGGATGGCGGGCGTCGGGGTGCCGTCGAATGGGACGATCTCCATGTTGCCGGTCGCCTGCCCGGCCCTCGTGGTGCCGATGCGGCGCTGGAACGCGTCGCCATGGAGCGCGACAAAGCGTTCGGCGCAGTAGCCGTAGCCGAGGCAGAGCAATGTCGTCATGCGAATTGCCATTCCTCGCGCACGCCAGCGTCGGGCTCATGGGCATGAGCCTCGCGCAGAGCCACGAAGGCCGCCGGCTCCATCAGCCGGGAGAGCGCCCAGACGGCGGCGCCGCGGATCAGCGGGTGATCGTCGCCGAGCAACCGTTCCGCTTCCGGAACGAGGGAATTGCCGATGGCGACCAGTACGTTACGCAGGAAGCGGGTGCGGCCGGTGCGCTTGATCGGGCTCTTGGTGAATCGCGCACGAAAACTCGCCTCATCCAGCCTCGCGAGGTCGGCCAGCGCCGGCGAGCGGTTATCGTCGCGTGCCGCCAGCCGGGATTCGCGGCCCAGAGCGGCGAACTTGTTCCACGGGCAGGCGGCGAGGCAATCGTCGCAGCCATAGATGCGGTTGCCGATCAGTGGGCGCAATTCCCTCGGGATCGGGCCCTTGTGCTCGATGGTGAGGTAAGAAATGCAGCGCCGCGCATCGATGCGGTAGGGCGCCGGGAAGGCGTTGGTCGGGCAGGCGTCCAGGCACGCCCGGCAGGAGCCGCAATGGTCGCGCTCCGGCTCGTCGGGCGGCAGGGCGAGCGAGGTGGCGATGGCCCCCAGCAACAGCCAGGAGCCTTTTTCGCGCGACACCAGATTGGTGTGCTTGCCCTGCCAGCCGAGGCCGGCGGCCTCGCTAAGCGGCTTTTCCATCAAGGGGGCGGTGTCGACGAACACCTTCACTTCCCCGCCGGCGCGGGGCACGAAGCGCGAGGCGATGCGCTTCAGCTTGCCCTTGATCAGCTCGTGATAATCGTCACCGCGCGCATAGACCGAAATGGTGCCGCCGGTCTTGTGGGCGAGCGCGGCGCGGGGGTCTTCGTCCGGCCCGTAATTCAGGCCGAGCATCAGGATGGAGCCGATTCCCGGCCACAGGTTTTCTGGGGAGGAGCGTCGCGGGGCGGTTTCCGGCATCCAGTCCATGTCGCCATGAGCGCCGGACGCGATCCACTCGGTGAGGCGGGGGGCGGCCTGCGGGATCGAGCCGGGAGCGGTGATGCCCATGGCCTCGAAGCCTTCCTCAATGGCGAGCGTGAACAGCAGCGCTTTGGCGGCTTTGGGGTCTAGAAGTCGAGGTCCGCGTAGCACGGGGCCGGCGGCATGCCCGCCATTGTGAGGGCGAGCAGCGGCCGGAATGCCGGGCGCGACTTGATGCGCGCGTATTCGTCCTCGTTCCACGGAACATCGCCCAGATAGTCGACGCAGGAGATATGGGCGGCCGCGGCGAGATCGGCATAGGTGAGCCGGTCGCCTGCAAGCCAGTTCCGCGCCTTGAGAAGCCAACCAATATAATGGAGATGATAGCGTATATTGGAGCGCGCGGCGCGGATCACCGCCATATCGGGCGGGCCACCGCCGGCTTCGCGCGGCATATAGCGCTTATAGACCTTCTCGCGCACCAGCGGCTCGGAGACCTCGGCGAAGAATTTGTCGTTGAACCATCCGCTGAGCCGGCGGACCTCGACGCGCTCGAAGATGTCGCCCGGCAGCAGGCGGCGGTCGCCCATCGCATGGCCGCGGGTCTCGTCGAGATATTCGGTGATCACGACCGGGCCGGGGACCACCATCTCATTGTCGTCGATCATGACCGGGGTGATGCCGGCGGGATTGAGGCGCAGGAATTCCGGGCGCCGTTCCCAGACGCGTTCTTCGATCAGCTCGGGCTCGATACCCATCTCACCTAGGCTGAGACGGACGAGACGCGAATGCGGGCAGAAGGGATGATGATGAAGCTGCATGGACCGGGAATTTTGCGCGGCGGCCACACGGCGACGCCTGCGTTCGATCTAAAAGGGTTCACGTCACATCGCAAGCGATAGAGGCCTCAACAAGGCATCGTGGCTTCGGCACGGCAGCACTGTGACCGGGTTTTTGAATGTATCGTGTCCACTTCGTTAAGATCGGGAACAGGAAACGCCATGGATAGCCAACCCGCTCACGGTATTTTCGTATGGAATGAACTTAACAGCCACGATGTCGAGGCGGCGAAGTCCTTCTATGGGGCAACGCTTGGCTGGACATTCGAGCCGACGGCGATGGAGGGCGGCGACACCTACTGGACCATCAAGCTCGGCGAGGTCCGGGTCGGCGGGATATTCCCGCTCTCCGCACCGGAATTCGCAAAGGCGCCCGCGCATTGGCTGGCTTATCTCGCGGTCGACGACATCGATGCGCGCATCGCTCGAATCGCGGCGGCGGGCGGTTCGGTGCTGCGTCCGGCGTTCGACGTGCCCGGTGTCGGGCGCGTCGCCATCGTGCGCGATGCCGAGGGCGCGACCATGGGCTGGATCACGCCGAACATGTGATCGACAGGTGACGTAGCGCCCCCATGGGTCGCCGGCTGGATTCGGTCAATCCGTAATGCCTGTGCCATATATATGGTGCAGGCATGGCTCCCGATGCGGCGCGCCGCCCGCATAAAACCTGAATTTTGACACCTGATTTCCAAGGAACACTCCAACGATGCAGATGCACATCCCGGTTTCCCCCATCCGCTCCTCCGGTTATTCGATTCGCGAAGGCAGCCCCGAGTTCGACGATCTCGGCCCGGCGCTCGACGAGGCGGAGGCCCTGGGCGTCGATGTGGTGGAGCTGCCGGTTTATGCATGGCATCTGATGGTCAATGGCGGCGTGCTGTCCGACCGGCTCGCCGACCTGAAGGCGGCGCTCAATGGCCGCAACCTCGGCTACACCGTGCACGGCCCGCTCTCCATCAACCTGATGGACATCCCGGAGCGGCTGGCGCGCCACGAGAAGGTGCTGGACGCCAGCATCGAGATCACCGCCGCCATCGGCGCGCAGCATCTGGTGATGCACACCGGCCTGGTGCGCGAACAGTCCGACGACATCGAGGTGGCCTATTCGCGCCAGCGCGACGCGCTGTTCCGGGCTGGCGAGAAGGCGGCTGCGCTCGGCGTGACGCTATGCGTGGAGAACGTGTTCCGCTTTGGCGGTGCACGCGAGACCGCCACCCCCTCCAAGCTGGCGGGCGAATTGGCGGCCATCGACCATGCTGCCGTGAAGGCGACGCTCGATGTGAGCCACGCCTATATTCGCTGCACCGATGCGCGCATCGATCCCATTGCCGAGATCGCGGCGCTGGCCCCGCACATCGCCCATCTTCACCTGCACGATTCGTTCGGCCGCCCGACCGAGCTGTGGACCTATGATCCGGCCGAGGCGGTGGCGTTCGGCGAGGGCGACCTGCACCTGCCGATCGGCTGGGGCGGCATCGACTGGGACGCCGTGGTGAAGGCCGCGCCCCTGCCGGCCGGGGTGATCGCGATCATGGAACTGAACCCGCGCCACTGGCGCGAGCTGGGCACGCAGGTACCCGTGTTGCAGGCCCTGGCCGCCCGGTTCCATGGCGCGCCGGTCGCCGCGCTTTGACAGCGATATAGTTTTGGCAGAGCCTGCGCCCGGCAGCCCGTTCAAGCGGCGGGTGCAGGCGGTAAAGTCGGTGCCCTGAAGGGGCGTGGAGCGATCGTGACACCCTCTACGCACGCGTTGGCAACGCAGCATCTGCCAATATTCATCACCGCGCCGGGCGGCACCGACGTCCTGTTCTGGATAACGGGCATATTCCTGCTGCTCGCCCTGCTGCTCGGCGGAAATCTGTTCCTGAAGCTGCATTCGCTGCCCGAGCGGATGGCGCACAAATCCCAGAAGTTCCAGTTCGAGATCGTCGCGGTGCTCGGCCTGCTGGCGCTGTTCACTCACATCCATCTGTTCTGGGTGGCGGGCCTGCTGCTGGCCTTCATCGACCTGCCGGATTTCGGCACGCCGCTGCGGCGTATCGCGCGCTCCACCGAGACGCTGGCCGGCATCGAGCCGCCGCCCGATTCAACTCTGGCGCCCGACGACGAGGAGCAGGGCCACGGTCACACGCACAAGCAGGGGGCCGACCATGCTTGAGCTCATGTTGTGCTCGCTGCTCACGGTGTTCCCGGACTATCTGTTCCGGCGCTATGTCCAGGGCAAGCGCTTCGGCCGGGAGCTGACCCTCTATTCGGTGTGGTACGAGCTGCGCTGGGGCATCACCGCCTGCCTGATGCTGACCGTCGCGCTGATCACGGTGATTTTCTACCACCATCCCTCGACCACCAACGTCACCTCCTATTTCCGCACCATACCCATCCTGCCGGAAACCTCCGGGCGGGTGGCGGAGATCTATTTCGGCGTCAGCGACGAGGTCGAGAAGGGCAAGCCGATCTTCCGGCTCGACAGCTCGACGCAGGAGGCGGCGTTAGAGGCCGCCCGCCGCCGCATCGTCGAGACCGATGCGTCGATTGCCGTCGCCGCCGCCGATGTCGCTGCCGCTGAGGGCCAGATTCAGCAGGCCGAAGGCGCCCTGAAGCAGGCGATAGACGAGTTGGCGACCCGCACTGAACTGCGCGCCCGCAATTCCGATACGGTTGCCATCCGCGAGATCGAACGGCTGCAGAACGTCGTCGACGGCCGCCGGGGCGCTCTCGCTGCCGCGATGGCCGGCAAGCAGGCGGCCGAGCTGCGGCTCACCACGCTGCTGCCGGCGCAGAAGGCCAGCGCCGAGGCGGCGCAGGCCCAGGCACAGGTCGAGCTCGACAAGATGGTGGTCAGGGCCGGCGTGAACGGCCGCGTCGAGCAGTTCACGCTGCGGGTCGGCGACGTCGTCAACCCGTTCATGCGCCCGGCCGGCGTGCTGATCCCGGAAGGCGCGGGCCGCAATCGCCTGCAGGCCGGCTTCGGCCAGATCGAGGCGCAGGTGATGAAGGTCGGCATGATCGCCGAGGCCACCTGCATCTCCAAGCCCCTGACCATCATCCCGATGGTGGTGGTGCAGGTGCAGGACTTCATCGCCGCCGGCCAGTTCCGTACCGGCGACCAGCTGATCGACGCCCAGCAGGTGAGGCAGCCCGGCACGCTCACGGTCGTCCTCGAGCCGCTCTACCCCGACGGGTTAGAGGGCGTGACGCCGGGCTCAAGCTGCATCGCCAATGCCTACAGCAATAATCACGATCTGCTGGCAACCGGCGAGCTCGGTTTCGGGCGGGCGCTCTACCTCCACATGGTCGATACGGTGGCGGTCGTGCACGCCATGATCCTGCGGCTGCAGGCGCTGCTTCTGCCGATCCAGACGCTGGTTTTCCAGGGGCACTGACGACGGCAGGGTTGGAAAGTACCGGCCAGCCGTGTAATTGCGCAAAGTTCTTGGCTGCGAAGTTCTTGCGGCCTCTCGGCACGCCCCCTATATCGGCGGCGAACGGCGCTCGATGCGCCGTACCCTATTGTTTGGGGGCCGGTCCCGGGGGACGGCATGACGGGCAACGTCACCGTTCCTCTCCGGGTGCTTAAATTAAGGTCCGGCCGGCCTGCCGGTAAGGAGAAAACAATATGTCTAGAGTCATCGGCATCGATCTCGGTACCACCAATAGCTGCGTCGCCGTCATGGAAGGCACGACGCCCAAGGTTATCGAGAACGCGGAGGGCGCCCGCACGACGCCGTCCATCGTCGCCTTCACCGAAGACGGCGAACGCCTCGTCGGCCAGCCGGCCAAGCGCCAGGCTGTCACCAACCCCGAGCGTACCTTTTTCGCGGTGAAGCGCCTGATCGGGCGCCGCTACGAAGACCCGATCATTGAGAAGGACAAGAAGCTCGTCCCCTACGCCATCGTTAAGGGCGACAATGGCGACGCGTGGCTTGAGTCCGACGCCAAGAAATATTCGCCCTCGCAGATCTCCGCCTTCATCCTGCAGAAGATGAAGGAGACCGCTGAGGCCTATCTCGGCGAGAAGGTCGACAAGGCGGTCATCACCGTTCCGGCCTATTTCAACGACGCCCAGCGCCAGGCCACCAAGGATGCCGGCAAGATCGCCGGCCTTGAAGTGCTGCGCATCATCAACGAGCCGACCGCCGCTGCCCTGGCCTACGGCCTCGACAAGAAGCAGGCCGGCATCATCGCGGTCTACGACCTCGGCGGCGGCACCTTCGACGTTTCGATCCTCGAGATCGGCGATGGCGTGTTCGAGGTGAAGTCGACCAATGGCGACACCTTCCTCGGCGGCGAAGACTTCGACATGCGCCTGGTCGGCTACCTCGCCGACGAGTTCAAGAAGGAGCAGGGCATCGACCTGCGCAACGACAAGCTGGCCCTGCAGCGGCTGAAGGAAGCCGCCGAGAAGGCCAAGATCGAGCTGTCGAGCGCGACCCAGACCGAGATCAACCTGCCCTTCATCACGGCGGACGCGACCGGCCCGAAGCATCTGACCATGAAGCTCACCCGCGCCAAGTTCGAGGCGCTGGTGGACGACCTGATCCAGCGCACCGTCGAGCCCTGCAAGAAGGCGCTCAAGGATGCCGGCCTCTCGGCCGGGCAGATCGACGAAGTGGTGCTGGTCGGCGGCATGACCCGCATGCCGAAGGTCCAGGAAGTGGTGAAGCAGTTCTTCGGCAAGGAGCCGCACAAGGGCGTCAACCCGGATGAAGTGGTCGCCATCGGCGCCGCGATCCAGGCCGGCGTGCTGGCCGGCGACGTCAAGGACGTGCTGCTGCTCGACGTGACCCCGCTCTCGCTCGGCATCGAGACGCTGGGCGGCGTGTTCACGCGCCTGATCGACCGCAACACCACGATCCCGACCAAGAAGAGCCAGACCTTCTCGACGGCGGAAGACGGCCAGACCGCGGTGACCATCCGCGTGTTCCAGGGCGAGCGCGAAATGGCGCAGGACAACAAGATCCTGGGCCAGTTCGATCTCGTCGGCATTCCCCCGGCGCCGCGCGGCGTGCCGCAGATCGAGGTGGCGTTTGACATCGACGCCAACGGCCTCGTGAACGTGTCCGCCAAGGACAAGGGCACCGGCAAGGAACAGCAGATCCGCATCCAGGCCTCGGGCGGCCTGTCGGACGCTGACATCGACAAGATGGTGAAGGACGCCGAGGCGCACGCCGCCGAGGACAAGACGCGCCGGGCGCTGGCGGAAGCCAAGAACCATGGCGAGGCTCTGGTCCACTCGACCGAGAAGGCGGTCGCCGAGCACGGCGACAAGGTCGGCGCTCCCGAGAAGGAAGCGATCGAGACCGCCCTCACCGAGCTGAAGAGCGCGCTCGAAGGCGACGACGTCGAGGCGATCACCACCAAGACCAACACGCTGGCGCAGGCTTCCCTCAAGCTCGGCGAGGCGATGTACGCCGCGCAGTCGGGCGATGGCGGCGACGATGCCGGTGCGCCGAAGGACGACGTGGTGGACGCCGAGTTCACCGAGGTCGACGACGACAAGAAGAAGTCGGCCTGACCGGCTTAAATCACGCCGCCCCCGGAATCCGGTTCCGGGGGCGGATTTTTATACGGCATCACGGATCGGCGCAGTCCGCGCGGCAGCAATGCGGCAGGAATCCTGCATGTTCCGGCTGCCTTGATCGAGCGTCCGCCGGCCCTTGATGGGGGCGGATTTCCGGTCCGAACTGTGCAGCGGCTCAACTACCCATGTCCAAACGCGACTATTATGAACTCCTCGAAGTCACGCGCACCGTCACCGACGGCGAGCTGAAGACCAATTATCGCAAGCTCGCCATGAAGTGGCACCCGGACAAGAATCCGGGCAATGGCGAGGCCGAGCTGCGCTTCAAGGAGATCAGCGAGGCCTATGACGTGCTCAAGGACCCGCAGCGCCGGGCGGCCTATGACCGCTTCGGGCACGCGGCGTTCGAGAACGGCATGGGCGGCGGCGGCAATGGCGGCGGGCCGGGCTTCGGTGCCGATTTCGCCTCGACCTTCTCCGATATCTTCGACGACCTGTTCGGCATGCAGGGCGGCCGGCGCGGCGGCGGCAGCGCACGCGGGGGACGCGAGCGCGGCGCGGACCTGCGCTACAACATGGAAATCACGCTGGAGGAGGCGTTCTCCGGCAAGGACGCCACCATCCGGCTGCCGACCGCCATAATGTGCGAGACCTGTTCGGGCAGCGGCGCCAAGCCCGGTACCCAGCCGAGCGCGTGCCGCACCTGTTCGGGCAGCGGGCGCATCCGCCAGGCGCAGGGCTTCTTCACGCTGGAGCGCACCTGCCCGCACTGCCAGGGCCGTGGCCAGGTGATCGAGGATCCGTGCCCGAGCTGCAATGGCGCTGGCCGCGTCGAGAAGGAGCGCACGCTTCAGGTCGCGATTCCCGCCGGTGTCGAGGACGGCACCCGCATCCGCCTCGGCAATGAGGGCGAGCATGGCGTCAATGGCGGCCCGGCGGGCGACCTCTACATCTTCCTGTCGCTGGCCCCGCACGAGTTCTTCCAGCGCGACGGCGCCGACCTTTATTGCCGCGCGCCGATCTCGATGGTGAGCGCGGCGATGGGCGGTTCGTTCGAGGTGCCGACCATCGACGGCGCCACCACCAAGGTGAAGGTCACCGAGGGCACCCAGTCCGGCAAGCGCTTCCGCCTGACCGGCAAGGGCATGCCGGTGCTGCGCACCCGCAATCGCGGCGATATGTATGTTCAGGTGGTGGTGGAGACGCCGCAGAACCTGACCAAGCGCCAGCGCGAGTTGCTCGCCGAGTTCGACGAGGAATGCTCCAAGGACACCCACCCGGAATCCAACGGGTTCTTCGCCAAGGTGAAGGACTTCTTCGCCGGAGATGCCGAGTAAAAAAGTGGGCGTGGCGTAATCGCCACGTCGTAATCAGCACGTCATGGCCGGGCCTTAACAAGGATCGGTAACGATTCTAGTGTCAGAGTGATCGCCCGCTTCTCTCCCGCCTCATCGCGGTCGTCCGCTTCTCCTCGCGGCCCGCTGGAATCTTAAGTGGCATGCAGCACCGTTCCGTCTCCCACAGCGTTCCGAAGTCCCGTCCCGACGAAGTGCGGTTCCTGCAGTCCTGGTTCCAGAACCCGCTTCGCACCGGCGCGGTTTCGCCGTCCGGTCGCGCGCTGGCCCGCACCATGGCCGGCTTTGTCGACCCCGACAGCGACGGCCCGGTCATCGAGCTCGGGCCTGGCACCGGCCCGGTGACGACCGCACTGATCGCCCGCGGCGTGGCGCAGGAGCGGCTGGTGCTGATCGAGTACAACCCCGATTTCTGCAAGATGCTGCGGCTGCGCTATCCCGCCGCCACCGTGATCCGGGGCGACGCTTACGCCATGGAGAAGACGCTGGCCGGGCATCTCGACAAGCCGGCGGTGGCCGTGGTCTCCAGCCTGCCGCTGTTCACGCGCCCCGCGCCCGAGCGCCACGGCCTGTTGCAGCAGGCGTTCGACCTGTCCATCCCCCGGGCGCCGTTCATCCAGTTCACCTATGCGGTAGTCTCCCCGGTGCCGCTGGAGCCCAAGCGCTTCGACAGCCATGTCAGCCCGCGTGTGTGGCGCAACCTCCCGCCGGCGCGCGTTTGGGTCTATCGTTCAGCCGACATCACCGGCTGAACGGATCGAATCATGCGTGCCATCAGAATCGTGACGTTTGCGGGCTCGATCCGCACCGGTTCCTATTCCGCCAGCCTCGCCGCTTTGGCGGCCAAGGAACTGGCGCTGCTCAACGCCGAGCCGATCCTGCTATCGCTCGCCGACTACCCGATGCCGATCTATGACGGCGACCTGGAGGCGGAAGAGGGCGTGCCGGTCGCCGCGCGCCAGCTTCGCGAGCAGCTCGCCGGTGCCGACGGCGTGTTCATCGTGACGCCGGAATACAATGCCGCCGTGCCGCCTTTGCTGAAGAACGGCATCGACTGGGTGAGCCGGGTCAAGGCGGAAGGGCGCGATGCGTTCAAGGGCCCGGTCTATGCCATAGGCTCGACCTCGCCCGGTGGTCTCGGCGGCTACCGCGCCTCGATGATGCTGCGGCAGATACTCATGCTCGGCCTGAACACCACGGTGATTCCCGAGCAGATGATGGTGGCGGGCGCCTCGCGCGCCTTCGACGAGATGGGTGGGTTGAAGGAAGAGCGTTCGCAGGGCCAGTTGCGCGCCGTGCTGACAACGCTTATCGACCAAGCCGCGTTGCGGGCGGGCCTGCGCGCCTGACGCGGAGAGCCACCGATGACCATCACTGACCCTCGCGACCGGCTGATCGTCGCGCTCGACCTCCCCTCGGTCGGTGCGGCCGAGAGCATCGTGGCGCGGCTCGGCGACACGGTGAGCTTCTACAAGATCGGCTATGAGCTGGGCTTTGCCGGGGGGCTGGGCTTCGCCCGCGAGCTGATCGCGGACGGCAAGAAGGTGTTCATCGACTTCAAGCTGCACGACATCGGCAACACGGTGGCCAAGGGCGTTGCCAGCGTCGCCACCATGGGCGCGAGCTTCCTCACCGTGCACGCCTATCCCCAGACCATGCGGGCGGCGATGGAAGGCAAGGGCGCCAGCCCGCTGCGCATCCTCGCCGTGACCGTGCTGACCTCCTATGACGACACCGATCTGGTCGAGGCCGGCTACCGCGCCGACGTGTCGACCACCGTGCGTACCCGCGTCGAGCAGGCGCGCGAGGCCGGGATCGACGGCATCGTCTGCGCCCCGACCGATGCGGAAATGGTACGCGGCATTCTGGGGCCGAAGCGCGCCATCGTGACGCCGGGCGTGCGGCCGGACGGCTCGGCGGTGGGCGACCAGAAGCGCATCGCGACGCCGTATGCAGCGATCCGTGCCGGGGCGGACCACCTCGTGGTCGGCCGCCCCATCGTCGCCTCGCGCGATCCCGCCGCCTCCGCCCGCGCGGTGCAGGCCGAGATCGCGGCGGCATTGGGAGCGACGTGATGGCGAAGGGCTACTGGATCGTCCGGCTCGAAGTGTCCGAGCCCGAGCGCTACAAGGACTATGTCGCCCTGACCAATGCGGCGCTGGAAAAATTCGGCGGGCGCTTCCTGGTGCGCGGCGGGCCGTTTGAACGCCTAGAGGGCGAGGCGCGCTCGCGCAATGTGGTGGTCGAGTTCGCGGACTATGAGACCGCGCTCGCCTGCTGGCACTCCCCGGATTATCAGGCCGCCTACGCGATCCGCGCGCCGATCTCATCGGGCGAACATGTCGTGGTCGAGGGCTATGACGGCCCGCAGGCGGCGGACACCCCGCCCTCGGGACCCGGCACGGCCTATTGGGTCATGCGCATCGACGTGCACGATCCCGAGACCTACAAGTCCTATATCGAGGCCGACGCCATCGCCTCCGCGATCTATCGCCCGTGGTTCCTGGTGCGCGGCGGGCGGCATATAGCGGTGCAGGGAGTGGGGCGCGCGCGCAACGTGCTGGTCGCCTTCCCCGATTATGAGACCGCGCTGGCGTGCTACAACTCGCCGGAATACCAGCGCGCGCTCGGCTTCCGCCTCAAGGCGGCTGATGCCGAGGTTCTGGTGATCCACGGCGTGCAATAGCGGCAATCGGCCGGAAACGGGGTTTTTTGGCCGATTGCACCGGGCGCGCGGGCTTGTGATGTGGACAAGCCGGGCGGGTTCTGCTATCTGCGCACACCTTGATCGGCCTGCGAGCCGTCCCGCGATGCTTATCGCGTGATGCCCAATCCGGTCTCTTGATTTCAATGCATGCGCGAAAGCGAAGCACGAAGAGGAACACACGTGCAGGTTCTCGTTCGGGATAACAATGTCGATCAGGCGCTCAAGGCGCTCAAGAAGAAGATGCAGCGCGAAGGCATTTTCCGCGAGATGAAGCTGCGCGGCCATTACGAGAAGCCTTCCGAGAAGCGCGCCCGTGAGTCGGCCGAGGCCGTCCGCCGCGCCCGCAAGCTGGCCCGCAAGCGCGCCCAGCGCGAAGGCCTGCTGCCCTCCAAGCCCAAGCCCGTGATGCCCGGTCGCGGCTGATCGGACCGGCCTCCTTAAGCTGAGGCCGACCATCGAATAGAATGTCAAAAAGCGCGGTGACCTACGGTCGCCGCGCTTTTTGCGTTTGGTCGGTGGCTTGGGGTAGGGCAAGTGGGGTCCGCTTAGGCCAACATCCTTTCCTTCCCTCATCCCCTGAGATGACCCGGGGACCCAGCTTTGAGGCTGTCACAGGAGTGAAAGGCTGGATCCTCGGGTCAAGCCCGAGGATGAGGGCGTGAATGTGTGGTGCCGCGTAGAAGACGTGGATCCCCGGGACGAGCCCGGGGATGACGTCGTCTGGCGAATCAACCCGTCGTCGGCATGACGAACTGGGCGCCTTCGCGGATGCCGGTGGGCCAGCGCGCGGTGGTGGTCTTCATCTTGGTGTAGAAGCCGACGCCTTCCATGCCATAGACGTTGCGGTCGCCGAAGATCGAGCGCTTCCAGCCGCCGAAGGAGTGGAACGCCACCGGCACCGGGATCGGCACGTTGATGCCGATCATGCCGGCCGCGGTCGAATGCGCGGGCAGCGTCGCCGTCGCGGGTGAAGATGGCGGCGCCATTGCCATATTCGTGGTCGTTGACCAGCTTCAGCGCCTGGTCATAGCGGTCGACGCGCACCACCGAGAGCACGGGCCCAAAAATCTCGTCCTTGTAGATCTTCATGTCCGGGGTGACGTTGTCGAACAGGCAGCCGCCGATGAAGTAGCCGTCCTCATAGCCCTGCAGCTTGAGGCCGCGCCCGTCGACCACCAGCTCGGCGCCGGCCTTGACGCCGTCATCGACATAGCCCGAGACCTTGGCGAGGTGCTGCTTGGTGACGAGCGGGCCCATCTCGCTGTCGCGGTCGAGGCCGGGGCCGACCTTCAGCGCCTGGACTTTGGGGACCAGCTTTTCCATCAGCGCGTCACCGACGCCGCCGACCGCCACGGCGACCGAGACCGCCATGCAGCGCTCGCCGGCCGAGCCGTAGCCGGCGCCCATCAGCGCGTCGACGGTCTTGTCGAGATCGGCGTCGGGCATCACCACGAGGTGGTTC
>LNAP01004279.1_pt1 | contig 13290 bp, 10 predicted proteins | sample 602601 | NCBI WGS metagenome assembly LNAP01 (sample SAMN02440304, study PRJNA202911) | soil metagenome | biome: Subtropical and temperate rainforests or woodlands; isolation source: soil samples (1 kg each in a 20% v/v slurry with milli Q water) were... ...
GTGACAATCGGCGTGACAAACACCGAAGTCACCAGCAACAGCGATGCAGATGATGGTGCCGCAGCCCAAGGAATGGACTGCACCTGACTGACAGTCAGGGATGCCCCGGTCATCGCCTCACTGCCTTCACCTGACTCAGGATCCCACGGCGCTGGTCTCGTCAGCCAATGCAACCTCCGCCCGCCCACCGGTAACGGTGTTCAGGAGGCCAGATCATGAGATGCCCAAGCTCCCGGTCGTAAAGAGCCGTCAGTCCCGCGTTAGTGGACAACCCTCACAGGTCGCAGGGGCCTTGATCCCTGATAACACTCAACATTCTTGGCGGGATGACGTGGGGAAAGTTTTAAAAGTTTTGGCTTCGAGAGGAGTTTGATCATGGCATTGGTCGGTAGACGGGACGGGCGCAATTTTGGCTATGGCCGACAACTGAGTTATGCCGGGCCGCAGGCCCTCCGCGACCTGTTTGGCGGTGAGCATTACGGCACGGTCAAAGCGCACAGTGATCGCTGGCAGGCGTTTGTGCGGTGGTGTCGGTCGGAGGATGGGCCAGGGTTCAACGATGCGCGGCAGATTGATCGGCAGATCTTGTTGGACTATCCCGAATCGCGTTTTGCCAATTATCCGTACATGTATAAAAGGTCATCGATCAGCTCAAGCTCTTGTTGTGTGTACGGCGCTTTTTGGTATCGGCGAATGGCCTCAAGTACCCCTTTGATAGGCACTTGCCGCGCTGGATCATGAATGACTTCGATCAGCCGACCATAAGCAGGATCTCTTCCCTCTAAGTATTTTTCGGCTAGCTCTGCGAGTGATAGACGAGCTTGTAGATCGGTTAGCATTGGTACTTCTCCGGTCCAGCATTACCTTCAACTACCTTGATGCGAATTGGGAGGTTATGAAATTCTCTTTCTTCGCACAGTGAGCGCCATCATTGGGCCATTGTGCGCAAGAAGTTGCGCAGTAGATCGTAATATTCGCGACCCAACTGCCCTGCAAGCCACGTCTTGCAAAGACTGCAGCCAAGTGCGCAAGAAGTTGCGCAGTGGTGCGCAATTTCTTGCGCACTTTCTTCCGATTATGGTTGTAAAAAACTCGCTGAACGGCGAGCCAGGGCCGGCAGGCCACCGGCGTCTGGCACTTCACAAAAGCTGGCACGCTCCTTGATAACAGTCAGGCACCCACCGGGCGATACCGCCTCCCGGGCACCCTAACTTTTAGCACGGAGCACATCCATGGCTACACCAGCGTACATGTCCGTCACTGGCGAAAAACAAGGTCTGATCACTGCCGGCGCGTTCACCGCCGACTCGGTTGGCAACACCTACCAGGAAGGTCACGAAGACCAGGTCATGGTTCAGGCTTTCAACCACGACGTAATCATCCCGCGTGACCCGCAGTCCGGCCAACCGACCGGTCAGCGCGTACACAAGCCCGTCGTGATCACCAAGGTCTACGACAAGTCTTCGCCACTGCTGCAAGCTGCGCTGACCTCCGGCGAGCGCATGAGCGAAATCGTTATCCAGTGGTTCCGTACTTCTGCTCAGGGTACCCAAGAGCACTACTACACCACCAAACTGGAAGATGCGATCATCGTCGCCATCAACAACAAAATGCACAACTGCCAGGATCCGTCGAACTCCCACTTCACGCACCTGGAAGAAGTGCAGTTCACCTACCGCAAAATCACCTGGACCCACGAAGTATCCGGTACTTCGGGTTCCGATGACTGGCGTCAACCAGTCGCTTAATCGCGGCTGACCGCTTCACGCATCGGCCAGCTCTGCTGGTCGATGTTGTTTACGCCTTTCCAGAATTTTGCGTCTGCTAATCCTTGATCGGGTATTGGTTTACGCCGCAGCACTGCACGAGGAACAAGGGATGTTCGCGCCGGCCAATCAGACTCACTTTGCCCTGACTATCGAAGGTCTGGATAACGATCTCCAGGTCCTTGCCCTGCAAGGTCGGGAAGCCATCAGCCAGCCTTTTGTGTTTGAGGTGGACTTGGTCAGTGAACAGCCGTCCCTGGACCTCGAAACCCTGCTGCACAAACCGGCCTTCTTGCAGCTCTCGCCTGACGGCAGCGGCATCCATGGCCAGATCTATCGCGCCGCCCAGGGTGATTCCGGCAAACGCCTGACCCGCTACGCGGTGACCCTGCGCCCGCAACTGTCCTACCTCGCGCACCGCATCAACCAACGCATCTTCCAGAACCTCAGCGTGCCGAAAATCATCGGCATGGTCCTTGAAGAACACGGCATCCAAAGCAACACCTACGAATTCAAAGTCGGGGCGATCTATCCCGAGCGCATTTACTGCGTTCAATACGATGAATCGGACCTGCAATTTGTCCAGCGCCTGTGCGAGGAAGAAGGTATCCACTACCACTTCCAGCACAGCACCACGGCCCACAAGCTGGTGTTCGGCGATGACCAGACGGTGTTCCCGAAACTCGCACCCGTGGCCTACCAGCAAGACTCCGGCATGGTCGCCAACAACCCGGTGATCAAACGCTTCGACCTGCGTTTGGAAACCCGCACCAGCCGCACCACCCGCCGCGACTACGACTTCGAAAAACCGCGCCTGACCCTCGAAGCGGAAAACCGCGGCGACGCCCTGCCCGACCTCGAAGACTACGACTATCCCGGCCGTTTCATCGACCGCGAGCGCGGCAAGCACCTGGCCAAACGCGCCCTCGAACGTCACCGCAGCGACTTCCAGTTGGCCGAAGGCCGAAGCGATCAGCCGTTGCTGGTCAGCGGCCACTTCCTGGCCCTGACCCAACACCCCAAAGCCAAGTGGAACGACCTGTGGCTGCTGACTGAAATCCTCCACGAAGGCAAACAGCCGCAAGTGCTGGAAGAGTCGGTAACCAGCAGCACCACCAACCTCAAGGACGATTTCCATCAGGGCTATCGCAACCGCTTCCAGGCCACCCCCTGGGACGTCCCGAATCGCCCGCCGCTGAACCACCCCAAGCCACGCATCCTCGGCAGCCAAAGCGCCGTGGTCACCGGGCCCAAAGGTGAAGAGATCCACTGCGACCAGTACGGCCGCGTCAAAGTGCAATTCCACTGGGACCGCGAAGGTCAGGCCGACGACAAAACCAGCTGCTGGCTGCGCGTCTCCTCCGCCTGGGCCGGCGCCCACTACGGCGGCATCGCCATCCCGCGCATCGGCATGGAAGTGCTGGTGACCTTCCTTGAAGGCGACCCGGATCAACCGCTGATCAGCGGCTGCCTGTACCACAAGGAAAACGTCGTCCCCTACGACCTGCCGGCGAACAAGACCCGCAGCACCTTCAAGACCCTGAGTTCCCCAGGTGGCGGCGGTTACAACGAACTGCGCATCGAAGACAAAAAGGGCCAGGAACAAATCTTCCTGCACGCCCAGCGCGACTGGGACGAAAACGTCGAGCACGACCAGAAGATCCGCGTCGGCAACGAACGCCACGACACCGTCGAACAAAACAGCTACAGCGAATTCAAGGCCGAAGAACACCACACCGTCTACGCCGATCGTAAAGTCGAAACCCGCGCCAACGACCACCTCACCGTCGGTGTGAACCAGCACATCAAGGTCGGCACCGGCCAATTCATCGAAGCCGGCCAGGAGATCCACCTGAGCAGCGGCATGAAGGTCGTGCTCGAAGCAGGCAGCGAACTCACCCTCAAGGGTGGTGGCAGCTTCATCAAGATCGACGGCAGTGGCGTCACCCTGAGCGGGCCGGTGATCAACATGAACTCCGGCGGCAGTCCTGGCAACGGGACTGGCGCGGCACCGTTGATGCCGGGGGTGTTGAAACAGGCGGATGCGGATAAGGCGGGGGCGGTTCTGAGCCCGGCGCAGATCAACACCCTGAAACGCAACGCGCCATTCTGTGAAGAGTGCGAGAAGTGCAAGGCAGGTGCTTGTGCGATCTGATCTGTTGACTCCACAGGCTTGGCTGGCTGAACGGCCGTTGCAGACGGGTGAGCTGTTGTACTTGATCGTTAGCGCGGCCAGCGATGCCGAGCCACTCAAGGCCTTCTACCAGCAAGACATGGCGCCGGAATTGATCCCGATCTGGAGCGGCACGCCTTACGCCGATTGGCAGCCCGTCATGCCCTACCTCGCCGAGCTGAAACCCAATGCCGGTTTTCTGCAATGGATCGCCGAAACCGATGCTCAGGACTGGGGTTGGCTGGCAGTGTCCACCAGCACGCCGGACGTGGTGTTCGAGCACCTGCGCAGTTTGACCCAGGTACGCATGCCCGATGGGACCGAAGTGTTTTTCCGGTTCTGGGACGGGTGGCATATTTACCCGATTCTTGAAGGGCTGGGTGCTGGCGCAGGTGAAGTATTGCCGGTGTTTGACCGCTATCTGATCAATGGCCAGAGCCTGGACGCTGGGCCGAGGGCCGTGCCGCCAGCGAAGGAATGGCCGTGGTGGGAGGTGCCGCAAAATTTGCTCGATAGTTTGGCGGAAAAAGACCACACCACCGTCGTCGACAACCTGATGCAGTGGCTGGGAGAGGACTGCCCGGAACTGTTCTTCGCCTTTCCCGAAAATAACTTGCGCCACAAGGTCGAGCGCTTCGTGCGCCAACAACCCAATACAGAAGATTTGGCAGAGCGTCTCGCTGCTCAGCTGACAAAGGAAGTCACGTCATGAATACCCCGATCGGTACCTTGGTCCTACACGTGCTGGACGCCAAAACCCCTGACGTGAACCTGATTCTCAAAGACTTCAAGAACTGCCTGAGCGATTACAAGGAATGGGCGGACGGCTTCCTGACCGGTTGGGCATTGGATGTCGACCAAACCTTCAAGGTCGGTAATGAAGTCAGCGTGACCAAACGCAAGACCAAAACCGGCAAGGTCGAGACCTACGCGACCTGCCCTCTGGCGGGCGACTTCACGCTGATCCACATGTTCGAATCAGCACGATTCGTACCGATCGGCAACACGCCAGTGAAACTGGAACCCGTCACCAAAGGTACTTTTTACGACGACGTCACTGGCCCCGTCATTGAAACAACGATCGGCCCGAGCGGCATCAAGGTGATCGATGGCTGCAAGAAAGGCCAGATGTACCGCATTACCTTTTTCCCGAACGTATCCCAAAGCAATGTCAAAGCACTCTACGACTCCTACCAGGGTGTAATCGGCAATCTAAACGGCTGGTTGCAAAGTGAATGGTCGAGCAAGTTCCAGCCTCAGTGGGCCAGTTACTCGGCGGCTGACCGCGCGGGCCGCTCTGTCATTCTGTTAAAACGAGCGATGGATGGTCTGGAAAAGGCGCTGCTCAGGCTGTGGGATGACATCAAAAGCCTGTTCGAACTACTCGCACACCCAAAGGAAAACCTCGAAAAGCTGCGCAAGTACCTGTCGGATGTCGAGATCGACAAGCTCTATGCCGCGTCCAAGGAGTCCATTGCTTCGGGTCTGTTGATCCTCAGTGACGAACCACTGATGTTCATTTACGTCTCGGCGATTGTGGCGTGGGTCGGCATGCTGCCGCCGCAAGTCATCGTTGACGTGGTGACGGCCATTGCGTCGGAATTCCTGATCAACGTGGTATTGGGTATTTGCCTCACTGGCGGTGCCGGGATCGCAGTGCGGGTGGGGACCAAAACTCTGTCCACGGTCAAGTCCGGTACGGCGCTCAAATACCTTGAAGAGCTGGCCGCAAAACTGATGAGCCTGAGCGGCAAGCACAGCCTGCCAGCGCACGCGGAGGTTTCCAAGCCACTGATTGCCAGTGCCAAAAGCGTGCCGATGAAGCCGACCAAAACGGCGGCGCTCAAAATCGACGAGGCCGCCGCCAACGGTTCTAAAAGTCAGGTGCCGAAAACCACGGATACGCCGAAGCAGGAAGTGAAAGACGCTTCTTCATTTCCGCGTGGCAAGAAAGACAAACAGACCACCCTCGCACCAAAGGAAAAGGTCGACGACGCTCCTACTCAGTCAAAAACGCCTGACGACAAAAGCGCCGCCTGTGCCAAGAAAACCTGCACCAATGGTTGCCCGGTATCGATGGTTACCGGCGAAGAGCTGCTGACCCTGACCGACGGTGAACTCGGTGGTCTGCTGCCCTTCAGCTGGACGCGCCTCTATCGCACCAGCGCCGCAGAAATCGACTGCGGCCTCGGTTACGGTTGGAGCCACGCCCTGGCGCAACGCGTCGACATCAACGGCGACGAAGTAATCTGGACCGACCACGAAAACCGCGTCACCACCTTCCCGTTGCCCAGTGTGCAGCGCCCGGCGATCACCAACAGCCTGTCGGAAGCGGCGATTTTCCTTGGTGACGATCCGTCCGAACTGACCCTCACCCAAGCCGGCGAACGCACCCAGTTCTACCACTTCCGCTACAACAGCAAAGGCGCGACGCTGATCGCCATCAGCGACAGCTACGACAACCGCCTGCACATCACCCGCGACATTCACGGACGAATCAAACGTGTCGATAACGGTGCCGGTCGCGCCCTCCTCGTGCGTTACGACCGCAAACACATCGTCGCCATCGATTACCAGCAGTTCAGCCCGGCGGACAACCTGGAAGATGCCTGGAGCACCGTCCAGACCCTGGTCACCTACGGCTACGACGCCCAGCACCGCCTGATCGAAGCCAAAAACGCCGCCGGTGAAGCCGAGCGTTATGCCTATAACGACCAGAACGTCATTCTCGAACGGCAACTGGCTGGTGGTGCCAGCTTCTACTGGGAATGGGAAAAAGAAGGCAAGTCAGCCCGCTGCATCCATCACTGGGCAAGCTTCTCGCAGATGGACGCGCACTACGCTTGGGATGACAAGGGCAGCGTCACGGTTACCAACGCTGACGGCAGCGAAGAGGTCTACACACATGACGACCAGGCTCGACTGGTCGCCAAAGTCGACCCGGATGGTGCCGAACACCTGAAGGCCTACGATGACAAGGGCCGCCTGATCGCCGAAAAAGACCCACTCGGCGCCGTCACCGAATACCAGTACAACGAAGCCGGTCGACTGGTTGCGGTGATTCCGCCGGAAGACGCCCCCACCACTTACGAGTACTACCACGGCTACGTCCGTGTGGTGAACCGTGGCCCGGCAAAGTGGACATACTGGCGCAACGATCAGGGCGACATCACCGAACAAGTCGACCCGGACGGCAACTCGACCCACTACAGCTACAACCGCCAAGGCCGTCTGCTGGAAATCCGTCACCCGGATGGCAGTCGTCATCAACTGGGCTGGAACAACCTCGGCCAACTGCTCGAAGAACAGCTACCGGACGGCGGCCAGCGCAAATATCGCTACGACGCCTTGGGCCGGCAGATCACCCGTCAGGACGAAAGCGGCGCGATCACCCACTACCAATGGAACGCTGCCAACCGCCTCGCGCAAATCACTTTGCCGGGCGGCGCTACGCGCGCCTTCACCTACAACGCCTACGGCAAAGTCACTGCCGAACGCGATGAACTGGGCCGCGTAACCCGCTACGAATACGCCGATAACCTGCACTTGGTCAGTCGTCGCATCAATCCGGACGGCAGCCAACTGCGTTATCGCTACGACAACTCGCGCCTGCTGCTCAGCGAGATCGAAAACGAACGTGGCGAGCACTATCACCTCGATTACTACCCGAACGGCCTGATCCAGCAGGAAACCGGCTTCGACGGTCGCCGGACGGCCTACGAGTACGACCTCAACGGCCAACTGCTGAAGAAAATCGAATTCGGCGACGACGGCAGTGAGTTGTTCACCGAATACCAACGCGACGCCGCCGGCCGCTTGCTGGTGAAAACCCTGGCGGATGGCGACGAAATTCACTACAGCTACGACGCCCTCGGCCGCCTCGTCAACGTCGACGACGGCCACTGGCCCCTCGCCTACGAATATGACCTGCAAGACCGCCTGATCACCGAACACCAAGGCTGGGGCACTCTGCGTTACGAGTACGACAACCTGGGCCAGTTGAGTCATTGCCGCCTCCCCGACGGCAGCAAACTCGACTACCGCCACCAACCTGGCGGCCGCCTGAGCAGCATCGACCTCAACGGCTCGCGCCTGACCACGCACCAGTTCAGCGCCGGTCGCGAACAACAGCGCCAACAAGGCCTGCTGCTCAGCCAATACCAGTACGACGAACAAGGCCGCTTGCAAGCCCACACCGTCAGCCAGCAGGACCGCAACCTGTTTCGCCGTCGCTACGCCTACGATGCCAACGGCAATCTTGCGGGTATCGACGACAGCCGCAAAGGCAAGCGCAGCTACCATTACGATCCGCTCGATCGCCTGATCAACGTCCGTGGCACCACCCCGGAAAGCTTCGCCCACGACCCGGCGGGCAACCTCCTCGGCCAAGGCGACCAGCCGTCCGCGAACCTGGTCAACGTCAAAGGCAACCGCCTGCTAATGCAGGGCGACCGGCACTATGACTATGATGCCCATGGCAACCTGATCCGCGAACGTCGCGGCACCGGGCAAAAACTCGTCACCGAGTACCGTTACGACTGCCAACATCGCCTGATCGGTGTCAGCCTCCCCGGCGGCAGCATCGCGAGCTACCAGTACGACGCCTTCGGCCGACGCATCGCCAAAACCGTCGATGGTCACACCACCGAATTCCTGTGGCAAGGCGAACGCCTCATCGCCGAAAGCGCCGACAACCGCTATCGCAGCTACATCTACGAACCGGGTAGCTTCCGCCCGCTGGCGATGCTCGATGGCGAAGGCTCACTGAAAGCCACGCCGTTCTACTACCAACTCGACCACCTCGGCACCCCGCAGGAACTCACCGACTACAGCGGCGAGATCATGTGGTCGGCGAAATACCGCGCCTACGGCAACCTCGCCACCCTCGACGTTGCAGAAATCGACAACCCGCTGCGCTTCCAGGGCCAGTACTTCGATGCCGAAACGGGCTTACATTACAACCGACATCGCTACTACAATCCGGGGACTGGACGGTTTTTGACGCCGGATCCGATCAAGCTTGCGGGTGGGTTGAACAACTACCAGTACGTACCTAACCCTACGGGGTGGGTGGATCCGTTGGGGTTGAGCTGCGTTCCGAGTAACTGCCCAGATGACAGACGAGCTGAGCTGAATCAAAAATACGGCCGGACAGGGGATATCAATAACGATATCAATGCCCGCGGAAGAAAAGAGACCGCTACGGAGTTTTACCGAACACAAGGCTTTGAAGAGACAAGCATTCCAGGGCATTTAAACGGCATAGATTTTAATCAACCGGTAAATGTAGAAACGTTAAACCGAGGAAAAACCGTTTATCAATTCCAATCACCGGGTGCTCCACAAGGCAACTACTACTCTCTGAACCCTGCTACAACCCCATCAGAGCTAGGAATTGGTCCACTCGGAGATAATCGTGCAGCAGGGACAGTCGAACTAAAACTGCAAGGTATTTATCGAACAACCGAAAAAACGCCCGTATTGAAATCGACAGCCAAACAGATAGATGATACTTGGTCTGTGAAAGGTGTGACACAACCGTCGTCAGGGGGTGGTACTCAAGTTTTTAGCAGCGCTAAAGGAAACTTCGAAAAAATCCCGTAAACTGTAATAACATTTAGGAGGCCACAAATGAAACAATCCGATCTATATGACATGGCAAGTCGTTGTGGCTTTACGGTAACAGTATTTTCGGATCACCCCGATTTTTTCTCATCTTGGTCTTTGAGTATCAAAAAAAATGAACAAAAATACATGATCGAACATGAAGGCAGAGACAACTGGTTAATATTTTACAAAGAAAACGAACCGAATAAATTCAAAGAGATAGACAAAAAAATATCTCACGCAATGAACGACAATGCAAAACTGAAGCAGTGTGAGTCTTGGCTTTTAAGTGTTTAACAAACAAAAAGTTAGCCACAAAACAAAAGGGGATAGCCGTGCCTGAGTTCAGGCGATCAGAAAATCCGACTTTTTCAACAGAATCGGCCGATTGCTGCATGTCGCCAGGTACTTTTCGACCCATAGCGCATGTCATTACGAGGGCGAGGGATGACCGCTAGAGATGATGCAGCTTGTCGTGATCTCAGTCAACACCGAGCAGGTTGTCTATGATTACTGAACAGAAACTCAAACCACCTTTGAGGTTGAGGACATAGGTCATGATTTCCATCCTTGAACTTCGCCACATCATTGAGTGCGGTTTTCTGCCTCTTTCTTGCGTCTGCACTGTTGGCGCTGATGCGATTTTGACCCAAGCCGCCGGAAATCATTGACCCATTCGAATATTCAGCAATCGATGACCTTGCGTGGGATTTCAGAGGCTGCACATGGGTCAGCTAAAATCAGTAACCTGGGTCAAAATCGCATCAGCACCAACAGGTTCGGCATTTTTTGGCAGACCAGGGAGTCTATCCGTAACCAGTTTCTTGTAGATATTACTCACAGCTCATCGGAAACTTGATGGAGAAATCCGATCAAGCTTCCATCCACACCAGTCCTTATTGGAGGCAGGTAGGGTGTACACTTCACGGTACAACGTGGAAGTGTACACATGCAAAAAACTATGTTAATTATACAGTTATGCTATTATTCGAGTCTCCCTCGGGCACCAAAATTAAGAAAGGTCTTGCTTTGCAAGGCCTTTTTTTCGCCTGCGAAAAAGTGGCTGACGCCCCGCCGACGTGTAGAAGCAGGCTTGCTGGCGATGCTTTTGGCTTTTTTCGTCCTCGGCCGGTACGACATTCTCAAGGATTCCTCCCATGGAACTGCTGCTGGAAACTGTTGCTCTGTTCTGTCTAAAGCTGGCTTATGAGACGGAGGGATCGAGTCCGATTCTGCGGGATGATCCGATCATGAGTGATTATGAGCGCGAGGTTTTTGGGTTGCTGGTGAGGCGGGGGGATGTTGAGGGAATTCAGCTTAGAGTAGCGCACTGTATATGCTTGGCGCAGGAAGCTATAGGCGGGGCAGAAACGCCGCTAGGTCGAGAGCTGCAAAGTTTGTCAGCTAATTTCAGCAGCGCTCGGACAATGGAACAGCTTAATGCTCCGCTCATTACGCTCAAGGATTATCTGAAAGACATTCAATGAATGATCGGGTCAGGGCAAACTTGGTCCCCCTTTAAACCGACTAGGTAGTGGCTAGCGTCTTGGGCCGGTAGAAGCCCTGCCGTTTCCACCCTTCAATCAAAAATATAACTGCCCCCTTCTCTTGCTTCCATTCTCGTGTTATAGGGCAACTCCCATATTGACAGGAACCACGACCCCTAATCTAAGTCGCCAGCCTTACGCGCTGGCAAGCAGGGTCAAAGTTGCTTGGACAGTCGCCATCATTTTCACGGATGATAACTTCGTGCTCCATGAGACGCTCCGGCCATCCCAGCAGACGTCTTCTCCTCACACCTAACGATCTGAAAAGCTAAGGAAGCCTAGTGAATGAGCGAACATACATTTCCACAACTAACCCTCTCCCAACTCAAAGGCAGCATCGGGCAGACATTTTTCGCTAATTTTGTCCATCAAGTGCTTAGATTCAATTACCGACCTGTCCCGCAAGAATCAGACTTCGGTATTGATGGATATATCGATATCGTCACTGGTGAAAACGTGACGGGGCGGTCGTTAGCAGTCCAAGTCAAATGTGGCGATTCTTATTACACTCCCAATTCGGAAGGCGACATAAAGTACGATGGAGACAACAAACATTTAAGCTACTACTTAAACATAACTAGCCCCACTATATTAATCGTATTAAACAGCACCTGCACTGAGGGGCGCTGGGTGCAATTCAAGAAAGAAATCATAATGCCATCAACCAATGGCTGGCATATAGAAATCCCAAGCCGAAACGTACTTTCCAAAGACGTTATTGATACATGGACAAAAATTGCCGGACCTGCCATCGATCATTCTGAGGCTATCAGACAATCTTGGAAACTAAATGACTCACTTGATTCCGCCGGCTACCAATTCCTCCAAGTTCAGAAGGAAGAAATTTTAGATTTATCCTTTAGATCTATTGAAGAACTGATAGAGCGATCAAGCAGAAGCCGTCAGTCGTTAATAAAAACCAGGGAAAAGTCGAGCTATTTATCGACGGATTCAATGACGACCCTCGCGAAATTTACGAAATCCCTGAAATCCGTAGTTGGTATGCAAAAAGCCAAGAAATTGGCATCCCTTGGTTATATTTTCTTTCCACAAAAATGGACGCCATGGACTTGCTACATTATCTGATGACGATGTGTGATGTCACAGTTAAGCCGCACGCAGACGGCAACAAGTACATTACGTTCGATCGCCCCGAGCAAATAGGATCATGGCTAAGCCGGAACCTGGAGAACCTCATCAAGTTCACAAATCTTCACAACCTCCCCAGTGAAACCAGCCAAAAGATATACGAAAACACCATGGAGTTCACCCGAAGATGCACCGGGCTTTCGAGATAAAAATGAATTAATCAAAAGAGATAAAACGAAGAGGACAGATTTATTTTAATGAATTAAATCTGTTCCGCTCCCTTTCTTTTACATACGGAATTTGGAGATAGCGAGCCTTTAGAATATAGCTTTGAGCTAAACTTTGCGAAAGAACTGAACCTGCCAAACAAGACGCTAGCAGAGTTCGAGTAATGGACAAAAAATATAAAAACATCCAAAAAATTGGACGGATTATTTTCCGTCCATTAGTAAATCCCTCATACTTAGGCTGCGTGCCCGCCAGTGAGAAAAAGCGAAAGACCGAATTTAAGCAAGCAACACAAACCTTGCTTCAAGCCTGTGCAACAACTCAAACGTATTCAAGAACGGGACGTTAAGCTGCTCACAAATATTCGGAATGATGAATTTACGTTTCGCGTCGCGATTCAGCACTTCATGAGTTACTAAAGTCGCGCCTGTCGTCATAGCCTTTGCAATCAGCCAAGGGTCTGCTCCCGCTAAAAATTCTTCCATGGCGCCTACCTTCATTCTCGGCGCCTGATCTGCCACAAGCCCTGCCACTTGCGAAAATGCTTCTTGGGTAGCGTCATCGTTTGTGATGTGGAAGAAACTAGCGTTCTCCTTCACCCAATCAGCCAGTTCGTCATTCCCCCTGTTTAGCTCTTCCATGACTGGGGTGATGCTGGATAAGGCCAACGCTTCGTTTTTCAGCAACAACCATTGCCAAAACCCAGGACAGATAGCCATCCCGTAATAACGATTTTTTGCCTCGATCAGCGTGTTAGCGTCGAGCAAATGATTCATTCCGTGATCCTGCTGGCGAGAGTCCTTAATTTGGCAGGTTGCACGCCGAGCAAATGTCCCGCATCGCGCAGCAGCATCCGGCCACTCATCGCTTCAGTCAGCAC
>LNAP01004281.1_pt1 | contig 13287 bp, 10 predicted proteins | sample 602601 | NCBI WGS metagenome assembly LNAP01 (sample SAMN02440304, study PRJNA202911) | soil metagenome | biome: Subtropical and temperate rainforests or woodlands; isolation source: soil samples (1 kg each in a 20% v/v slurry with milli Q water) were... ...
GGATGGTCTGAAATAGCCGCGTCTTTTTGGCTGACCGCAGCTCGTGGCTATTTAAAAAATGGCGCTTGATCGAAAAAACGATCAAATCAGTCGCTTATTCCCGTTTCTCGGCCCTCAAGCGAACTATTCCTATCCATTTTCCACATTACAGGCGCACCTCTCCTGCACCCGTCAGTAAATGTCGGCGAGCCATCCACAGATTCGACAAGGCAAACAGCGTCACCATCTGCGCTGTGTTCTTCGCCAGTCCACGGAAACGCACCTTCGTATAACCAAACTGACGCTTGATGACCCGGAAAGGGTGCTCCACCTTCGACCGCACTTGAGCCTTGGCCCTTTCTATCTTGCGAATTGCCTTGTAAAGAACGCTGTGCTCACCGTGTTTCTTGTAAGTACTGCGCCGAGCGGCAACCTGCCACATCACGCTCCGGTCGGCATGCTCTTCGCGCTTCTCGATACCGGTGTAACCGGCGTCAGCGCACACAGCGTTCTCCTCGCCATGCAGCAGTTTGTCGACTTGCGTTATGTCGGCGACATTCGCCGCTGTGACCACCACGCTGTGCACCAGACCTGATTCGTCATCAACGCCGATATGCGCCTTGGCACCGAAGTAATACTGGTTGCCTTTCTTCGTCTGGTGCATTTCCGGATCGCGTTTGCCGTCCTTGTTCTTGGTCGAACTGGGGGCATTGATCAGCGTGGCGTCCACGATGGTGCCCTGGCGCAACGACAGTCCACGATCGCCCAGGTAACCATTGATTACCCCCAGAATCCCGGCCGCCACCTCATGTTTTTCCAACAGACGACGGAAGTTGAGGATGGTCGTTTCGTCTGGGATGCGCTTGAGTTCAAGTCCGGCAAACTGGCGCAGGATAGTGGTCTCGTACAGCGCTTCCTCCATGGCAGGATCGCTGTAGCCGAACCAGTTCTGCATCAGGTGAACACGCAGCATCGCCATCAGCGGATAGGCCGGGCGACCACCTTCACCCTTTGGATAATGGGGTTCGATCAAGGCAATCAGTCCTTTCCACGGAACCACCCGATCCATCTCGATCAGGAACAGTTCCTTGCGGGTCTGTTTGCGTTTGCCGGCGTACTCGGCGTCGGCGAAGGTCATCTGCTTCATGGAATGGCTCGGCGATGGGACTCGGGGTATTTTGCCAAATAAGAAAGTCTTTTTCAGGATTTCCCTATGATGAAGGATAAACTAAGTAATGGAATTGAGCGGAAAAACAATTGCAATTATCGGCCTGGGCTACGTCGGATTGCCATTGGCTGTTGAGTTTGGTAAAAAACGTCCTGTCATCGGATTTGATATTCAGCGTGCCCGAATCACGGAGCTGCAGGCAGGTAGCGATCATACGCTCGAGTGCAGTGGTGAGGAGCTTCGTGCTGCATCGCACATACGGTACAGCTGTGATGCTGAGGATCTGCGCGAAGCGCAAATATATATCGTAACCGTACCTACGCCGGTGGATTCTGCAAATCGACCAGACATGACGCCATTGCTTAAAGCAAGTGAAACCGTAGGCAAGGTATTGAAGCTCGGCGATGTTGTTATTTATGAGTCCACGGTTTTCCCTGGTGCGACAGAAGAGGTCTGTGTTCCGATATTGGAGCAGTTCAGTGGACTAAAATTTAATAGTGACTTTTTTTGTGGTTACAGTCCTGAACGAATCAACCCTGGGGACAAAGAGCATCGCTTGCCTACTATAAAGAAGGTAACCAGTGGTAGTACTTCGGAAGTTGCAATGGCTGTAGATCGACTGTACTCGGAAATTATTACTGCGGGCACTCACTTGGCCAGCAGCATAAAAGTGGCAGAGGCGGCCAAGGTAATTGAGAATACTCAGCGTGATCTTAATATTGCACTGATGAATGAGCTGAGTCTGATCTTTCATCACTTGGGGATTGATACACTCGAGGTTCTGCAGGCGGCAGGAACTAAGTGGAACTTCCTTCCGTTTCGTCCAGGGTTGGTGGGCGGGCATTGTATCGGTGTAGATCCTTATTATCTCACCCATAAAGCGCAAGAGGTTGGGTACCATCCGGAAGTGATTCTGGCAGGTCGTCGAATAAATGACAGCATGGCCGGGCATGTTGCTGACAGCACAGTAAAATTGATGCTTCGCAAAGGCAAACCGGTTTTGGGTAGTCGGGTGCTCGTACTGGGGTTGGCGTTCAAGGAAAACTGCCCTGATTTGCGAAATACAAAAGTAGTGGACATTGTCAAAGCCTTGAAAGATTACAGTTGCGAAGTCGACGTGTATGACCCTTGGATCAATGTTGACGAGGCTTTCGATGAGTATGGTCTGGCCTGCTTGCGTGAGAAGCCAGAGCAAGGTAGTTATGCAGGGATCATTCTGGCGGTGGGACATCAAGAGTTTGTGGCAATGGGCGCCGCGGGTGTCAAGATGTATGGCGAGCCTGATGCTGTTCTTTTTGATGTGAAGAGTATTTTCCCGATGGGTGTTGCAGACGGTCGGTTGTAAGAGGAGTAGGGTGCTGATGAATGCTTTCCAAAAACTGCAGCAACGCTTGTCGAGCGAACCGTGCACCTGGTTGATTACCGGTGTGGCTGGTTTCATTGGTAGCAACCTGCTCGAGCGTCTTCTCAAGCTTGACCAGCGCGTTGTTGGTCTGGACAGCTTTATTACTGGGCATCGTCATAACCTAGCAGAGGTGAAGGCGCAGGTCTCTCCTGAGCAGTGGGAGAGATTCGACTTTGTTGAGGGTGATATTCGAAAGCTTGAGGATTGTAATCGTGTCATGCGATGGCGCGAGGAGCATGATGTCGATTATGTGTTGCACCAGGCTGCTCTTGGTAGTGTTCCGCGCAGTATTGTGGACCCCGTCGCCACGAACGAAACCAATATCACAGGTTTTTTGAATATATTGGTTGCCGCGCGAGACGCGAAAGTCAAGAGCTTTACTTACGCAGCCAGCAGCAGTACCTATGGTGACCACCCCGGGCTGCCGAAGGTTGAAGACGAGATTGGTAAACCGCTGAGTCCCTATGCGGTTACGAAGTATGTCAATGAGCTCTATGCCGAAGTATTTGCTCGCGTATATGGTTTTTCTACCATCGGTCTGCGCTATTTCAACGTGTTCGGTCCTCGCCAGGACCCCAACGGTGCTTATGCTGCTGTAATCCCTAAGTGGACAGCGTCGCTGCTTTGTGGCGAGCCGGTCTATATCAATGGAGACGGGGACACGAGTCGTGACTTTTGCTTCGTTGACAATGCGGTTCAAGCTAATCTTCTGGCGGCTACGGCAACCTCTTCTGAAGCAATAAACCAGGTTTACAATGTGGCAGTGGGCGATAGAACCTCACTCAATGACCTGTTCACGCTGATCAGGGACGGCTTAGCCGCTTCGCGTGAAGATTTGAGCCAAGCGCAGCCTGTTTATAGAGACTTTCGTGCGGGAGACGTCCGGCACTCGCTGGCTGATATCAGCAAGGCCTCGTCACTCTTGGGTTATCAACCCAGTCATCGCCTTGCTGAGGGCATTCATGCGGCTCTCGACTGGTATGTAAGCAATGCGTCCTGAGCAAAAGAATTCTGTGCGGTATGCCAGATGAGGCGACAGCTGGCAATTGTTTCTATACTCACCGCGCTTTCCCAGCTGGCAGCCTTCTTCAAGCTGCGATTCACCGCCGAAATCTTTGGGGTCGGTAGCGAGCTCGACGGGTACAATCTGGCGCTGGTGGCCCCAACCTTGATCTCTGGAGTACTGTCCGGGGTTATCCAGACGGGCTTTTTCCCATTGCGCGCGCGTTTGTATGCGCAGGGTGACCTTGAGGCGACAAGGTCATTTGAGCGCGCGGTGTTCTGGGGGGCGGTGTTGCTGGGGATTTTCTTGGCGTTGCTGATAGTGTTGGCGACACCTTGGTTAACATCGCGCCTGGCTGTTTCTGATCAGCCATCGGTTCGCGATACCGTTTTGTTCACCTTGCCGTTTGTAGCGTTGCTTGTTCCTCTCAACATGGCGTGTGACTGCGCAGGCTACATACTGGCCATGCGTAACAAATTTGCCTATGCAGCGGGCGCCCCAATTTTCAATGGGATACTCGGTGGGATTTTTCTGTTTGTATGGCCTGAAGGTGGTCTTTACAGTCTTGTGTTGGGAACCTTGATCGGTTTGTCGGGGCAGCTTTTCGTCTGTTTATTTGGTTTGTATAAAAGCAAAATTTCTGTTTTGGGAGGGTTGCCTTCAAAGAGCAATTTGTTCTTGCTGGGGCGACAGATGCTGTCTTTAGGCGGCTGGATTCTGCCTGGTGTACTTTTTACTAATGCGATTTCCACTCTACCTCCGGTTTGGGCTGCGACCTATGGCGAAGGGGTCGTTTCTGCATTCGGCTATGCCTATAGACTTCATACATCTGTGGTCCAATTACTTATCATGTCCAGTTCGACATTGATTCTAGCGCGTTTCTCTACGCTTATTGCCGAACAGGATCATAGGGGAATTAGGAGATTACTGAGTCAGGCAGCAGTTGCGTCCTTTGCAATTGGTGCTATCGGAACATTGTTGGTGTGGGGGTTGGGTGGGCCGTTGCTAATGTGGTTGTTCGGAGGGCGTTTTGATTCTGCCGCGGCTGAAAAGGTTGCTCAGCTCTGGTTTTGGCTAACCATCGGGGTTGGTTTCACGATATTGGGAAATGTCATTGCCAAACTTTGGCAGGCGCAATCTCGCCCTAAGCTCATGTCGTTGATGGCAGCATGTAGCCTGTTGGCGGTTTATCTGAGTTATACAATTCTTAGTGATTCGATGGGTGAGCGAGCTATTGCTTTGGCATTGTCCGCTGCACCAGGGGTTATTGTGCTTTTCGGACTCAGGTTTCTTGTCTCTTCACCTAAAGTTGTGCGAGCTTGATGAACTACAGAGTTGTTGATGGTTGGTGGGGCGTTATAGGCAGTCCTAGAAGAAAATTTCAATTTGATGTGTATTACATCGCGATGGGGATATAAATATGGCGGATCGCTGGCGTGAATACTTTGACTCCCATGGGGCATTTAACTCGGATTGGCTGAAGACTGCAGTCACTCACTGGGGGTTTCACGAAGTTCTTTATGGCATGATTCAACGTTACTGCTCGCATTCAGCGAGAATTTTGGACGTGGGCTGCGGACCAGGATGGTCTGATATGTACTTGGCTTCGATGGGGTTCAAGGTTGTCGGAGTTGATAATGAGCCTGCACTGGTTGAGCTTGCCAACCAGCAATCTCAGCGCTTGGGGTCGACCGCGGAATTTCAGGTAGCGGATGCTTTCGACCTTTCAGGGCTTCAGGGGCAGTTCGATCTGGCTTTTTCGTGTGGCGTGCTTGAGCACTTCGATAGGGAAGTGACCATTCAGCTGCTAAAGGAACAGGCGAAGTGCTCCAAGTATGTATTAATTCAAATCCCTACTAAGTACACTGCGTATTCGGGTGTCATTACTGACGAAAGATTTTATTCGATCGCTGAACTTGCATCCATTGTCCGTGATGCTGGGATGGAGGTGGTTTCAAAATTTGGATATGGGGACTTGGCTGCCACTCGGGTACATATGGCGTTGCGCAGGTTTCTGCCGAGGGCCGCTTTGCGATTCCTACAAAATCGTGGCTACGCTTATAGCATAGCGGTTATCGGGAAGTCGTATTGATATCTATTGGAGGGTGTCTGCGGGGGGCTTTTTAAGCGAGCATTCTTCAGTGACTTTTGGATTAGAATATGAAACTGCTTTACGTAATAGGTTCCATGGAAGTTGGTGGAGCCGAGCAGCACTTGTTGCGAGTTTCGACAGGCCTCTGCGCCAAAGGTTTTCAACCGGAAGTTTTTGCTGTCACGATAGGTGGCCCCTTGACGCGCGCCTTTTTGGAGGGCGGGGTTCCCGTTCATGGTGTAGCGCTTCCGGGTTGGGCGTGCCGAATTTTAAGAAGTGAACGCGCAATTGCTCGGGCCGGCTTGCTCTATTCCGCGGTTGCTTTTTGGTGGCTTCTTTGGCGTAGACGCCCACAGGTCGTTCATTTCTTTCTCCCCGCTGCTTATATAGTTGGCGGCGTCGTCTCCTTGTTCGGTCCGCGGGCGCGCAAGATCATGAGCCGCCGGAGCTTAAACCTGTATCAGGCCAAGCATAAGTTGTTTCGTCAGCTCGAGCATTGGCTGCACCCTCGCATGGACAAAGTCTGCGGTAACTCGGCTGCTGTCATTGAAGATTTGTACTCTGAAGGTGTTACGAAAGATCAGGCTTGTCTCATCTATAACGGTGTCAACGTCGAGCATTTCTTACTGCCTGAACGCAGGGCAAAGGTGCGAAACGACCTATCTATCTCAGATGAAACGTTGGTTTTTGTTATCGTAGCCAATCTCATACCCTACAAAGGCCATACTGACTTGATTAAGGCATTTGCCAAAATCCAGCATCTTATTCTTCAGCCTTGGGTATGCCTTTGTGTCGGTCGGGACGACGGGATAGCGAGTACGCTGCACGAGGAAGCCGTCTCTCTGGGGATTGGTAAGGAGATACGCTTCTTAGGCTCTAGGAAGGACGTACCTGAATTGCTCAATGCCTCTGATATTGGTGTGCTGTGTTCTCATGAAGAGGGTTTTTCCAATGCGGTCCTCGAGGGAATGGCTGCGAAGTTGCCAATGGTTGTTACTGATGTGGGCGGTAATGCTGAGGCAGTGATAAACGGCTTGACTGGACTTGTGGTGGCGCCTAAAGCTCCAGACCAACTTGCCGAAGCCCTCTTGGCGATGGTGCAGAATCCGGAGAGAAAAAAAATGGGTGAGGCCGGACATAATCGAGTTGTAACGATATTTTCCATGGATGCCTGCCTTCAAGGCTACGCAGATCTTTATCGCGGCAGCGACGCTGCCTAAAAACAACTACTGACGCAGTCAATCTCATGTGTGGAATAGCTGGACAGTTGAAATGGCCTGGGCAGTCGACGGAATCGTCGCTGCTAAGTGAATGCTCGCGAATGGCCGATGCAATCATTCACCGTGGTCCTGATGACCATGGGGTATGGGCAAGACCGGAGTTTGGAGTGGGCCTTGCTCACCGGCGACTGGCGATTGTCGACCTCTCACCGGCTGGACATCAACCGATGCATTCGGTGTCCGATCGATACATGATGGTTTTCAATGGTGAAATCTATAATCATCTTGAACTTCGTCGTTCGATGACCAGTGCAGGCAGGGCACCTGCCTGGCGTGGTCATTCCGATACTGAAACATTGCTCGCCGCCTTTGATGTCTGGGGGGTAGAAAAAGCCCTGCAGCAATGCATTGGGATGTTTGCGATCGCGCTGTGGGATCTTGAGCAGAAGGTACTGATACTTGCCCGAGATCGATTGGGGGAAAAACCGCTGTATTACGGTTGGCAAGGCCAAGGGGAGCAAGCCGTTTTCCTGTTTGGTTCTGAACTCAAGGCGCTCAAAGCACACCCCGCGTTTAATGCATCTGTTAACCGAAATGCATTGGCGCTTTACTTGCGCCACAACTACGTACCTGCACCTTTTTCGATCTATGAGGGTATTCAGAAGCTGCAGCCAGGATGCATGCTCACTGTTTCAATGGAGCGTCGTGAGCCGGTTATTCGAGAATACTGGTCTGCATTGAACGCTGTCCGTGATGGTGCTGCCGAGCGTCAAGCATATCGGGACCCTCATCAGGCGGTTGATGATCTGGAAGCGCTGTTAAAGTCGGCTGTTTCTCAGCAAATGATGGCTGATGTACCGTTGGGGGCGTTTCTGTCGGGCGGCATTGACTCGTCCACGATTGTTGCATTGATGCAGGCGCAATCGAACAGGCCAGTCAAGACATTTACTATTGGCTTTCATGAGAAAGGCTACAACGAAGCCGAGCATGCAAAGGCGGTTGCCAAACATTTGGGAACGGATCACACGGAGTTATATGTGACACCGCAGGAAGCAATGGCGGTCATTCCGAAACTTCCAGCCATTTATGATGAGCCTTTTTCTGATTCGTCCCAGATTCCAACGTTCCTGGTTTCCCAGCTAGCAAGGCAGCATGTCACTGTATCGCTGTCGGGTGACGCGGGCGACGAGCTCTTCAGTGGTTATAATCGGTATACCGCAACCTCCAGCATGTGGAGCAAATTGTCACAGATACCGCTTCCTCTTCGAAAAGCTGCTGCTAACACCATCACCACGCTTTCGCCGGATACCTGGTCGAAGTTGCTCGGCTGGATACCTTCACGGCATTTTGGTAATCGTTTTGGCGACAAGCTGCATAAAGGTGCTGGTGTGCTGGGAAGTACCTCTATCGATGCGCTTTATCATGGACTTGTGTCGCATTGGGAGGATCCTGCTCAGGTGGTGATTGGTGGACACGAACCTCAGACATTGCTGACAGGATTGATGCCGAATCTTTCCGATTTGGATCCCGTCGAGCGAATGATGATTCTGGATCTTTTAACCTATTTGCCCGACGATATTCTGACCAAGGTTGATCGCGCATCGATGGCAGTGACCCTTGAATCTCGCGTACCTATGCTGGATCACCGGATTGTCGAGTTTGCATGGCAATTACCCCAGTCTCTCAAGCAGCGCGATGGTGTCGGGAAGTGGATACTGCGACAGGTACTTTACCGACATGTACCCCAATCCTTGATTGACAGGCCAAAAATGGGCTTTGGGGTGCCGATTGATGTCTGGTTGAGAGGGCCATTGCGAGATTGGGCTGAAGCCCTGCTGGATGAGTCAAGATTGCGGCAGGAAGGTTTCTTTCGGCCTGAAGCGGTTCGCCGTAAGTGGGCTGAGCATCTCAGTGGTAGCCGTAATTGGGCCTACCATCTTTGGGATATTCTTATGTTTCAAACCTGGTTGGAAAATAATACACACTAATGCCACGTCTATTATTTGTTGTTAATGCTGACTGGTTTTTTCTGTCACACCGGCTTCCCCTTGCATTGGCGGCAATGCAAGCCGGTTTTGAAGTGCATTTAGCCACTGCGGTTACGGACCGCGCAGAGGAAATCACCCGTTATGGGATCAAGCTGCATCCACTCAATATCCATCGGCGGAGCGCCAATCCAATAGAGGCTGGCAAGCTCTTCGTTTCTTTGTATTCGTTGATTCGTTCTCTGTCACCGACCGTTGTCCACCTGGTGACGATAAAGCCTGTTTTGCTTGGCGGGCTAGCGGCAAGGCTGGCTCGAGTCCCTCGTGTGATCGCGGCTATTTCCGGATTAGGCTTTGTGTTCACTGCTCGTGGACGAGGGGCGTATTTCAGGAAGTTGTTGGTGTCGTCATTGTACCGGCTCGCCTTGGCGCACAAACGGGTGCGAGTGATTTTTCAGAACGGTGACGATCAGGCGATCTTGCAGCGTCATGCGGGAATTGGCGACTCTCAGGTTGTTCGTATTCGTGGTTCTGGTGTTGATCTGTCCGCATGGCCGGTTGTCGCCCTACCCGATGCTTCTCCAATCGTGATGATGGCGTCACGTTTGTTGAAAGACAAAGGTGTTCTGGAGTTTGTGGCCGCTGCACGCCTCTTACACGGGCATACATCAGCGCGATTTGTACTGGTGGGAAGTGTTGATCCGGGTAACCCGACCAGTCTTCGAAGCGAAGAGCTGGAGAGATGGGTGGAGGAGGGCGTTATTGAATGGTGGGGCGTTCGAAATGACATGCCTGCAGTTCTGCCAATGGCACATATTGTGGTATTACCTTCCTATCGAGAAGGTCTTCCGAAAGGGCTTGTTGAGGCTGCGGCGTGTGGGAGGGCGGTCGTAACGACAGATGTGCCAGGTTGCAGGGATGCAATAGAACCGGGTGTTTCGGGATTGCTTGTCGAGGTTCGCAACCCTGAGGCACTGGCAGCCGGAATACAAAAACTTCTGGACGATGCTCAGCTCCTCACCTCTATGGGGGCTGCTGGCCGACAATTAGCGGAAGAGGCATTTGACATCCGCGGCATCATTGACCAACACCTGTCACTGTATGAGGGCAGATAGTCTCTCTACGACGCAACTTGATGTTCGCGTTGATCGCGATCGGACCTGCGCCAGCACCATTTCCGTGGTGCTAGCGGCTAGATCAAAAAAGCTAAATGGATGAACTGGATAAAGGTAAGCGTTCGCCCAACACCCTCTTGCTGATCAGACATTCGCCTGCTTCAACCATTGATTGACCCATTCGCAATCAAACGCAGTCGGGTCGAACCCATCATCCCCATGCCACTCCAAAATTGTCTCATGCTCAGGGTGATTCGGATGTAAGCGCTCATGAACTGCGAATTCCACGCAACTTGGAAACCCAGTCCACGGTCATTTGGACACCTGATCCACGTCCACTTGGACAGGCAGTTGGGGCGCGGCGACGTAGGTTTGTATTGTCTGAAGTCCCTGCCGCCGTCAATTTCGTTGCGCGCCTGCGCATCGATACTCCCTTCATTCTATGCGATAAGCGTTGTGCACCAGTCGGTCGAGGATCGCATCGCCCAATCGGATAGCTGATCGGCGCATGCCATTTGTCCTTGGGCATCTGTCTGATCACCAGCGTCGAGCGGTTGCCGTAGCGGACGTCCAGTAGTTCAAGCATGTCGCGCCGCTGAGCAGCGGTGAACGGTACCAGGCCCCAGTCGTCAAGGATCAGCAGGTCAGTCTTTGCATAAATCGCGGCTTTGTATGTGGGTTTCGTGGAGCGCTCACAAAGGTCTGGTTTTCGACCGAGTATGCTTTTTTTGAACCTTAAGCAGAGAGGGCATCAAAAATCTGTGGGTACTTCAGACCTTCCCTAGCTTTGTCATATGGTGTCGTCATCGTCTGACTGGCTAGTTACAAGCTATTGGTAAGGCCGCGGCCCCGGTTTCCTGCCAAAAGTGGGGTGGGAGTCGTTGAGTCTCTTGTGATTATTATCTCGATAGTAGAACTTGCATTCGTCTGCTACTAGGTCAGAGGTAATATACAGATACTCACGCCGCAACCTTTTAATTATTGCATTTTGGTTGTTTGTATTTACTTGGTGCTAGATGGTTGAGCTAGATACGTGGTGTTTTGAACGAGAAAATGAATACCAAATTTGTTTCCAGCCAATAGCGGCGAATGAGAAAAATAAAGGCATCATGAATACTCTCTGGCGAGTGCTCCATTCACCGAAAAATACAAGGTAAGGGACGGAGATTGTTATTAGTAATGCTATGAGTACACAAGCTGGAAAGCTGCTTTTGCTGGCGCTAACCATGCCAATAAAAATTCCAGGCAGTGCGATTATTATCCAAAACAGACTTCCTAATAGGTAAAGTTCGATGTGATTGGTTCCAGTTATTTGTTTCTGGAAAATAGACCACGGATAAGGCGCAAAAAGTGTTCGTGCAATAGATCTTACTACTGCTTTTACTGGGTGCTCGATTAAATAGGATCGCCATTGAATAACAGATTCATCAGCTCCTGACTCATGCTCTTTGGCTTTCAAAGTCGTGGCTTGAGCCTGTAATGGGTTTATTATTGAAAGAAAAACCTCACCTTTTGAGATGTTTGTAGCAGGCGCAACGTAGAGTAGGCCACATATAAAAACTGAAGTTATCGAAGCTGCAGAAAAACATATCGTCCGTCTTTTGGATTTTTTGAAGATTAAGAATGATACTAACCCTGCGATAACCACACCGAATGAAATAAATGCGACATACCTGACGCCTGCCAATAATCCTAAGGACAGCGCGAGGATTAGCGTGAACCTCAAGGATGGTCCTTTACACAATTTACAAATTGCTATAATGGTGATCGCAGATATGAGAGTGGCTAAGGTGTCCTTGATAAGCCATGCGCTATTTATTGCTGTTGAAGGATCAATCGCAATGAACAGTGCTGCTAAATGGCAGACCTTTGCTGAACCACCTAATTCACGCGCAATTAGATAGGTAGTGGCAGGAAATGCACCGGCCATCAATGCATTCGCGAGAATGCCATATTTTTCGTCAGTTGCAGTGTTCAAAATTGCCAAGAATGCAGCGTACAGCCATTCGCGGGAGCCTAAAACCCCCGAATAGGAAATTTCGGATTCGGGTAACCAATAACGACCATACATCGACTCCCAACCATTGAGGTAACCAGCCAATCTATATTCAATTGCGTCGACGGGATGTCCCGACCAATGCAGGTAGAGCGCTTCTGCATGCAGTTGATAGGTCAATGAGTCTAACGGCACATCACTCCATTGGGGAGTTATTTGTACTAGAAGATTTTTGAATATACTAACGATGATGCCAAGTAGCATCCAGGATAGGATTGATTTTTTGACGTCCTTGTCAGCCAGCGACAGCGTGAACAAAGTGATAAATGTTGCGAATATTGCTAGTGTGAAAACTGACAGTGTCATTATTTTGCACCAGTTGCGTATGCCTTTTGGAGGAAGGGTGAAAGCCGTTCTTGCTGCGTTATGTGAAATGTTTGACCCTGGTGTCTAATTGCCTGAATGGCTAATTCGTTTTGTATATTTAAAATTTCTTATGTGAAATATTGCGATGCATTTAAAAGACGAACTAAGCTATGCTTGGTGCTATCGTACGGTTTTTGAAATGGCTTACCGATTCAACTGCGCTTCCATAACATCGCATACTTACCAGATTGTGTGCAAGATTTCCTGTCGATTTGGGCTCCATTCCTGTCCGATCGATTGTGCGTTTCGTCACGCCACGAAAGGTGGTAATCGGGCTTTCTGACACTCTTGATGCTCCTGAAAATCCGCTCGACCTAGTCTTCCCAGAGCTTGAGGTTGCTATAAGCGCACGTGAAAATACAGTTGTGTACCAGCCAATTCTTCACGTTCGCATGCTGTTGCGGGTTGAGATAGTCTCTTGGACATTAACTTACATGCCTAGGAGGGCTCGACGGTAGAGACAGTGTAGTCAAGTTTGCAAAATAATTATCTCGAAACAGCGCCTTAGCTAGGGTGCCGCGTCAAAAATTTTCTCTTTCGGTAGCGATACCGTTGTCTCCTATGCATCCAGGACCTTACACGAGATTTCACTTTTGCAAGGCTGAGGTAGCGGCTGGGCCGGGCTCGGGCGAACCGTTCGCCATTTATTTTTTATCGGTCTGCATCGAAAGGGATGCGTTTGTTGCCGCGCGTTATATATGTGTTAATTGAAAAGATCGTCGGCCGTTTACCAGCTATGCTGACTAGAACTTATATTATTTCACATCCCGTAACGACCTCCTTTTTGACAACCACAATCCATCACCTAAATTTGAAAAGCAGCTTCGGAAAAGCTGCTTTCTCAATCGATGTCATGGAGCTTCATTTATGCGTACTGGCTACTTCTACTCTCTGATTT
>LNAP01004283.1_pt1 | contig 13284 bp, 17 predicted proteins | sample 602601 | NCBI WGS metagenome assembly LNAP01 (sample SAMN02440304, study PRJNA202911) | soil metagenome | biome: Subtropical and temperate rainforests or woodlands; isolation source: soil samples (1 kg each in a 20% v/v slurry with milli Q water) were... ...
ATAGTGATCGCACCGTTGTGTCGGTGATACACCACGTAACCCTAATTGCGCGCACTCGCATCGACTTGCCCACTCACACTCCGTTCATTCTTAAGTACGTATAGTGATCGCACCGTTGTGTCGGTGATACACCACGTAACCCTAATTGCGCGCACTCGCATCGACTTGCCCACTCACACTCCGTTCGTTATTGAGTTGTAAATGTTCGCATGTGTTGTAATCTCTTCATGTTATTATTTTTTAAAAATCGTATGTGCGTCAAGTTGTGAACCAATTGTAGGTACTTACTATTCTTGACAATATTCTTATCAAGATATGCACACACTATCTCAAAAAAATTGGGGCACAAGTAATATCTATATTTGCATTAGCCCGGTTAACTCTCCTCTTCTTCGGAGACAGACCCAAGCGACCTATCGGCACTGTTGTCTGACTGTCCGTCCTCCTCAACATCCTCTTCTTCCTCTTCATCTTCTCCCTCACCTTCGCCCTCTTCTTCGCCATCGCCATCGCCAACATCTTGAGACCCGCTGACACTGGACCCTGAGAATGAGTCATCTTCCTCCCCTGCCGCCATAGCGGATGCAGCAGAGCCCTGTACATAGGCGACGTGATGATTATCGGAGAAATGGTAGCGATGGGACTGATTTGTTGACTCAGGGGGGAAAGGGAATTGGGAATCCATGTGCCCGTCGTGCGGATTGGCATCGTCGTAGTCAGTGGCTGGCAGTACAAGAAGTCCGTTCTGTTCCATACTCTGACAGATGACATTGACCAGCAAGTCACGTGCTTTCATATCAAGTGAGTAGATGCGTGCGAAGCTGCTCGCAAGCTCCATTGGATCATCACCGCGCCAGATAGTGATCTTCCCAGTCTTGTTCGCACTCAACTTCACGTCAACAATTAAACTGTGAAAGAGTAAATATAAATTAAATGAGCAGCTACGCAACGCAGGTAAATCAAACTTACTCGGGCTCGCCTCGCTTTACTGGTGAAGTAATCTCCCTTTGTTCAACGCGCTCGCCGAGAACAAAGCGGAATGGGACAACGCCCTGTCGGGCCAGTTCTCTGCTGCGTGCATAGCTCTGGTCAAGCTGTTCGCGCTTCCTCTCGTGGTGCTCCTCCTTCTCACGACGCACCTTTTCATCGTTCGCTTTGCGAATGCGTTCGATGGACTTGATAACACCCTGTTGGGACTTTTCAGTTGGAGGCACTGGGGCCGGAGCATTCTTGGTGTCGCCCTTCCGGTAAAATGATGAACTCATTTGGGGAGCAAAGGTGCACGCCTGCATCTCTTCGATCATGCGCGTGGAAGGCTCTAGCAGCTTGCTAGCACGCATTTTGTCCTTTAACCCGTACAATCGCTCGTGGATCTTTTCACCTCTGTTGGTTCCTGCGGTCCGCCCTGTTCCCCCGGCCCCCCGGACACTGCCCAGCTCCGAGTCAGCAGCCTGCATCGAGTCGTCCAAATTCGTGTCGTTGCCGCCGTCCATAGAAATGTCATTGACGTCGTTGGTATGCCTGGGGAAGATAGCCATGGGTGGGATGATCTTTGGCTGGAAGGTGCACTCTTCCATCTCTTTGGCGGCCACCTCCAGAGCTTTGCGGCGCAAGTTCTGCTCCTTTATGAGCGAACGCGCGTACATCAGGTCGTGCCTGTTATGGAGCCCCAGTTCGCTTTTCACACTCACGCGGCTCACGTCTGCTGCTCCTGCAGAAGGAGGAGGAGGGGGAGGAGGGGGCATGTCGTCTCCATTCAAGAGCGAGGAAGCATCCATCTCTCCTGCGACAGCAGCACCCTCCACAGACCCATCCACGGAATCGTTATCTTTCCTCTTCTGCATTGCAAGTATCTGCTCGATACGCTCTCTTTCTTTCTTTTCTTGACGAGACGCTAGCTTGTAGCTATGCTGGTAAATGTGCGGCGCGAAGGCGGTCTTCGACTGTTGAGGCACACTCGGTGTCTGGGCCTGGGACACAGCTTTCCTGGGATAAGAAGGGAAGAAATTGAGCAAATGAGATTTGAAAAGCTCCGCTCGTGAATGATTTAAAAAATGAAATGACATCTACCTCAAGAAGCCTTGCAACTGCGATAGGTCCTCCGTCGGTGCTAGAGATAACGCTGCACTGCTTTCAGCTGTAACACCAGAACTAGCATTGCTCATTTCCTGCAGAGCGCCAGCGGGGGTGTTGTGCAGTAGCAACGGTGTTGCAATGGCTACGAAGTCTTTCTTAGTCACTCGACCGGTCTGTGCATTCAATGTGCATCAAAAAAGAACAGAAATGATCATTAATGCGACACAAAAGGGGGATCTCAGCAGTTGACATAAAAAGTACCTGCTGCGTGTCGAGCAGAGCCCAGACGGTATTGGCGTGGCGAGAAAGCGACTCTTCGGACCATTTTCCTGAGCCGCCCAGCTCCAAATGCACGAAGCTCTGCACGTCGTCGATGCCTGAACGATGAAGATACAATTTCGGTGTGTAAAGACAGCGTCTTCAATTTTCATCAAAACTTTTTTACCTAGGTAATGGTCTTCGTTGCCTTCCTCTTCTCCTTTTCCAGTCAGCACCTTGAAGGCAGATTTAGCGTCTCGGTCCTGCACAGAACAACAACAATACCAACAACGACGAAATGAATAAGAAAAGTCCAGCTCAACAATTGGACAAAAACAACATATTATTATAAAACTTACCGCTTTTCGCCTCAGCAACACAATACTGGAAGAGTTGATCTTGGAAGCAGCCGCTTTAGATTCAATTTGAGCCTGCAGCGCTCTCTCTCGAACGCGGAAACGCTCCTCTCGGTCGCGTGCATCTTGGTACAAAAACTCGTCAGCGGCTGCAGTGGATGCCCCGTCCGCACCCCTGTGACTGTGACTGTGACTTTGCCCGCCTACCGAGGAAGCACCGTCGTTGAACGACTGTGCATTCAAATCACCAGCGAGTGCGACAGGAGACTGCGCGGAACTGAAACTGTGATTCACCGATCGCGTGCTGTCTCTGTTGATGGCAGGTGTGAAGAGTCGGTTGCCTTCGTCGTCAAATTTCCCCATGCGTTCACGAAGCTGTTCAATGGACTCGTTGTAAAGCTTCCCTCTTTCCGTCAACCGCAGGTGCACCTGAATGAGACGGCGACAATGTGAAATATTTATTATGTTTTGGTGCCTATATATGAACGATCTTACCGGTCGTTTGTCATTCTTAGGCGCATGTCTAGCTTTACTTGTTAACGTTGGAGCGAAAGTGCATCCTTCTTCACTTTGTAAAAGTACTGCTGCCTTGAGCATTTCCTTTTTTTGCTATGAAAAGAGATGAAAAAGAATGACAAAGGATTTGATTTCGATCGTACTTAACGGCAAGATATGTTCCATTTTAAACCTTTCGGATGATCTCTGCTTTATTAATGCTATCCAGAACATTGTTGTCCCTGTCCGGGAGATCGTAATTGTACAATGTTGGCTTGTAGGAGAACTCTTCCTTCTGCTTGTTACGAATGTCGATGATCTGCAATTTCTTTTGCAACTCAAAAATTTTCCCTTTGAGAGATAGCTTGTCACCAGGAGACAAATCAGACAACATTATCAACACTTGTCCGGCAATTGATTATGAAAGGCAAGAGTTTCCGTCAAATTTCGTGAGGAAGGAACGCTGGTTTATTGTTAATAGACACAGTACATATCTTGTTGGTGATGTACAACGCACATGATGCGAAACAATTTTATAACCGTCACCAGGATGGTCGAAATTCCTTCGTCGTACTATTCAAACTACTTCTGGCACCACGCAAGTGGTGTAAAACAGTGCGCCTTACTTCCCACGTATAAAGCTTGCCAAGTTCTGTGAGGCCAAAATGAGTGTGGCGTTATACAGAAGAAAAGTTTTGTGTGCGCAGCGGCGGTGCCATCTTATTGTAAGTCACCTTCGCTATCTTAGTAGCGACAGTGTGACTAAGTCGGTTAATGATAGCTGGATTGAGAAAGACTTCATTCCCGTTAAAGCACGACCATACCTGCATCTAGCTCGTATGGATAAGCAAGTTGGTACAATGCTTCTTCTTTGGCCCTGCATATGGAGCACCGCATTAGCGGCGCCATTGGGAACATTGCCGGATCCCATCTTGCTTGCAAAGTTTACAGTTGGAGCAATGGTGATGCGCGGAGCTGGGTGTACTATCAACGATTTGTGGGATAGAGATTTTGACAAGCACGTGGAGCGAACAAAGTCGAGGCCTCTGGCGAGAGGCGATGTCACCGTCCCACAAGCGATTGCTTTCCTGGGAGGTCAACTTACGTGTGGACTAGGCGTGTTGCTGTCTCTAAATCCGGAAAGCATTGTACTTGCACTCGCATCAATGCCCCTTGTAGTGATATACCCTCTTATGAAGCGGTTTACGGACTGGCCTCAGTTGGTGCTGGGCCTCACATTCAATTGGGGTGCGCTTGTGGGATGGACAGCTGCAGCGGGCAGCCAAACTTCCATCTTGGCCGCTGCTCTAGCTCAGAATAGTAGTATTTCTGCGCTTCCTGCGCAGCTGCTGAGTACTGCTGCGAGTGCGGTGTCCTCGCTTCCTCCCGGGCTGGTCGAGCAAGCGTTGCCGCTCTACGGGGCGGGCGTGTGTTGGACACTAGTCTACGATACTCTATACGGCTATCAGGATCGTAGTGACGACAAAAAGATTGGTACGTATTTTTCGTTATTTTTGGTTGTGCACATCTCTGTACTGCTCAGAATGACGTGGTTCATCTTTCATACATAAATACAGGTGTAAAATCGACGGCTTTGTACCTGGGCGATCGGCCACAGATGCCGCTGACGGTGCTCAGTGTGGGCATGCTGGGGGGCCTGTGTGTCGCCGGCACTGTGGCAGGCCTCTCTGCGCCTTATTTCCTCGGGGCTGCGGGCATGTGGGGCCATAGCCTGTGGCAGATCTGGACCGCTGACATCAACGATCCCAAGAACCTCTGGCGACGATTCAGCTCCAACAAATACTCAGGGGGCGTCCTCGCTCTTGCAATTGTGGCCGGCCATTTCTAAAATGAATGGTTTGTTATTCTTTACTTTGTGCTGTAATTATAGAATCTAAAATTGTTCATAAAGAAATAAAAAAAATCGCCGCAGCGCATATATCGTTAAGACTGTACATTAATTACACACCAGCAAACAAACAAACAACAATTCCGCTGAAAAACGCCAAGGGAACAATTGCATTGGTAACCACAACAAGCGCATATTGTACATCTAAAACGCTGGGAACAACTGCACTGGCTGTGAAGCCGCGTAAGGATCCAAGAAGCCGGCCACGCTGTGATTGTGATTGTGATTACCACTGCTCCCACCACCGCGACGACCGAAATTATTACTGTGACGACCATCATCTGCCCCAGCACCACTATCACTTCCATCAGCTCCTGCAGTTATATGTATATAATGTGTTACAAACAACATCCATTAACAGCAGCCAATTAATACAAAACTCTCCTCTCTCACACACACTCTCTTTCGTACCTGTCGCGGCGGCGTGCCTGCGCAGTTGTGCCCGGTGGTGCGCGGTGATGCTGCCGGTGCTCTCCAGGCTGGCATACTCCTCCAACACACTCAAGGTCGTCTCCTCCGCCTCGGCCACCGCTGACGCCTGTTGATTTTCCATGTTAAAAGGTTATTCCTTATCAGGTTGATTCGTCCCAACAGCGCCTGTACTTTGAACGCAGCAGCTTATTTAAAGTACAATTGACAGGTTAAAAGTACCTCAACGTATTCCGTGTAGTGGTGAAGCATGGCCTTGCTGCGGAAGAGCCGTTGGAAACTCTTCATCTCACGCCCCAACACAGACCCAAATGCAGTGCTACATTGATTAAAGTATCAAGAGAGGAAATATTGAAAACGAGTCCATGCAGAAGCTTGATCGATTCCCGTAAATTACCTGTTGTACACGGCGAGAACGCTCATGTGCTCGCCTGGAGAAGGTGTGCCGCACATACCAATCTGAACAAACGACCAAGTTACGAATAATAACGTGACGTATGAGTTAGATACAGAAAACATATAAAACCCCTTCTTTACCTTACACGCATTCTGATTCCACGTGGGGAAGCGTAGAGAGCGCTGTGCGGAAGTGACACAATCGATGAAATCCGTCAGCGGCACAGCGTCACTGCGTCCTCTTGCGAGAAAGGCGGAAGAAAGGGTGACACAGCCGCCCACCTGCTGCTGCCTGTTGTTGTTGTTGTTGTTGTTGTTGTTCGTACCCGATGCGTCAATAAGATGTGACTGCGGGGAGGGGATCTGCACCGGCAGGGCGGCGGCGATCTGTCCCCTCTCCGCCAGGACGTCACCAAAGGCTCGCTGCAGGGCTGCGCGTGCTCCGTGTCGCGCCATGTCACGTGCCGCCCCCGCGCTGCCGTGCTGCAGGGCCGGCGGCTGGGCGGGCTGCTGCAGACTTAGTGCCGTGATTAAAAAATGCAATTTGGGGTATGGGATGAGGTTTGTGTATATTTCGTTCAAATCCACGTTCATCTCTCCGTGGAAGCGACTCGAGCTGGTCAGGTGGCACAACATTCGTGCTGCTACAGTGTTGATGGCGTCAAATCCTCTGTCACGAGACTTTCCCGTCTTGCTATTCTGCGTATTGCCTGTAAAGGAAGGTTGGTCTTCCGCAGCGGCTACTCTTTTCTTGCCAGTCAGCTGTTGTTTCTCTCTTTGTGCAAACGCAAACAATGCGGTGTTGTCCAAAGGAAATACACAATCAGCGTGTTCTATCAGCTCACTGGATGCGAGAATTACATTATATGGACTTGTTACCACGTCATTATTCTCAGAGGGATACACGCAAGTAGAGAAGCGGCAAATCTTTGGGTATTCTTCTGATAACATCTCCAGCATGTAGGTTCCCACGCCCGATCCAGTTCCGCCTCCAAGCGAGTGTGTTACAAGAAATGTCTGCAAAGAGTCACAGTGTTCGGCATTGCGTCGTATTCCCTCCTCGAATTTATTCCGATATTCAGGGCCGTACATGAAATGACCTCTAGCGAAGTTGTTTCCTGATCCGTATTCCCCGGCGTCCGTCACGAATTGTGTGTCCTCGAACAGCGACCCCAACGGACTTCTCATGGTCTCTTTCAATGGACCAGACTCCATATCAATCAACAAAGCGCGAGCTTTCATCGCTTTTGTTCCGTTCCGCTGTGGTACAAACCTGAAGAAAGCTGAAAGAGACTCATCGTCGTCGGCCGTGTGTTCGTGCTCATGCAGCAACTGATTCCAAAATTGATTGCCTATCTGATTACCACATTGCCCGACATGTATACATACTGTTTCGCGCATAACTATCGTGTTGGATTACGCAAATGGAAATGCTTCTGCTAGACAAACCTTGCGATAGTTCTGCGAACATTACAAATTCAAAGTCATTTTCTTAACACACTGACATATATAATATTTGTTATTTTTGCTCAAGTCCAGATGCTTGTGCTTCTTTTCCATACTTTTAGACAGCCGGGTTCCTGTTCATATATGGTAGCTTGCTAATAGCGTTTTTGACCTCCAACCTTGATCCTTCACTCGGGTCGTGAGTTACGATGACGGGCTAAAAGATAAGAAGCAGAGAATTATGTATCAAACACCCCTGTGTTGTGTGAAATGGAACGTACCTCGTTGAGGATTTTGGGTTCAGCGGCCACGCCAGGGTGAACAGAGGCTTTGACCTGAGCGATTTTGTCCTTGGCACTCTTTAGCAGCGCGGCGACGGACTTGGTGGAGTGCACGGCTTGCATGTCCTCTTCACTATCGAGCAGTGCACGCGCAGCAGTCAGGGCAGCGCTCTCTTCGCTCTGGTCACGCTGCTCTTCGTTGCGCAATGAAGCTTCCGTGATTCCCTGAAAAAGAAAAGAAAAGAATTTACATACTCGTACACTCAATTCACAGAACAATGGCAACCAAAACGCTGCTTCTTACTTACCATTTGCTCCAGCTTTGCCCGCATGGCCGCGCGTGTCTCTGCATCTGAATTGCGTGAGTCTTCCAACGCGACGTCTCTCTCCAGGTCCGCGATGCGCTTGCGCAGTCTCTCCATGACGGTCTGCACCTCGATGTCGCCCATGTACTTGTCGAAGTCTAAGCCCTTCGCAAAGTCCAGCAGGTCGTCTTCCTCGTTCATCAGAAGATCTTCAAACTGGTTGTCTGCTGCTTTCTCCGTCATGGCCCAAGCAGGTTTGGCTTGTTGTTGTTGGTGCTTCGAACCAGCAGCAGAAGCGGAGTCGCTGCTGGCATATTTCGCCTGTGCCTTGTCCTCCCCGTCACCGAAATCAAAGCCGCCGTGTGACTCAGGACCTGAGCCCTTGGCCTCCTTGGCATCCTTGGCGTCCTTTTCATCGTCTCCTGTGCGCAGAACTGTTCGCGCGGCCAGTCGCATCTTCTTTTCGTGTTCTTGGAACTGCAGGAAGAAATATTACATGTGTAATGTTAAAATCAAATGTATTCTATATTCCTTACAGGAGAAAAAAAACTAGCATACGCACCTTTTGCTGAGATTCTTCCTTTCGTTTCGCCTCTTCCAGGTATTCTACTTCCAAACGGTCTTTGGTTTTCTGAAGATCAGACAGCCACTTCTTGTGTTTGGCCAGCACAGAATTCTTGTTTGTATACTTAAGCACCTGTAAAGACAAAAAGACAAACTATTTATCTCCACATCACAATGATTGCCAAAGCTGGGCCCTCTTACTTTTTGTTTTGCTCCAATGGGCACGTTTAGACCAGCGGGCTCAGAGACAACGCCACAATTAAAAGTTGTTTTCTCACCACCACCTCCGCCTGGCGCTTTATTTGCTGTTAATTATTGAGAAATTTATACGCGTTGCATTTTAGCACAGGCCAAAGTACCGCTTCTTTCATTGGTAGGTACCGACTCACCTACTGTTCCTCCGAATGGGCGATTACACAACATAACACCCTTGTAGTTGCCGATACTTCCCATATTTTCAACCATCGAAATAGAGGGGCCACTTCCCTTCAGTGCATTTGATCCATATGTACTCGCCATTTGCCTTGGTTCAGTATGATAGCTGCTGATGCAAGTCTGGAAGTTTTTATCAGAGCTGTCCGTTACGTCAAAAAGTTTGTGCACATGTTTGTGCGTTTTCTAGTTATCTTAATTCTAAAAAGATGTAAATTTAAAAAGAACCGTTTCCTTCTTTAATTATTTATTCGGTCAACTGGCACTCGCAAACTTCCAACCTTTGTTCTACTTTTTTCATGCGCTAACCTTGCCGTATTGTGACGTCAGTCCATTCAACTCTGTTTTCTTATGCGCTCATGGTTGTTTATTTTGTTAGTGGTGGCACTCATGAGTGTTGGTCTGTGTTTCCAGTTTCCATTTAGGACGACTTGCCTATGGCACAGAAAACCACACAGCGATTTATGCAGCGGCAAGGTTCTGACAAGTGCAAGCCTAGATGTTAATTCATGTATCCCTAATATTTTAACGACACACGTTTTAAAAGGTGATTATGGTAACCTCCAAGAAATGGAAGTTTCCTGTCTCGGCAAGCAAGACAGGTTAAATAAAGTGCAATGAACGGTCGTTTCCACTGTATTCCAACCAACTCATTTTGAACTACCTATTGTACAGATTCGACTGAAATAACGCTAGTGCCGATTTCTGAGCAGAAATCTGGTCAGAAAAGCTATGTGAAAAAGGATCGGAGGAAAGAAGCTGCATTGGAGAGAAGCGCGCGCAAACTTGCTGCTGAGCGAGGACCTGACGTAAGTGGTTACAATTTATTGATTTTTGGCACATTTCTTAAAATATTAAGCACACAACACATTATAGTATGTGGAGTTGTCGCCTATGGAGGAGTTCCAGCGGCTAATGGCAACGCTGCAGTCGACACCGTCCGTGAAAAAGGCAGAAAAATCCGTTTCTACCCTGGAATTGTCGGGTAAAAGTATTGAGCCTGTTGTTGACGGAGTTGAGGAAAGTGCGGATGTGATCGGCAAGAAGAAAAAGAAACGGACCAAAAAGACTTCCATAGTTGCTGGTGGTGTTGTTGCTGGTGGTGGTGATACCCCTGTTGCGGTAGAAGAAGAACATGTCAGTATGGACAAGCAAGAGGGTGGGGATAATATGGAGTCACTGCAAAGTGAAAAGAAGGCAGCAGCATTTGTTGTAGAGACGCCTGGCGTTAGGAGTGAAAGACAGCGTGGGGTGAACCCGATCGGTCGCGGTCTGCGCAAGAGCCCTACTTGGCGGGTGCCTTCGGATTCCTCTTCTACTGCTTCTGGTGCTTCTGGTACTGGTGCTTCTGGTGCTGGAGCGGACAGCGCTGCACAGGTGCGCACCCGAGAGCGTATGAACAAGGTACATCGCATTGGGTTCGAAGGCACATACACCGTTCCGGCAGGTGGCGGGTCTTACGAGAATAAGGGACGAGAGAAGGACGTGGACGTGGACCCGCTGCAGCAGGAGCCGGGTATTTACCTGAAGAATCATTTTGGACCCTATGTGGACCCTGGCGAGCGCTGGGTCGAAAAGGACGACGACGATGGGGTTATCACCAAGGACCCCGTTGAATTGCGTAACCGTCGCCGCAACCGACCTACGGCAGACAGTACCCGCCACAACGGACTGTGAGTCTCATTATTGATATCTGAGTTCACTTGAGTTTATTATTATCTATTTTATGCTTTGATATTATAGATACGAGGGTGGAAACATATTGATGAAGGACGCCCCCGACGTCGACCCTTCCGAGCTTCAGGACCTAGATCCTTTCCAGCGCTCTGTGTGGTACAGCGGCGGCCGCCCCGATGACGAGGACGCGGACAACAACCGAAACAGCTTCTGGGGCCGACGCACCTTCAACCAGTCGCAGCAGCAAGGCGGCAGCAGGGAGGTTGAATGGGATCCTTTTGATGAGCGCAGTCACGAAGAGGGTTACGCGGAGCCGCAGGAGAAACGCGCAATTATCAATGCAGTGGTTACGAACTCTTCCACCAACTGCACCGCCTTGGAGGTAGTGCGCAAGGTGTACGACTTCATCAAGAATGGCACCAACCATGATCCTCGCATCGAGTATCAGATCAACTGCTACTGCGTGGACGACGAGGTGAGCAATCTCGCAAACTCAGTTTGAAAATCATTCCACTTGGTCATAAATTATTACTAATCCGCTCATTTTCCCATTGATACTGTTCACACACAGGCGTACCCGGGCATGGAGGACCTGATTCAAATGTGGCTGGAGAGCTACAACACCTACCACCTGATTGACGGACTGGCGATGCGCGAGGCGTGGGGCTGCATCATGCCGCACATCGTGCTGGGGCAGAAGAACTTAGAAGCGATTTTGGATCAAGTAAAGTTTGCACTGGCCGAAGATGCTGGGGATGGCACGCTGCTCTCTCCTAGGTTCCGAACAATTCGTTTGCAGGGGGGTGGCAAGCAAGAGATGGATATGGGATATAACAACCAACGGCTGACCACGAAATTTAGTGTAGTTAATTCGCGCTGAACACGCAATAAATAACTCTCGAAGGTAGTTTGTTTAGACAATTTTGAGCACATTTCTTCTACATTTGCTGGTAAACATGAGCGATATTTTGTTTTACAAGCTTCCAAGCATAGACCTTTTATACTTGCATGCGCGGAACGACTTAACGGCATCGACTGACCCGGATGTTTGGCGAAGGGCTCTCCTTGCGAAAGCTGTGGTCACCTTTACCCGTTGTGATATGACCCTTCGCTTTGACTCAAATTGCTACGATATCTTGTGCTTTATTGACGTTCAATCTCAGCACAATGTGGGGATGCTATCGTTTTCAGCCAAGTTTGTGTCAAAGACTCTACACGTACTGCCAACCAGTGATATTCATCAATCAGAAGCTGCGGACCAAATGTTCGGTGCTCGGTTCACCAATCGCACGAAGATCGTATCTGTTGAACAAAGTGTGCAAGCGAGCGCATCAATCATATTCGGTAACTGGTCGTACTCGTTTGTTAATGCTCGCATGGATTCCCGAGGGACAGTCTCAGCTTCTCATGAACAGCAACTATGTGATGCGTTGCCGAAAGAAGTGGTGGCTGCAGTTTCTGGTGTAGTTTGTAGTGTGTTTACTTGCACAGAATCTGATGGGAAATCGGGTATAGGGACGCTTTTACTGGGTGGTGCGAGCGGTTCGGGAAGCAAGACTCTGATGCAGCGACTGACTCGACAAAACAACGCACATCTACTGCGAATCTCAGCCGCATCCTTCTACGCAGGCGCCAAAGGCGGTGGGAGTGTAACTAAAGAGTGGGCTCAGAAGCAGGTGCGCGATGTGGTGCTGTGTGCGTTGTCGCTGCGACGCTGTGTGCTGTTGTTCGAGGACTTGCACTTTTTGACCCCAGCTACGTCCAGGGATGTCAAGCTAACGGAAGCTGAAGAAGGCACGGTTGAGGTATAGATAATTGAGACTTTTATGTTTGTTTTTTGTGTACCTTACACTCGTTCTGTTTTTTGTGTAAAGGCGATCTGCCAGACGATCCATGAATTGCATTTACTGCTGGGTGAAAGTGCAGGCGATGTGTGTCATAGTGGGAAACAACTACTCGTTGTGGGGTGTGCGCACGACGAGCTTCTCGTGCATGCAAAGGTGCGAGATATCTTTTCCGACAAAGTGCACTTTCCTTTGCCCAGCGCCAGGGAGCGGCGACGATTGATGCGCACAGCGTGGGAGGAGCACCAGCAACACGCTTGCAACTCGCAGAGGGCGTACCCTGCTCCCCAACTGGATATTACGGCCGACAGCAGTGCAGGGCTTGCAGTGATTCCTTTGATCTGTGCGTTTAGAGAGACGGTGTGTGTCAAAGCATTGCAGTTGCAGTGCACAACGCAGTCCATTGCTTCTGGTGGCAGAGGCGGAGGCGGCGTCAGTTTAGGCGCAGCGCCACCATTTGTCCAAGTCGCAGGACTGGAGGATGTGAAGCGCGTGCTTCAAGAAGCTGTGTTGTGGCCCCGACAGTACGCACATCTCTTTCGTGCTTTCACTGCTCGGTATGACCCCAGTAGTGGTGATCAAATGCAGTCTGTGGAGTCAGGAGAGTCTGCGGGGACAGTTGGATTGTGTGCTGGCATCCTGTTGTTCGGGCCTCCAGGTATACACTTGTGCCTTCTTGTTTGTCCTTCTGTGTGCATAAACTTCACGTATGTATTATTTTCCTGCTATTATTTAACTGCTATTATTTTTTACTGCTAAAGGCACTGGGAAAACTCTTCTGCCGCGCGCCTTGTCGGAGGAGCTGGGGTGCAGTCT
>LNAP01002251.1_pt1 | contig 13283 bp, 12 predicted proteins | sample 602601 | NCBI WGS metagenome assembly LNAP01 (sample SAMN02440304, study PRJNA202911) | soil metagenome | biome: Subtropical and temperate rainforests or woodlands; isolation source: soil samples (1 kg each in a 20% v/v slurry with milli Q water) were... ...
CCTCAGCGAACCGTGGAAGTGGCCAGAAATCTGGCACGCCAATCCACAAGTTGAAAACCCCCATTTGATCTACCCGGGCGACCAGCTCTCGTTGACCTATGTCGATGGCCAGCCGCGTCTGACGCTTAACCGCGGCGAGTCGCGCGGCACTATCAAACTGTCGCCGCAGGTGCGCAGCACGCCAATGGCTCAGGCCATTCCGACTATTCCGCTGGAGGCCATCAACAGCTTCCTGCTGAACAACCGCATCGTTGATAGTGAGCAAGCGTTTCTGTCCGCTAACTACGTGGTGGCCGGTAACGCTGAACGTGTAGTCAGCGGCGCGGGTGACCGTATCTATGCTCGCGGCACCTTTGATGAGCAGCACCCGGTTTACGGCATCTTCCGTCAGGGCCGCACGTACATCGACCCGGACACCAAAGAGTTCCTCGGCATCAACGCTGACGATATTGGCGGCGGCCAAGTGATTGCCGAAGAAGACGGTGTTGCCACCCTCACCTTGTCACGCACTACCCAGGAAGTGCGTAACGGTGACCGTCTGTTCCCAACCGAAGAGCGTCCGGTCAACTCCACCTTTTTGCCGAGCGCACCGGCCAGCGAAATCCGCGGCCTGATTCTCGATGTGCCGCGTGGCGTATCGCAGATTGGCCAGTACGACGTGGTGACCTTGAACAAAGGCAAGCGCGACGGTCTGGTAGAAGGCAACGTGCTGGCGGTGTACAAAACCGGCGAAACCGTACGTGACCGCGTAACCGGCGAGTCGGTGAAGATCCCCGACGAGCGCGCGGGTTTGCTGATGGTGTTCCACACCTTTGACAAACTCAGCTACGGCCTGGTGCTACAGGCCACCAGGCAGCTTGAAACGATGGACAAGATTAGAAACCCATAACCAACAAAAACCCCCGCAAATGCGGGGGTTTTTGTTTCTGGGGCTTTGTAGGAAAAACCCCGCAATAACGCTGTTTTGATCAGGGATTGATCCGTATGACCAACACCTCCCCCGCTGAGCTTGAAGCACGCCTGCGTGTGCACTGCTTGCCCGAATTAGGTACCAAACGTTTTCGCACCCTTATCGACGCCTTCGGCAACGCCTCGTCGGCGCTTAGTGCACCGGCAGCGGCGTGGCGGTCGCTGCGCCTTCCCAGTGCTTGCGCGGACGCGCGGCGCGATGAGCAGGTTCGCCAGCGGGTAAACGCCAGCCTTGCCTGGCTGCAGCAGCCCAACCATCACCTGTTGATGTGGGACGACCCTGATTACCCGGCCCTGCTTGCCGAGCTGCCGGACGCCCCGCCGCTGCTTTTTATAGCCGGTGACCCACAGCTTCTGCAGCAACCGCAGCTGGCCATTGTTGGTAGCCGCCGTGCTTCCAAGCCTGGTATGGACACAGCCCACGCCTTCGCACGAAGTTTGGCCGCTGGCGGTTTTGTGATTACCAGTGGCATGGCGCTGGGTATCGACGGTGCGGCCCATCAGGGGGCACTGGCCGTGGGCGGAAAAACGGTGGCTGTGCTGGGTACCGGCTTGCAGCAACTCTATCCACCGCGTCACCGTCATCTGGCTGCGGAGATTGTCGAGGAAGGCGGCGCCTTGGTTGCCGAGCTGCCTTTGGATAGCCCGCCTATTCCGGCTAATTTTCCGTTGCGCAATCGGCTGATTAGCGGCCTCTCGCTGGGCGTTCTGGTGGTCGAGGCCAGCCCTTCCAGTGGTTCACTGATCACCGCGCGCCTGGCGTTGGAACAGGGGCGCGAGGTGTATGCGATTCCCGGCTCAATCCACCACCCGGGCGCACGCGGTTGTCATCAATTGATCCGCGATGGCGCGGCGCTGGTGGAGTGCGTTGAACATATTCTTGAGGGGCTGCGTGGCTGGCAGAACGTGGCGCCAGCGCCCGCGCGCAAACCTGCTGCGGTTAAACATCCGCTGCTCAAACTCCTGTTCGCGGCACCCCACAGCAGCGAAGCACTGGCGGTTGCCAGCGGTTGGGCGCTGCCCAAGGTATTGGCGGCGCTTACCGAACTGGAGCTCGAAGGTCGTGTGGCTAATGAGTGCGGCGTCTGGGTGGGCCGTTAAGCGGCGGTTGGGTACACTGCGGACAGTACGAAAAACACCGAGGTGGCGATGGTCAGCAGTTGGCGGGTCAAACAAGTAGCGCGCGTGGTGCGCAATGGCGGCGTGATTGCCTATCCCACTGAAGCCGTATGGGGCCTAGGCTGCGACCCGTGGAACGCGGTGGCAGTGGAACGCTTGTTGGCGCTTAAGCAACGTCCGGTGGAAAAGGGCCTGATTCTGGTGGCCGACAGCATGCAGCAGTTCGACTTCCTGTTCGATGACTTCCCCGAGCTGTGGATTGACCGCCTCGCCAGCACCTGGCCGGGGCCCAATACCTGGCTGGTGCCACACCAGAATTTGTTGCCGACATGGATTACCGGTGAGCATGAAACCGTGGCCCTGCGTGTCAGCGACCACCCGCTGGTGCGCCAACTGTGCGCCTTGACCGGGCCGCTGGTATCGACCTCGGCTAACCCGGCGGGTCGGCCGCCGGCGCGCAACAGTCTGCGTATTCAGCAGTACTTCCCTGAGCAGCTCGACGCGGTGTTCAACGGCGCCCTTGGCGGTCGCAAGAACCCCAGCGTGATCCGCGACCTGGCCACCGGCAAGGTGCTGCGCGCCAGTTAGATTTAGGGCAGTAACACCGTAGAACCGCTGGTTTGCCGGCCCGATAAGGCGATATGCGCCTGGGCGGCATCCTTTAAGGCAAAGCGCTGATTGATATCGACCTTGATCTGGCCGCTGGCGAGCATGGCGAACAGCTCATCGGCCATGGCCTGCAAGTTCTCGGGCGTGTCGGCATAGCTGCCCAGCGTTGGACGGGTGACATACAGCGACCCCTTCTGCGCCAACACGCCGAGATTAACCCCGCTCACCGGCCCGGATGAATTGCCGAAGCTCACCAGCAAGCCGCGCGGGGCGGTGCAATTGAGCGAGGTTTCCCAGGTGTCTTTACCGATGGAGTCATACACCACCGGGCATTTCTTACCCTCTGTAAGCGCCAATACGCGGGCCACGACATCCTCATGGCTGTAATCGATGGTCGCCCAGGCGCCGAGTTCTTTGGCACGTTCTGCCTTGGCGGCGGAACCCACGGTACCAATCAAATTCACCCCCAGCGCCTTGGCCCATTGGCAAGCAATGCTGCCCACGCCACCCGCCGCGGCATGGAACAAAATGGTTTCGCCAGCTTTGAGCGGGTAGGTCTGGCGCAGCAGATACTGCACGGTCAGGCCCTTAAGCATGACGCTGGCCGCCAGTTCGAAGCTGATGCTGTCCGGCAGTTTCACCACGTGCGCGGCTGGCAAGACATGCAGTTCGCTATACGCGCCTAATGGGCCGGTGCCATAGGCCACGCGGTCGCCAACGTTGAGGTGGGTAACGGCGCTGCCGACCGCTTCGACGACACCGGCGCCTTCCGCGCCCAGGCCAGAGGGCAGCGAGGCCGGCGAATACAGGCCGCTGCGGTAATAGGTGTCGATAAAATTCAGGCCAATCGCGTGGTTGGCCACCCGCACGTCATTGGGGCCAGGGGCGGCCGGCTGGTAGTCGACATACTCGAGCACCTCGGGGCCGCCGTGGTTGGTGAATTGAATACGTTTGGGCATGGAAAGCTCCTAAGTCTGCAAGGCTGCTTGAGGGCAACAAAGGGCTCTATCCAACGCCTCTGGCTGATAGGCGTCAACAGCGTCAAGGCCCGTGGCGGTGGTATGCTTGCGCCCCTGTCCGGGCTAAGAGCCCCGCCCGCTGCGGCTTCTGGGCGTCAAACTTGTCTCTATTTTGTGTGTTGAAGGTGATGCTGTGAGTGAACGTAGCGCAGCCGTAAAGGCCTATTTGCTCGACCTGCAAGACCGTATCTGTGCTGCCCTGGAAGCCGAAGACGGCCGCGCGCGCTTTGTTGAAGATGCCTGGGAGCGTCCGGCCGGTGGCGGCGGTCGTACTCGAGTGATCGAGAACGGCGCAGTGCTGGAAAAAGGCGGCGTCAACTTCTCCCATGTCTTTGGCACCGGCTTGCCCCCGTCGGCTAGCGCCCACCGCCCGGAACTCGCCGGTCGTGGTTTCGAGGCGATGGGTGTGTCCTTGGTGATGCACCCGGAAAACCCCCATATCCCCACCTCTCACGCCAACGTGCGGTTTTTTATTGCCGAGAAAGAAGGCGAAGAAGCGGTGTGGTGGTTTGGCGGCGGTTTTGACCTGACGCCCTACTACGGCAATGAACAAGACTGCCAGCACTGGCACCGCGTTGCTGAGCAGGCCTGTGCGCCCTTCGGTGCCGATGTTTACCCCCGCTATAAAGCCTGGTGCGACACCTATTTCCATATCAAACACCGCAACGAGCCACGCGGCATCGGTGGCCTGTTTTTCGATGACTTAAATGAATGGGACTTCGACACCTGCTTCGCGTTTATCCGCGCCATCGGCGATGCCTATATCGACGCTTACCTGCCCATCGTGCAGGCGCGCAAAGGCACGGCGTTCACGGCGCAACAACGTGAGTTCCAGGCCTTCCGCCGGGGTCGCTACGTGGAGTTCAACCTGGTCTACGACCGTGGCACGCTGTTCGGTTTGCAGTCGGGTGGGCGCACCGAGTCGATTCTGATGTCGCTGCCGCCGCATGTGCAGTGGGGCTACGACTGGAAGCCCGAGCCTGGCAGCGTTGAAGCGCGCCTGACGGACTACTTCTTACAAGACCGCGACTGGTTAGGAGCAGCGAACTGATGGACCGTTATGGCGTGTTTGGTAACCCCATTGGCCACAGTAAATCGCCGCTGATTCATCGTCTGTTCGCCGAACAGACTGATCAGCCATTGCGCTACGACGCCTTGCTTGCCCCGTTGGACGGCTTCAGCGGCTTCGCTCGCGATTTCTTCGCCAGCGGCCGTGGCGGCAACGTCACCGTGCCGTTCAAGGAGCAGGCGTATCAGTTGGCCGATAGCCTGACTCCACGGGCGCAACGTGCTGGCGCGGTAAACACCCTGAGCAAACAGGCAGACGGTACGTTGCTGGGCGACAACACTGACGGTGCGGGCTTGGTCCGCGACCTCACGGTAAACGCCGGCATCAACCTCAAAGGTCAACGTATTTTGCTGCTGGGTGCCGGCGGCGCCGCGCGGGGTGTAATTGCGCCGCTGTTGGCCGAGCGCCCGCATGCGCTGGTAATCGCCAACCGCACCGTGGAAAAAGCCGAGGCGCTGGCACAGTTGTTTGCCGACCTCGGACCCGTCGCCGCCTGCGGTTTTGATTGGATGGAAGTGCCGGTAGACCTGATCATCAACGCCACCTCCGCCAGCCTGGCCGGCGAATTGCCGCCGATTTCCCCCAGCCTGATTAAGCCTGGCCATACCGTTTGCTACGACATGATGTACGGCAAAGGCCTGACCGCTTTCAACCAGTGGGCCAGCCAGCACGGCGCGGCTCGCACCCTGGACGGTTTGGGCATGTTGGTCGAACAGGCGGCGGAAGCGTTTTTCCTCTGGCGCGGTGTGCGCCCAGACAGTGCCAGCGTACTGGCCGAACTGCGTCGCCAACTGGCTTAAGCGGAGGTTCCATGGCTCACCATGCAGACAGCGCAAGCCCAACCGAGGCGCGTATTCGCGGCTGGCATGCGCATGTCTACTTCGATGCCAACACGCTGGCGCAAGCACGCAGTCTCTGCGAAGAGGCCGCGCGCTTGTTTGCGGTGAAGATGGGCCGTGTACACGAACAGATCGTCGGCCCGCATCCGGCTTGGAGTTGCCAGTTAGCACTGCGGCCGGCGGTGTTTGCGCAATTGATTCCCTGGCTGACGCTGCATCGCCAGGGGCTGTCGATTTTTGTCCATCCGATTACCGGTGATGACCTGGTTGATCACCGTGATCATGGCGTGTGGCTGGGGCAGCCGATGACCCTGAACCTCAGCGTCTTCGACGGCCTGCCACCCACCCACTTCGAGTTGTAGACACACATCGGCCCATCATCCCCACGCAGGTGGGGATCCAGGATTGCAGCGAGGACGAAGATCTCTGGATTCCCGCCTACGCCGGGATGACGGAGGTGGGGTGGGACGCTCTTAGTTCAATACACCCTGCAAAATGGTGTAGACGATCCCCGTAGTCACTGCGATCAACACCACATCGGTGCCCACCCGGCGCCATTCATAGCCGTTGTATTGCGGCAGACCGTGCAGCGCGCGCGCGTCCAAGCGTTTGCCATAGCCATGGGGCAGCGGCCGACCGTGTTCGATGCGCACGCCAGGCGGCAAGGCCGGACCGCGACCGATTTGTTCGCGGTGCTCATAGAACTGCTGGCGCACGGGGGCGAAATCCTGTGGCGGTTGGCCGTGACGGTTGTTGGCCTGTTGCGGTGGGCGTGGCTGGTTTTGTTGCGGGTTATGCGCTGGCTGACCTTGCGGACCATTCTGCTGATGACCCTGATTGCCCGGCTGGTGCCCCTGGCCTTGCTGGCCGTTGCGCGGGTCTTGGTCCTGGCCTGGGCCGCCTTGCGGTGCCGCGTTGGCTAGGCTGCTGGCCAGCAGTGCGGCAATGCTCAGGCTGGCGATCAGGCGGGAGGTCTTCATGGTGGTGCTCCTTGCTACAGGCCGCCACGGCAACATTGCCGGGCTGGCGAGGCCAGCGAGTATCGGTGCTGGTTGCAGCATTAGGCGTGACCTAAGCGTGGAAATTCCTCTGTATCAAGACTTTTACACAGGTGGCTCGAATTCAATCGGGCAGTTGTCTGCGCCCTCAAGCTTAAGCAGTTCCTCGACCACCTGCGCCTTGGCCCGGCGCAAGCACAGGGTCCGGCCTTGCGCGCGCAGGCGATGGGCCTCTTGGTGCAGCATGCTGACGCCGGCATAGTCGATAAAGTTGATCTGCTGCGCCTCAATCACCACCCGCTTGCCCCGACTGCGTTGCAGGCGTAACTGGACGAAATGGCAGGCGCCGAAAAAGATCGAGCCCTCCAGCCGCAGTATCTCTTCGTCGCCCTCGAACCATTGCTGCACCCGCGGTTGCGAGGTGCGCTTGAGGTAGAAAAACAACGAGGCCAGCACGCCGGCGTAGATCGCCGTTTGCAGCTCCATCAGCAGGGTGGCGGCCAGGGTTAGCAGCATCACCACAAACTCTGAGCGACTGACCCGGTACAGCGCGCGCATGCCGGCAAAATCGATCAGGCCCCAGCAGATCAGCAGAATGCTCGCTGCCATGCTCGGCAGCGGAATATGCGCGATCAGGCCGGCACCAAACAGAGCAAACACCGCCACCAGCAATGCCGAAAAAACCCCGGCTAAGGGTGAGCTGGCGCCGCTTTGCAGATTTAACGCCGAGCGCGTAAAGGAGCCCGCCGACAGGTAGCCGGAAAACCAGGCACCGAGCATATTCGACAACCCTTGGGCGCGTACTTCTTGGTTGGCGTTAAGCAATTGCTGCGAGCGGCTGGCCAGGGTGCGGGCAATCGACAGGCTGGTCACCAGACCGAGCATGCCGCAGGCAACGGCGGTGGGCAGCAGGCGTAGCAAGGCGGACGGGTCCAGGCTTAGCGGGCTAAACGGCGGCAGCGAACCGCTAAAGGCGCTTACCAGTGGCACGCCGGCAAACAGGCCTGGCACTGCCCAGACCGCAAGGCTGCCGAGCACAATGCCCATCAGCAGCGCCGGCAGTTTTGGCCACAGCCGACGGATCACCAGGGTGCTGCCCAAACTGATCGCCGCCACCGCCACGCAGGCTGGATCAACGCGCGGCAACAGCTCAAGCAGGTGCACCAGGCTGTCGTAACCAGTGGCTTGGCTGGGCAGGTCGATGCCCAGTAGAAACGGCAACTGGCCCAAAGCAATGACCACGGCGGCGCCGGCACTAAAACCGACAACCACCGAGTGAGAGACAAAATTCACCAGCGAGCCAAAGCGCAGCAGGCCGAGCAGCCACTGGAACAGCCCGGCGAGAAAGGTCAGCAATAAAACCAACTGGATATAGTCGCTGCTGCCCGGCACAGCCAAGGGGCTGACGCTGGTAAATAGCACCACCGAAATCGCCGCGGTGGGGCCGCAGATCAGGTGCCAAGACGAGCCCCACAAGCAGGCGATCAAGACTGGCACGACGGCGGCGTATAAGCCGTATTCGGCCGGCAGACCGGCGATCAGCGCGTAGGCGATGGATTGCGGCAGGGCCAGAACGGCGCCAGTCAGGCCAACTAGAACGTCGCGGCGAACGGAGCGGCCGGTCTGCAGGGGCAGCCACGCTAAAAAAGGCAGAAGCATTAAACGGTCAGGCCAGCGCATGAACATCTCAAGGCAAGGAGCTTGGCGAGCAGGGTAACGCGATGGCAAGAAAAACACCGCTCGTAGGGTGTGCTGTGTGCACCAGGCGATTTACTCGATATCGCCTTGGTGCGCACAGCACACCCTACGGTGGCGCCCGGCGCGGGCCGGGCTTGCTAACAGGTCGCTTACAGTTTGGCTTTAACCGCCGCCAACGCATCACCACCGTCTTTGGTTTTCACCCCGTCCAGCCAGGTGTTGAGCAGTTCCGGGTGGGCGCTGATATACGCCTTGGCGGCCTCAGCGTTGGTGGCTTTCTTACCGTCCACCTGGGCCATGATGGTGTTCTCCATTTCCTGGGTAAATGTCAGGTTGGAGAGCAGCTTCGCGACGTTAGGGCACGCCTGTGCATAACCTTTTCGGGTCAGGGTGTTAACGGTGCCGCTGGTGCCGAAGTATTTCTCGCCGCCGGTGAGGTATTTCATTTTGAATTGCACGTTCATCGGGTGCGGGGTCCAGCCCAGGAAGGTGATAAAACGCTCGCGTTTAACTGCGCGTGCCACCTCAGACAGCATCGCCTGTTCGCTGGACTCAACCAGCTTCCATTTGCCCAGGTCGAACTCGTTTTTCGTGATGATTTCCTGCAACGACTGGTTGGCCGGCGCGCCTGCGCCAATGCCGTAAATCTTGCTGTCGAACTTGTCGGCAAATTTCGCCAGGTCGGCGTAGTCATGCACCCCGGCGGCATACACGTAATCCGGTACAGCCAGCGTGAACTCTGTGCCTTCGAGGTTTTTCTTTAGCTCTACCACGTCGCCGGTTTTGACGAATTTGTCGTAGTGCGCTTGCTGCGCGGGCATCCAGTTGCCCATAAACACATCCACCAAACCGTCTTTCATGCCGCCGAAAATAATCGGCACGGCCAGGGTGTCGACTTTGGCTTTGTAGCCCATGCCATCCAGCAAAAAGCCGGTGATGGCGTTGGTTGCGGCGATGTCGCTCCAGCCCGGATCAGCCATGCGCACGGTGTCGCAGCTTTTCGCCGCCTGGGCACTGGACAGGCCCATGGCCAACACGCCAGCACTGACTGCCAGCGCTGTGCGCAAACCTGTGGATAACTTGGTGGATAACAGTTTCATAACGTCCCCTTAGCTTTAGTTCTTAGTGTGGGCAGGTTGTGGAAAGCGCGCCTTACGCTCGAGGTCGTCGAGGTCAATGTGGTTGCGCATGTATTGCTGACTGGCATCGGTATGCGGCTGGGGGTGCCCAGGCTCAGCGCGGTGGCCACAAAGCGCCGACGCCGTTGGCTGGCCAACACCTGTTGGTGAATGACGGGGATATCCCACTTGCGCCGGGCTTCTTCCAGGAAGTCGGTAAACAGGCTTTGGTGCTCGGCCGACTGGCTGAGTTCTTCTAGCTCGTGCGGGTCCTGCTCGGTGTTGTAGAGCAGGCAGGGATCGGTTTCGGAGTAGATATATTTGTACGGGCCTCGGCGAATCATCATCAGCGGGCTGTTGGTGCCCTCGGCCATATATTCGCCAAACACCTCATCGTGCCCGCCCTCGCCTTTGAGGTGTGGCACCAGCGAGCGACCATCAAGTGGCAACTCTGCGTGCACCTGCCCACCGGCCAGTTCCACCAGCGTTGGCAGCAGGTCAGCGGTGGATATGGAGGCTTTTACCCGCCCGGCGGCGAAGTGCGCCGGCGCGTGAATGACCATCGGCACGCGGGCGGCCATTTCAAACCAATGCATTTTGTACCAGAGGCCACGTTCGCCAAGCATGTCGCCATGGTCGCCGGAGAACACGATCACGGTGTTTTCCGCCAAGCCGGTTTCCTCGAGGGTTTCCAGGAGCTTGCCAATGTTGCTGTCGATGTAGCTGCACGCACCAAAGTAGGCGCGGCGGGCATCGCGGATTTTGTGCTCTGGCAGCGGCTTGTCCCACAGGTCGATCACTTTCATCAGGCGCTGTGAATGCGGGTCTTGCTCGCTCTGCGAGCGCGGATGGCGTGGCAGGGGAATATCGCTGTCCTGGTACAGGTCCCAGAATTTTTTCGGGATGGTGTAGGGGTCGTGGGGGTGGGTCATCGACACCGTGAGGCAGAACGGCTGGCCATGGTCTTCACGCACATGGTCGAACAGATACTGCTGGGCTTTGAACACCACCTCTTCATCGAAATCCAGCTGGTTGGTGCGCACGCACTGCCCGGCTTGCAGCACCGACGACATATTGTGGTACCAGCTCGGCCGCACATCCGGCTCATCCCAGTTCACCGCCCAACCGTAATCGGCGGGGTAGATATCGCTGGTCAGACGTTCTTCGTAACCGTGCAGTTGGTCGGGGCCGCAGAAGTGCATCTTGCCCGACAGGGCTGTTTTGTAACCCAGGCGGCGCAGGTAGTGGGCGTAGGTCGGCACGTCGGCGGGAAAGTCGGCGGCGTTATCGTAGGCGCCGATTTTCGACGGCAGCTGGCCGCTGACCAGAGTAAAGCGCGACGGTGCGCACAGCGGGCTGTTGCAGTAGGCGGAATCGAACACCACGCCCTCGCTTGCCAGGCGGCTCAAGTGCGGCATTTTGATCGGCGAAGCAGCGTCATGCAGAGGCAACAGCGGCGCGGCCATTTGGTCGGCCATGATGAAAAGGATGTTCGGGCGCGTCATGTGGCAGGCTTATCCTATGCGGATCGGTTATGCGATAGTCTTGGTCCCGATCTTCTGCCTCATACAACTAGGGGTAAAGCGCATGGCCACGCATGTTTCGGATAACCATTACTTATGTGAGAGCGGCGTATGAGCCTGCCGTTGGACTTGCTGCGGGTATTCGAAGCCGCCGCCCGATCTTTGAGCTTTACCAGTGCGTCGGCGGAACTGGGCACCACGCAGCCGGCGGTAAGCCAACAGATCAAGCGCCTGGAAAAGGAACTGGGTGTGCGCCTGTTCGACCGTATCCATCGCGGCATTACCCTGACCGATGCCGGGTTGGTGTTGCTCCAGCATGTACAGCAAGGCCTGGAAACCATCGACGCCGGCATTGCCGCCATCACCGCGCAGAACCAGCACGAAGTGCTGCAGGTCTCCACCGACTTTGCCTTTGCCGCCTATTGGCTGATGCCGCGTTTGCCACGGTTTCGTCAGGCCCACCCCAACCTGGACGTCAGCCTGATTACCAGCGACCGCAGCATGACCAGCCTGCGCAGCGACATCGACATTGCCATCACCTTTGGCGACGGGCGCTTTAAACACACCGAAGCCACTCGCTTGTTTAGCGAAGAAGTGTTCCCCATCTGCAGCCCGCGGCTGCTGGAAGGGCGCACCTTGCCCTTAGGCAAAAATGCCTTGGCCGGTCTGCCCTTGCTGCACCTAAAGCCGGATATGAGCAGCCGTTGGTTTGACTGGAATGGCTTGTTTCAGGCGTTGGGCATCAGTCAGCCGGTGGGGCCGGCGGCGATGAGTTTTGATAACTACACCCTGCTGATTCAGGCGGCGATTGCCGGCCAAGGCGTGGCCATTGGCTGGGCGCATTTGGTCGATGAGCTGTTGGAGCAGGGGGTGTTGTGCAAGGTCATCGACGGCCAGGTGCAGTCACAGTTCGGTTATTGGGCGGTGCTGTCGGAGCGTAAGCGGCGGGCGAGGCTGGTGCAGCCGTTTGTGGAGTGGCTGCATGCGGAGTTGAACGTGTAGGTGCTGCGATGGCGCAGCGAGTTGTCTTTGATCTCAATAACCTGCCAGAGGTTTTTGATGAACTGCATCACACTCCATTCCAAGCTGGCCTACCCTTTCCGTATACTGCGCCGGCCAGCAAGGACTGCTAAGGCTCCCTAATTCCTCTGCCTTTGTGGACCTGTCCTTGTGAATATTCGTCAGTCGCTCATCAGCTTGTTTCTCTGCGGCGTATTCGCCCTCCCCACCCAGGCCTTCTCGGTGGAGAAAACCAAGACCAAGGCGGTGCAGGAATTGGCCTCCGGCAGCGCCCTGCTGGTGGACCTGAAAACCAATGAAGTGCTGTATTCCAGCAACCCGGACAAAGTCGTACCCATCGCCTCGGTCACCAAGCTGATGACCGCCATGGTCACCCTCGACGCCAAGCTGCCGATGGACGAAGTGCTGCCGGTGAAGATTCAGGACGTGGCCGAGATGCGCGGGGTGTTTTCCCGGGTCAAAGTCGGCAGCCTGGCCTCCCGCCACGAGATGTTGTTGCTGGCGCTGATGTCCTCGGAAAACCGCATGGCTGCCAGCCTGGCCCATCACTACCCAGGCGGCGTGACGGCTTTTGTTAACGCCATGAATGCCAAAGCCCGCGCCCTGGGCATGACCCACACCCGCTATGTTGAACCGACCGGCCTGTCGGAGCGCAACGTCTCCAGCGCCAACGACCTGGTCAAGCTGCTGCGCGCCAGCCAGCAATATCCGCTGCTCGGCCAGCTCAGCACGACGCCGGAAACCACCGCCAGCTTTAAAAAGCCCAACTACTCCCTGGGTTTTCGCAACACCAACCACCTGATCTACAAAGCCAACTGGAACATCCAGCTGACCAAAACCGGCTTTACCAACGAAGCCGGCCACTGTCTGGTGATGCGTACCACCATGAACAACCGCCCGGTGGCGTTTGTGGTGCTCGATGCCTTTGGCAAATACACCCATATTGCCGATGCCGGGCGCTTGAAGACGTGGGTCGAGACCGGGCGGGTGTCGCCGGTGTCGGCGGCGGCGTTGGCGTATAAGCGCCAGAAGCAGGGCGCGCATCAGCTCGCGGCAGATTGAGTAGATCGCAGCGTAGGTTGGGTTGAGCAAAGCGAAGCCCAACGATACGCCGAGATCAGCCCCACCCTAGCTTCCAGTCCGAGCGTTCTAAAACTGTCCCGGGCGTTATGTTTGAAGGCGGGGCCGGGGCTTATTGATGGGCAGCGTTGGGCTTCGCCTGCGGCTCAACCCAACCTACGTAATCGAGAAAACCGCGCGTAGGTTGGGTTGAGCAAAGCGAAGCCCAACGATACGCCGAGA
>LNAP01004284.1_pt1 | contig 13281 bp, 12 predicted proteins | sample 602601 | NCBI WGS metagenome assembly LNAP01 (sample SAMN02440304, study PRJNA202911) | soil metagenome | biome: Subtropical and temperate rainforests or woodlands; isolation source: soil samples (1 kg each in a 20% v/v slurry with milli Q water) were... ...
TTCTTCCTCGGCCGCGAAACCATCGTCCCCAATGCCGTACCGGCCATGACTTTATGGCGGCAAATCCTGTTCATGTGGATGTTCCGCAATGCGGACACAGCGACCGCCTATTTCAAGATACCCACCAACCGCGTGGTCGAGCTCGGCACCCAGATCGAGCTCTGATCCTGCAGGCAAACCCGCATGAACATCAATACCAGCGAAGCGGCCGGCGTGCGCTACCTGCATTTCGGCTCCGACTGGGTGCAGGGTGCGATGCGCATCGCGCGCCCCTATGCGCTGGAACTTGACTACACCAAAGAGATGATGCTGCCCTTGCTCTTGCGCCCCGACGACTGGCCGCGCCGCGTGCTGCTGATTGGCCTGGGCGCGGCATCGCTCACCAAGTTCCTCTGGCGCTACCGGCCCGACGCCAAGCTCACCGTGGTTGAAATCGACCCGCAAGTCGAAGCCGTCGCGCGGCAGTTTTTCAAGCTGCCGGATGATCCGCAACGCATCCAGATGCATTATGCCGATGGCGCGGATTTCATCATCCAGACCAAACAAAAATATGACCTGATCCTGGTCGATGGCTTCGATAACAAAGCGCGCGCCGGTCGGCTCGACTCCCTGCCGTTTTATCTGGACTGCAAAGCGCGCCTGGCTACTGACGGCATACTGTGCGTGAACCTCCTGGCGCGGCGCAAAAAATTCACCCACAGCATCGACCGCCTGAAGGAAGCCTTCGACGGCCAGCTCATCGCCTTCCCCTCGCGCGACAATGGCAACGCCATCGCCATCGGCCTGAACACCGCCGTATCGCCTGCGCGCCCCGCAGGCTTGGGTCCGTCTCTGGAAAGCCCCCTTGGAATGCCGACTTTTACTGATTTACTGGGCGCTGCAAATCAACTCAAAAAAACGACCCACCTCAGCCTGCTGCCCGCGCTGGCAGGAATTGCACAAACCCGCCTGATAACAGGCGGCCGGTTGCAACTCGGCTCGGCCTGCCCAACGTGATTCCTTTGCCGCAACTACTTGGTCAGGACATGTTCCCGTGGTCAACGCTGCCATCGGCTTGCGCCGCTTTCTTCTCCATTTCGTTCAGCGGGCTGCCAGAACAGCCGGCGGATGGACGCTGCGCAGGATGGGAAATTCAGCCAGAAGGCGACGTTCAGTCACTTCGATACCGGTAGTCTGGCGCACGAAGTCACGGAACAGCACCAGCCCCTCGACCCACGGGCCAAAGCCGGAAGCGGTGTTCACATGCCCGGCAGCGCCGATGGGAAAAACTTCGCTGCCCCACCGCTTAGCCAGCCACAGCGCCTTGCTTTCAAGCAACCACGGATCATCACTGCTGACCACCTGTGCGGTCGGCACTGGCAGCGCACGCAGCGGCAGCCTATCAACCAGGCCAAAGCGATCCGGATCGGCAGCGGCGACAAGGAAAACGCCAGCGATGTTGTGCGCACACTGCGAGACCGCATGCACGGCGGCAAGGCAACCGAAACTGTGCGCCACCAGCCAGACTGCTTCAGGCTGGCGCGCCACCGATTGCAGGAGACGCTCTGACCACGCGTCGAGATCGGGCGTGCGCCAGTCATCCTGCCTGACACGCTGCGTACCTGGTATGACGGCCTGCCACCAGCTCTGCCAGTGGCCACCACCGCTATCGTGGAGCCCCGGCACGATCAGCGTGTGAATTTGTTTTCCGGCTTCAAACTGCGCCATGAGATGCCCTCCGTGAATGCGTTTTTACATGCGGGAAAACTTACGCCATCTTCACCCGCCTGAGAACGAACAATTTCCTATAACCATATGAATGGACTGAATGGACGCATCATGAGCTTTCTTATTCGGTCGGAATGAAAAATGCCTGACAGCCCCCTTCAATAAAAGCTTTCACGAAATTTTGGCATGGCCTTCACCTAAAACGGCCGGACGCCAAACTCACCGTGGTTGAAATCGAACCGCAAGTCGAAGCCGTCGCGCGGCAGTTTTTCAAGCTGCCGGATGATCCGCAACGCATCCAGATTCATCATGCCGATGGCGCGGATTTCATCATCCAAACCAAGCAAAAATATGACCTGATCCTGGTCGATGGCTTTGATAACAAAGCACGCGCCGGTCGGCTCGACGCACTGCCGTTTTATCTGGATTGCAAAGCGCGCCTGGCGAAAGAGGGGCTGTTGTGCATCAACCTGTTGGCGCGGCGCAAAAGTTTCAACCACAGCATCCAGCAGATCAAGGAAGCCTTTGATGGCCACGTCATCAGCTTTCCTTCACGCGATGAAGGCAACGCCATCGCACTGGCCTCGGCAAACCAGCCCAACGCCGCATCACCAACGCCGTCCGGCTGGATACCGCTGCGCATAACTTTTGCGGAACTCCAAACCGCTGCGCAAGCGCTCAAAAAATCCACCCACCTGAACCTGCTGCCAGCCCTGACCGGGATTGCGCAATCCGGATTGATCGCGGGTAGCACGCTGCAATTTGGCTAGGATAAAGCCACTTCAACTTTTGCAGCGCTGAATCTTTACAGCATCTTTACACGCGGGCATATTCTTTTTCGACCATTTTGATGCCTTGGGGCATAAGCTTCACCCTGTTTTAATCATCTCGAAAGGGTGGCAATGATGGATCTGATCTATCTGGTAGTCATGGCGCTTTTCGCGTGTCTTGTAGGTGCGCTTGCCAAGGGCTGCGCCCGCCTGGCGGGAGGCCTGTCATGAGCTGGCTTACATTACTCGCCGGTATTGCCGCTGGCGGCTTGTTACTTTACCTGATCGCAGCGCTGCTTTTCCCGGAGGACATATCATGACACATCATGCCTGGCTGCTGCTCGGCCTTTATCTGCTGGTTTTACTGTTGTTCGCCAAGCCGTTAGGGATTTACATCGTCAAGGTCATGGAAGGGCGATTATCTTTTGTCAATCGCATCGACATGGCTGCCTTCCGCCTCTGCGGCATCCGCTGTGACGAGGAAATGGGCTGGCTGAACTATGCGCTGGCCATCATCCTGTTCAATGCCCTCGGACTCTTCGCCGTCTATGCGCTGCAACGCCTGCAACTGTGGCTACCGCTCAACCCGCAGACGATGGCCAACGTGACACCCGACTCGGCCTTCAACACCGCTGTCAGCTTCGTCACCAATACCAACTGGCAGGGTTATGGCGGCGAAGCAACCATGAGTTACCTGACCCAGATGTTCGGCCTGACGGTGCAGAACTTCCTTTCCGCCGCCACCGGCATCGTCGTCGTGATCGCCCTGATCCGCGGCTTTGCGCGCCACTCAGCGGCGGGCATCGGCAATGCTTGGGCCGATCTGTTCCGCGTCACCACTTGGATTCTGCTGCCGTTGTCGCTGGTCTTTGCGCTGTTTCTGTCCAGCCAGGGCGTGATCCAGAACTTCGCCGCCTACAAGGATGTGACGACGCTCGAAGTCACCCATTACGACACCCCGAAGCTGGGCAACGACGGCCAGCCGCTCAAGGATGACAAAGGTGTGGTCGTAACCCAACCCGCTGAAGTTTCGACGCAGACGCTGGCCATGGGACCGGTCGCGTCGCAACTCGCCATCAAGATGCTCGGCACCAATGGCGGCGGCTTCTTCAATGCCAACTCGGCTCACCCCTACGAGAACCCGACGCCGCTGACCAACTTCATCCAGATGCTGTCGATTTTCCTCATCCCCGGCGCGCTGTGCTTCGTCTTCGGCCGCATGGTCGGCGACATGCGTCAGGGGTGGACGGTATTTGCCGCCATGACGGTGCTGTTCGTCGCCCTCGCACTTCCCGCCATGTATTTTGAACAGCAGGGCAATCCATTGCTCGCAAAAGTTATGCAAAGCGGTATCCAGCAGGACGGCGCTGGCGAGACGGTGATGTCCACCACGGCATTGGCCGACGGCAACCTCGAAGGCAAGGAAACTCGCTTCGGTATCGCCGAGTCGGCCCTGTTTGCCACCATTACCACCGCCGCCTCCTGCGGCGCGGTGAACGCCATGCACGATTCCTTCACCCCGCTGGGCGGCATGGTGCCGCTGGTGCTGATGCAGCTCGGCGAAGTCGTCTTCGGCGGCGTTGGTTCCGGCCTTTACGGCATGCTGGTGTTCGCTGTGATGGCGGTGTTCATCGCCGGCCTGATGATAGGCCGCACGCCGGAATACTTGGGCAAGAAGATCGAAGCGCACGAGATGAAAATGACTTCCATCGCCATTCTCGTCACGCCGCTCCTGGTGTTGTTCGGCACGGCCATCGCGGTGCTGGCGGATGCGGGCCGCGCCGGCATCGCCAACCCCGGCGCCCATGGCTTTTCGGAGATTCTCTACGCCTTGTCTTCAGCCGCCAATAACAACGGCAGCGCTTTTGCGGGTTTATCGGCCAACACGCCTTTCTACAATGGGCTGCTCGCCGTGGCGATGTGGTTCGGCCGCTTTGGCATCATCGTGCCGGTGCTGGCCATGGCCGGTTCGCTGGCGGCGAAAAAGCGCATCCCGGTTTCCGTCGGCACGCTGCCGACCCACGGCCCGCTGTTTGTCGCGCTACTGATCGGCGTGGTGCTGCTGGTTGGACTGCTCAACTATGTTCCTGCGTTGGCTCTGGGTCCGGTGATCGAACACCTGACGCTGTGGCCTGCCCATTGATCGGAGAACGTCATGACACGCAAAACCTTTTCCCTGTTCGACCCGGTGCTGCTCAAGCCCGCCATCGCGGATGCCTTCCGCAAGTTGGACCCGCGCGTGCAGTGGCGCAATCCGGTGATGTTCGTGGTGTATGTCGGCTCGCTCCTGACCACGCTGTTATGGCTGGAATCCTTAACTGGCAAGGGTGGCGAGCGCAGTGCTTTCGTCCTTGGCATTACCCTCTGGCTGTGGTTCACCGTGCTCTTCGCCAATTTCGCCGAAGCCATGGCCGAGGGCCGCAGCAAGGCGCAGGCGGCATCCTTGCGCGGCCTGAAGAAGGAAACCTGGGCCAAGAAACTGGGCGTACCGAATGTCCATGCCGAATGGCACACCGTGCCCGCGGATGATTTGCGCATGGGCGACTTTGTGCTGGTCAATACGGGTGAAACAATCCCCGCCGATGGCGAAGTTGTTGAGGGTGTCGCTTCGGTGGACGAATCCGCCATCACCGGCGAATCGGCGCCGGTGATCCGCGAATCCGGCGGCGATTTTTCATCCGTCACCGGCGGTACCCGGGTGCTGTCCGACTGGCTGGTCGTGCGCGTTACCGTCAATCCCGGTGAAACCTTTGTGGATCGCATGATCGCGATGGTCGAAAACGCAAAGCGGCAGAAGACGCCGAATGAGATCGCCCTGTCCATTCTGCTCGCCGCGCTGACCATCGTTTTTCTCGGCGTTACCGTAACGCTGCTGCCTTTTTCGCAGTTCAGCGTCTCTGTTGCGGGTGGCGGCACGCCGGTCAGCGTCACTGTGTTGATCGCGCTGCTGGTCTGCCTGATCCCGACCACGATTGCCGGTTTGCTCTCGGCCGTCGGTGTGGCCGGCATGAGCCGCATGATGCAGGCCAACGTGATCGCCACCTCGGGCCGTGCGGTCGAGGCCGCGGGCGACGTTGATGTGCTGTTGCTCGACAAGACCGGCACCATCACCCTCGGCAACCGCCAGGCCGCTGCCTTTCTGCCCGCCGACGGCGTGCCCGAATCCGATCTGGCGAATGCCGCCCAACTGGCCTCGCTGGCGGATGAGACGCCGGAAGGCCGCAGCATTGTCGTGCTGGCCAAGCAGAAGTTCGGTCTGCGCGAGCGGGATCTGCATGCGCTGGAAGCCAAGTTTGTGCACTTCTCGGCGCAGACGCGCATGAGCGGCGTCGATGTGCATGGCCGCCAGATACGCAAGGGCGCGACTGAAGCCATCCGTAAGCAGGTCGAGGCACTGGGTGGCAGCATACCGGCCTCGGTACTCGGCCATGTTGGAGAAGTCTCGCGCCGCGGCAGCACACCCCTGGTGGTAGCCGACGATGCCAGGGTTCTCGGCGTCATCGAACTCAAGGACATTGTCAAGGGCGGCATCAAGGAACGTTTCGCCGAACTGCGCCGCATGGGCATCAAGACCGTGATGATCACCGGCGACAACCCCCTGACCGCCGCCGCCATCGCCGCCGAAGCCGGCGTGGATGACTTTCTCGCCGAAGCCACGCCTGAGGCCAAGCTGGCGCTGATCCGCCAGTATCAGGCCGAAGGCCGTCTGGTGGCGATGACTGGCGATGGCACCAACGACGCGCCGGCACTCGCCCAGGCTGATGTGGCCGTGGCCATGAACACCGGCACACAAGCCGCCAAGGAAGCGGGCAACATGGTTGATCTGGACTCCAACCCAACCAAGCTGATTGAAGTCGTCGAGACCGGCAAGCAGATGCTGATGACGCGCGGCGCACTCACCACCTTCAGCGTCGCCAATGATGTCGCCAAATATTTCGCTATCATCCCGGCGGCTTTTGTCACGACCTATCCGGCGCTCTCGGCGCTTAACGTAATGGGACTGGCGAGTCCGTCATCGGCAATTCTCTCTGCCGTGATCTTCAACGCACTGATCATCATCGCGCTGATTCCATTAGCACTCAAGGGCGTGCGCTATCGCGCCATCGGCGCGGCCAGCCTGCTGCGCCAGAACCTCGCCATTTACGGCCTCGGTGGCCTTGTCGCGCCTTTCGTTGGCATCAAGCTGATCGACATGGCGCTGGCCGCTGCCGGCCTAGCTTAAGGAGAACTCACATCATGTCCAATTCCATCACCAATCTCGTCCGTCCTGCCGTTTCCTTGTTTGTGTTGTTGTCTGTCGTCACCGGCCTGCTTTATCCGGCCGTGGTCACCGGTGTGGCGCAGGCGGTTTTTCCCGCCGCCGCCAAGGGCAGCTTGATCGTCAAGGATGGGCAACCCGTGGGCTCAACGTTGATCGGCCAGAACTTCACCGACCCGAAGTATTTCTGGGGCCGCCCTTCGGCTACGGGTCCTTATCCTTACAACGCTACCGCTTCATCCGGTTCCAACCTGGGCCCGCTGAACCCGGCGCTCGTTGATGCGGTCAAGGGGCACGTCGCGGCCCTGCATGCCGCCGATCCCGGCAATACGCGACCTGTGCCGATTGACCTGGTAACGGCCTCGGCCAGCGGGCTTGATCCGCACATCAGCCCGGCTGCGGCCGATTACCAGGCGGAACGCATTGCCCGCCTGCGCCAGCTCGACCTACAGCGCGTGCGCCAACTCATCGCCGCGAATACCGAAGGCCGCGAGCTGGGCATTTTTGGCGAGCCGCGCGTCAATGTGCTCAAGCTCAACCTTGCCCTCGATGAATCACATGGGTCTTCCCTGACGCGCTAAGCTAGCGGCCAAACTGACTGCGACCCGACTACGCGCCATGTCTCCTGACGACCACCGCCCTGATCCCGACCATCTTCTGGCCCGTGTGCAAGAAGAAGAATCCAGGGCCAAGCGCGGCAAGCTGAAAATTTTTTTCGGCGCTTCCGCTGGCGTTGGCAAGACTTACGCGATGTTGAGCACCGCGCGCCAGCAGCAGACATTGGGTACCGATGTAATTATCGGAGTGGTCGAAACGCATGGCCGCAAGGAAACCGATGCGCTGGTCGCCGGCTTTGAGCGGCTGCCGCTGCGCGCGATTGCCTACCGCGGCCAGACCTTGGAAGAATTTGACATTGATGCCGCACTGGCACGCGCCCCGGCCTTGATCCTGATGGACGAGCTGGCGCACTCCAATGTCGCCGGGTCGCGCCACCCCAAGCGCTGGCAGGATGTGCATGAGCTGGTCGAAGCGGGCATCGACGTTTACACCACAGTCAATGTCCAGCATCTGGAGACGCTGAACGACGTGGTCAGCGGCATCACCGGCATCCGCGTCTGGGAGACGGTGCCGGACCATGTGTTCGACGAGGCGAACGAAATCGTGCTGGTCGATCTGCCGCCTGACGAATTGCTGCAACGGCTCAGGGAAGGCAAGGTGTACCTCCCCCAGCAGGCCGAGCGCGCGGTGCGCAATTTCTTCCGCAAGGGCAATCTGATCGCCCTGCGCGAACTTGCCTTGCGCCGCACGGCGGATCGCGTGGACGAGGAAATGCTTGCCTATCGGCGGGAAATCGCCGTGGGTATGGTCTGGCATACCGGCGAGTCGCTGCTCGTATGCATTGGCGGCGGCGCTGGCGCAGAACGCTTAGTGCGTACCGGAGCGCGCATGGCTGGGCGCATTGAATCCCCCTGGCATGTCATCCACATTGAAACGCAAGCCCAGACGCAAGTGCTGGAAGCACAACGCCAGCGCATCGTGCGCGCACTGGAGCTGGCCAGCTCCCTTGGCGCTGAAACGGCGACGCTGACAGGTGATGATCAGGTAGCCTCGGTGCTCAATTACGCCCGCAAGCACAACTTGTCACGCATAGTGGTTGGGCGCGACCATCCACGCCCCTGGCATCCCTGGTATCGCTCATTTGCCGACCGCATTGGCCACGCCGCCCCCGATCTTGATGTCATCCAGGTAGCGCGCAGCGAGGGCGCTCGTGATACGGCACCACTGGCCAAGCCCGTGATCACCTCGTCGATCAACTCGGCGGCCTACCTCAAGACCGCGCTCATCTGCGCTGCGGCCACGGTGCTGGCGACCCCGCTCGCGAAGATAATCGAGCTGACCAATATCGCCATGCTGTTTCTGCTCGTGGTGCTAGTCGTGGCCGTCAGGCTGGGACGCGGACCCGCCGTCGCTGCGGCTTTTTTTGCCGTGGCCAGCTTTGATTTTTTCTTTGTACCGCCTCGGCTTTCGTTCGCCGTGAGCGACGCACAGTACCTGATCACCTTCGTGGTAATGCTGCTCGTCGCGCTAATCACCGGCCAGCTCACCGCGCGCTACAAGCAGCACGCCGAAATTGCCACGCGCCGCGAAGCACGTGCGCATGCGCTATATGATATGGCGCGCGATTTGTCGGCCGCGCTGTTGCCCGTGCAGATTGAAGAAACCTGCCGCCGTTTTCTGGCTGCCGAGTTTGAGGCGCAGGCCGTGCTGCTGCTGGCGGACATGAATGACCACCTGCAACACGTATCCCCAAAAGTCGGCGATGGTGATACGGCGTCCGTCGACGATGGCACGGCGCGCTGGACCTTCGACCACGGTGAAGCGGCCGGGTTGGGTACCGATACCCTGCCGGGCAGTCCGCTGCTTTACTTGCCGCTCAAGGCGCCGATGCGCACCCGCGGCGTACTGGTCGTTGTTGCCCCGCGTGATCCGTTGCGCGTCCAGGGGCCGGAGGCCCGCCGCCAGCTGGAAACCTTTGCCAGCCTGGTCGCCATCACCGTGGAACGGATTCACTATGTTGAGGTCGCGCAGAACACCTTGCTGCAGATGGAGTCGGAAGGGTTGCGCAATTCACTATTAACCGCCATTTCGCATGATTTGCGTACGCCGCTCAGCGTGCTGGTGGGACTGGCCGAATCAATGGCGATGACCCAGCCACCCCCCACAGGGGCGCAAGCGAAAATCGCCGAGGCCTTGCAGGCAGAGGCACGGCGCATGAGCTTGCAGGTGGATAACCTGCTGGAGATGGCCCGCCTGCAAGCGGGAAAGGTTCATTTGCACCGCCAATGGCAACCGCTGGAGGAGGTCGTTGGCAGCGCCCTCAAGGCCACGCAGATGACGCTTGGCGCACGCCCGGTCCGGGTGGTTTTGCCGGACGATCTGCCGCTGCTGGATTTTGATGGCGTCCTGATCGAACGTGTGTTCTGCAACCTGCTGGAGAATGTCGCCAAATACACACCACCCGGCACCCAGGTGACCATCGGCGCCACTGTGCTCGAACGAGAAGTCGACGTCTGGGTCGAAGACAACGGGCCGGGTCTGCCCAAGGGGCGCGAAGAAACCCTGTTTCAAAAATTTGAGCGCGGCGTGAAGGAAGGGACAACACCGGGCGTCGGCCTCGGCCTGGCGATCTGCCGCGCAATCGTGGCGGCACATGATGGAACAATACGGGCAGAAAACCGCGTCGGCGGCGGTGTGCGTTTTATCTTCTCGCTGCCGCGCGGAACGCCACCAACCGTCAGCATCGAGCATGTCGAGCAGGGGCCAACAGCATGACAGAAACGGTTGCGCAAATCCTGGTCATTGAGGACGAGGCCAATATCCGCCGCTTCATCCGCCTGGCCCTGGAAACCGAGGGATTTCAGGTGGTTGAGGCAAGCAGCGTACAGCGCGGGCTGATTGATGCCGGCACCCGTCGCCCGGATCTGGCCATTCTCGATCTGGGCTTGCCCGATGGCGACGGCATTGATTTCATTCGCGACCTGCGCCATTGGTCTGGCATCCCGATCATTGTGCTGTCTGCGCGCACGACCGAAATGGACAAGGTTGCCGCGCTGGATGCCGGTGCCGATGACTACCTGACCAAGCCCTTTGGCGCTACCGAGTTGCTGGCCAGGGTGCGCGCGCAACTACGCCGCCATGCGCGCAGTGCAGCGGGTTCAGGCCTGGCCAAGTTTGGCGCGGTCAGCGTGGATTTGGCCCGGCGCATGGTCGAACGGAATGGCGTCCCGCTGCACCTGACACCCATCGAATACCGCCTGCTCGCCTACCTCATCGCCAATCCCGATTGCGTGCTGACACATCGGCAGTTACTGAAAAACGTCTGGGGGCCAGCGCACGCTGAAGACAGCCATTATGTGCGCGTTTATATGGGGCAACTGCGCAAGAAGATCGAGGAAGATTCATCACGACCGCAACACATCCTGACTGAGACAGGCGTCGGCTACCGCTTCGTCGGGACATAGCGGTATCTGTACAACACACCGGAAATAGCGCAGACACCACATCTCACGGAAACAGCCTGTCCCTCTGTTCATAAGGCATTTCCGCGAAATGGAATAAGCAATGCCGTTTTTCTTGGTTCGTTTTTTACAATGCAGCCAATAAAGTTTCCTTTCTGAACATTCATTCACGAAAGGAAACACCATGCGTCGCCCGTTTTTTGTCCGTTCCGCAATCGTCAGCCTGCTTGGTCTATTCCTGCTCACCGCCAACGCTGCGCATGCAGCGGAGATCACCCTGCTCAATGTCTCTTACGACCCGACGCGCGAGCTGTACCAGGACTTCAACGCAGCTTTCGCCAAACAGTGGCAAGCCAGGACCGGCGACACTGTCAGCGTCAAGCAATCCCACGGCGGCTCCGGCAAGCAGGCGCGTGCGGTGATTGATGGCTTGGAGGCCGATGTCGTCACCCTGGCGCTGGCCTACGACGTTGACGCGCTGCATGACAAGGCGAAACTGATTCCCGCCGACTGGCAAAAACGCCTGCCGCACAACGCCTCGCCCTATACCTCGACAATTGTTTTTCTGGTGCGCAAAGGCAACCCCAAAGGCATTAAAGATTGGGGTGACCTCATCAAGCCCGATATTGGCGTGATCACCCCCAACCCCAAGACCTCCGGCGGCGCGCGCTGGAACTATCTGGCGGCCTGGGCCTACGCGCTCAAACAACCCGGCGGCAATGAAAAAACAGCGCAGGCGTTTGTCAAGAAACTCTATGCCAACGTCAAGGTGCTGGATTCCGGCGCGCGCGGCTCGACCACCACGTTTGTCGAGCGCGGCATAGGCGATGTGCTGCTGGCCTGGGAAAACGAAGCCTATCTGGCCGTCAAGGAGCTCGGCCCCGACAAGTTTGAAATTGTCACCCCTTCCTTGTCCATCCTCGCCGAGCCGCCCGTCAGCATCGTCGACAAGTTTGTCGACAAGCACGGCACGCGCAAAGTAGCGACAGCCTATCTTGAGTATCTATATTCGCCCGAAGGGCAGGATATTGCCGGCAAAAACTACTACCGCCCGACCGACAAGAAAGTCGCCGCCAGATATGCCAAACAGTTCGCGCCGGTGAAACTCATCACCATTGATGACGTCTTTGGCGGCTGGCAAAAAGCGCAGCAAACGCATTTTGCCGATGGCGGCACTTTCGACCAGATCAGCGTGCGCTAAACGCACCCGTTGGCGCCACCTCGCCGTTGCGCCAGCGCCGACTTTTCGATTCACGCAAAACCGGCATCAACTGCCCTACCCTCTTAACTCGGAGAAATCATGAAACAAAAACTCATCGCCCTCGCCATCATGAGCACCACAGCCAGTCTTTCCAGTGCGGTATTCGCGCAATCCAATGTCACCATTTACGGCGTCGCCGACGCCACCTTTGACATCATCAATGTCAGTGGCGGTTCAGCCGCGCTCTCCGGCAACACGCCCAACTTCACCCGTGTCTCGACCAACGGCTCGCGCATCGGCTTCAAGGGATCTGAAAACCTGGGCAATGGCCTGACCGCGCTGTTCCAGTTTGAATCGAATGCCAATTTTGATTCCGGCGGGGCGCTCGGCACCAGCCGCGACAGCTTTGTCGGCCTGTCGGGCGATTTCGGCCAGGTGATCCTCGGCAACCTGTCCACCCCGACCCGGGTATTCGCGGCTGCTCTGGATGTGAATGCCGGCGACGACGGCATCGGCACCAACCAGGCCGTGCTGGGCAAGCTCGGCGGCGCGCTGGCCAATGCGGGCAAAGGCGTACCGGCCGTTGGTGCGGATGCAAGCCGATCAGTCACCAGCGCCTCACTGTTTGATACCCGCTATAGCAATTCCATTGCCTACATCACCCCCTCCTTCTCGGGACTGCAGGCAACGGCGGGCTACGTGGCGAATGAGAACAAGACGGATGCGGCAGGCGCGAAACTCAACACTTCAGCCTATGACCTTGGCCTGAACTACAACAACGGCCCAATACTGGTTGGCCTGACTTACGCTGAGGCAAGGGAAAAGAATGATGTGCCAAGCGGTCCCACGGGAGCTCCTTTTGGTTCGGCTGCGCTGAAAACCTTCCTCGGCTCCGACCAGAAGCTCAAGGAATTCCGTCTGGGCGGCAAGTATGACTTTGGCGTCGCCACGTTGCGTGCGTTGTATGCGCGCACCAAGGCCGAGGGCAGCCTGAACGATGTCAAGCAAACTGTCTGGGGCATTGGCGGCACATATAACGTGACGGCCAACGGCAAGCTCACCGCGCAGTATTACCATGCCGGCGACCTGGACAAGAGCACAGGCGCGGATGACAACACCGGCGCCAAGTTCTGCACGCTGGGTTATGAGCACAGCCTGTCCAAGCGTACCCTGCTCAAGGCCAACTATGCTTACCTGAAGAATGATGACAAGACCTTCACCAATGGCTTTGGTGGCGGCTATGACTTCGGCAAAAATTCCTCAGGGTTCGCCGGTGACGAAATCAAAATCTCCGGCTTGCAGGTCGGCTTGCGGCATGCGTTCTGA